>Ga0209172_10003679_pt1 | contig 22635 bp, 16 predicted proteins | sample LarsenN4metaG_FD_184113 | JGI IMG/M metagenome (GOLD analysis project Ga0209172, IMG submission 184113) | Hot spring sediment bacterial and archeal communities from British Columbia, Canada, to study Microbial Dark Matter (Phase II) - Larsen... ... | reverse complement strand
CTGTTCAAGAAGTTCGCCGGCATCGACGTCTTCGACATCGAGGTCAACGAGAAGAACCTCGACAAGCTGGTCGACATCATCGCCGCGCTCGAGCCCACCTTCGGCGGCATCAACCTCGAGGACATCAAGGCGCCGGACTGCTTCTACGTCGAGCGCAAGCTGCGCGAGCGCATGAAGATCCCGGTCTTCCACGACGACCAGCACGGCACCGCGATCGTCGTCGGCGCCGCCATGCTCAACGCGCTGAAGGTCGCCGGCAAGGACATCAAGAAGGTCAAGCTGGTGTCATCGGGCGCCGGCGCCGCCGCGCTGGCCTGCCTGGGCCTGCTGGTGAAGCTCGGCCTGCCGCGCGAGAACATCTGGGTCACCGACCTGGCCGGCGTGGTCTACGAGGGGCGCACCGAGCTGATGGACGAGGACAAGGCCCAGTTCGCTCAGAAGACCTCGCTGCGCACGCTGGCCGAGGCCATCGAGGGCGCGGACATCTTCCTCGGCCTGTCCGCCGGCGGCGTGCTGAAGAAGGAGATGGTCGCGAAGATGGCCCAGAACCCGGTGATCTTCGCGCTGGCCAACCCGACGCCGGAAATCATGCCGGAGGAGGTGAAAGCGGTGCGCGACGACGCGATCATGGCCACCGGCCGCACCGACTACCCGAACCAGGTCAACAACGTCCTGTGCTTCCCGTACATCTTCCGCGGCGCGCTCGACTGCGGCGCGACGACGGTGACGGTGGAGATGGAGATCGCCGCGGTGCACGCCATCGCCGAGCTGGCGCAGGCCGAGCAGAGCGAGGTCGTGGCGGCGGCCTATGCCGGCGCGACGCTGAGCTTCGGCCCCGAGTACCTGATCCCCAAGCCGTTCGACCCGCGGCTGATGATGAAGATCGCGCCGGCGGTGGCCAAGGCCGCCGCCGACTCCGGCGTCGCGCTGCGCCCGATCAAGGACTACGACGCCTACCGAGAGAAGCTGCACACCTTCGTCTACGCGTCGGGCCAGACGATGAAGCCGATCTTCGCGCTGGCCAAGCGCGCCGCGGCCAAGCGAGTGGCCTACGCCGAGGGCGAGGACGAGCGCGTGCTGCGCGCGGTGCAGATCGTCGTCGACGAGAACCTGGCGCGGCCGACGCTGATCGGCCGGCCGGCGGTGATCGCGCAGCGCATCGAGCGCTTCGGCCTGCGCCTGAGGGAAGGCGTGGACTACGACGTCGTCAACGTCGAGCAGGATCACCGCTACCGCGACTTCTGGCAGACCTACCACCAGATGACCGAGCGCAAGGGCGTGACGGTGCAGGTGGCCAAGATCGAGATGCGCCGGCGCCTGACCCTGATCGGCTCGATGCTGCTGCACAAGGGCGAGGTCGATGGCATGCTGTGCGGCACCTGGGGCACCACGGCGGCGCACCTGTTCTACATCGACCAGGTGATCGGCAAGCGCCACGGCGGCAGCCCGAGCACCCCGCAGGACGTGCAGGTGTACGCCTGCATGAACGGGCTGATGCTGCCGGGGCGTCAGGTGTTCCTGGTCGACACCCACGTCAACGCGGACCCGACCGCCGAGGAACTGGCCGAGATCACCGTGATGGCGGCCGAGGAGATGCTGCGCTTCGGCGTCGAGCCGAAGGCGGCGCTGCTGTCGCACTCCAACTTCGGCACCAGCGACCACCCCAGCGCGGCCAAGATGCGCCGGACGCTGGCCCTGCTGCGCCAGCAGGCGCCGTGGCTGGAGGTGGACGGCGAGATGCACGGCGACGTCGCGCTGGACGGCGCGCTGCGCCACGGCCTGATGCCCAACAGCACCCTCAAGGGCGACGCCAACCTGCTGGTGCTTCCCAACATCGACGCCGCCAACATCGCCTACAACCTGCTCAAGACGGCCGCCGGCGGCGGCATCGCGATCGGTCCGGTGCTGCTCGGCGCGGCCAAGCCGGTGCACGTGCTCACCCCGTCGGCCACGGTGCGCCGCATCGTGAACATGACGGCGCTGACGGTCGCCGACGCCAACGCCGCACGTTGACACGAGGCGGACATACAGACGGATTGAACGAGTGCGCCGGCCGCGAGAGGACCGCGGCGCCGCGGGGGAATTGCTGCGGCGCGCAAGTGCCGCCAGCACCCCACGAGAGGGCTCGAAGCGACCGCAATCCGTTGATTCAGAACAACTTTATTTAAAGTTAGTGCACGCTTCCCGAAGCTCGGTGCTGCCCCATTATGAGGCAGCAACTTGAGGTTTTCCGCCCATTTCGGTACCATTCTGGCTTCTGGATTCAGGGATTACCCGTGTCTTCCTCCGGTCTGTCACTGCGGTGGCGTGGGCTTCGGCAAGCGGGGCTGGCGATCGTGGTGGCGGCGGCTGGCCTGGCTGGTGCAATGCTTCCGAACGAAGCGGCGCTGGCCAGGGAGTCGGTCACGACTCCGGTCGTGACGCTCTCCGAACTGCCGCCCGAGGCCGTGAAGACACATCGGTTGATTCTTTCCGGCGGGCCGTTTCCGTATCAGAAGGACGGCTCGGTGTTCGGCAACCGCGAACGACTGCTGCCGCTGCATCCGCGCGGCTTCTATCGCGAATACACCGTCAAGACACCGGGCGCCAAGAACCGCGGGGCGCGTCGGATCGTCTGCGGCGGGAAGCAACCCACCGCCCCTGAAGCCTGCTACTACACCGCCGACCACTACGCGAGCTTCCGGCGCATCGTGCAGTGATCGGCAACGGGATTTGTGAAACCAGGAGGAACGCGACCATGCTCTTGCAGACCGTCCGTCCGAACATCGTCCAGGCCATCCGCGCCTACCGCGTGGAGGACTTGATGGCCGCCGCCGAAGGCGCGGGCCAGCATTTCCTCTACGCCAACCTGTCTGCCGCGCAGTCCAAGCAGGAAGTGCTGGAGACCATCGCGCAGGCGTTCCTGTTCCCCGCCCACTTCGGCAAGAACCTGGACGCGCTGTACGACTGCATGACCGACCTGGTCCACAAGGCCGGCACGCAACCCGGCTTCGTGGTGGTGCTCGAGCAGCTGCCCGACAACCCGCGCTTCGACCGCGAGGCGCGCGAGCAACTGCTCGACGTCTTCCGCGACGCGGCGGACTACTGGGGGGAGCGACGAATACCGTTCAGGTGCTTCTATTCTTTTCAGTAGCCCGCTCCCAGGAACAAGGGTCATGGGAGCGGGCGACGGAAACGACCCAGAACGTCGCCGCCGGCAAGCCGGCCGCCAAGAACGCGGCCAATGCCAGCTTCGGCATGAACATGCCGATGATGAGCAGCGCCTTCGACACCGCGATGTGGCTGAACGCCGCGTGATGTCGCGCTGAGCCTTCCCGACGCTCTCGACGGCGGCCTGCGGGCCGCCGTCGTCATTTCGGGGCGCCGAGACGCCGCGCGAGCGCCAGGTATTCGGCCACCGGCACCTCCTCGGCGCGGCGCTGCAGGTCGAAGCTGCCCGCGGCACCGCGGGCGTCGAGCCAGCGGCCGAGCGTGTGCCGCAGCAGCTTGCGGCGCTGCGAGAAGGCCACGGCGACGATCTCCCCCAGCAGCGCGGCGTCCACGTCGCCCACCTGCGGCAGCGGCTGCATGCGCACGACGGCCGAGTCCACGCGCGGCGGCGGGTCGAAGGCCTCGGGCGGCACGTCGAGCAGGAATTCGACGTCGTAGCGCCACTGCAGCATCACGCTGAGCCGGCCGTAGTCCTTCCCGCCGGGTGCAGCGGCCATGCGCTGGACCACCTCCTTCTGCAGCATGAAGGTCTGGTCGACCACGCCGTCGGCCACCGGCAGCAGGTGGAACAGGATGGGCGACGAGATGTTGTACGGCAGGTTGCCCACCACCCGCAGCTTCTGCCCAGCGCTTTCGGCGAGCGCGGCGAAGTCCACGGTCAGCACGTCGGCCTCGACGACCTCGAGCCGGCCGTCACGGCGCAGGCGCGCGGCGAGGTCGCGATCGAGCTCGATCACGGTGAGCCTGCCGCAGCGCGCCAGCAGCGGCTGCGTCATCGCACCGAGGCCGGGGCCGATCTCCACCAGCGCCTCGCCGGGCCGCGGGTCGATGGCCGCGACGATCGCGTCGATCACCGCGCTGTCGGCGAGGAAGTGCTGCCCGAAGCGCTTGCGGGCGACGTGGCCCACGCTACTGCGGCGCCTCGCGCATCTCGATGTAGGCGCGTGCGCGCAGCTCGCGCAGCCATTCGTCGTAGGCCTCGTCGAACTTTCGCTCGCGCAGCACGTTGCGCGCCTGCTCGCGCTGCTGGCGCGCGTCCAGCGTGATGCTGCGACGCTCGGTGACCTGGATCAGATGCACGCCGAAGCGCGAGACGACCGGATCCGACAGTCCGTTGATCGGCAGCTTGTTCATCGCCTCCTCGAACTCGGGCACGAAGGTGCCCGGGTTGGTCCAGCCCAGGTCGCCGCCGAGCGAGGCGCTGCCGTCCTCGGAGTTCTCGCGCGCCAGGGCCTCGAAGCTCGCGCGGCCGCTCTCGATCTGCTCGCGCAGGCTGACCAGGCGGCGCTGCGCCGCCTCGGCCGTCAGCTGCGCAGAGGTGCGCAGCAGGATGTGGCGGGCGCGCGTCTGCGTGATGCGGAAGGCGTCGCCCTCGCGCTTGTCGATCAGCTTCAGCAGGTGGAAACCCGCGCCGGTGCGCAGCAGCTCGCCCGCCACCTCGCCGGGCTTGAGCTTGCGCACCAGCTCCACGAAGACGTCGGGCAGCCGCTCTGCGCTGCGCATGCCGAGCGCTCCGCCGGCCGCCCGGTTCGGGTCCTCGGAGAGCTCGCGCGCGACCGCCTCGAAGGACTCCCCGGCGGCCACGCGCTTCTTCGCGGACTCGGCACGCTCCCGCCGGCGCGCCACCTCCTCGGCGCCCGCGCCATCGGGCACGGTCACCAGGATCTGCGCGATGTTGTACTCGGCCTGCGCGCTGGCCGCCGCGCGGCGTTCGTCGAGCAGCGCGTCGATCTCGGCGTCGGTGACGCGGATGCGCGACTGCACCTCGCGTTCGCGCACGCGCTCGGTGAGCAGCTGGTCGCGCACGTTGTTGCGGAAGCGCGTGTAGTCGATGCCTTCGCGCCGCAGGCGCTCGCGCAGCTGGGCCATCGTGATCTGGTTCTGCAGCGCGACGTTGTTGACGGCGCGGTCGAGCTCGGCCTCGTCGATGCGCGTGCCGCTGTCGCGCGCGTGCGTGAGCTGCACGCGCTCGTCGATCAGCGCGTCCAGCACATCACGGCGCAGCTGGTCGTCCGGCGGCAGCGTGACACGCTGGCGCGCCGCGTCGGCCCGCACGCGGTTGATGCGGGCCTGCAGTTCGGAGGCGGTCACCAGTTCCTGGTTGACCACGGCGACGATGTAGTCGCCGGTCTGCACCGGGGCGGCACGGGACTGCGCCTGCACGGCAGGCCCTGCAGCAGCGAGCAGGCAGGCCAGCAGCACGGGCCGCAGGGCGAACAGGGGGTCAGTCATAGGATGTGGTCGCGGCGGGCGCGGCGCGCTCGTCGCGCAGCAGCCGGTAGCCGGGGATATTGTCCTTCAAGACCTGCAGGGGGTTGGATCCGAGCCGCGACAGCCCGACCAGCTCGAGCTGCAGCAGCAGCCGCGTGGTGGCCTCGCTGCGCCCGGTGGACAGGCGCTCCGCGACGACACGGCCAATCCAGCAGCCGGCGTCGTACTCGAAGCCGAGCACGGAATCGGTGATGCGGCTGTCGCGCAGGCTGTAATTGAGGCGCCCGACGCTGTACCAGCTGCCGCGGCAGGCCCCGCCGTCCTCGCCCTGGTCCCGCTCCAGCGGCGTGCGGCCGTAGACCGGCCATTGCCAGCCGAGCTCGACCTGCTCGGACAGCCCGCGCGCCAGGCGGTAGGTCATGCCGAAGGTGCGGTAGGGGCCGGGCGAGTAGCGCGCACCGAGGATGGAGCGCACCGTGCGCTTGAGGTCGGGGCTGTACTGGACCGAGCCGTCCAGCGTCCAGCGCCGCGAGATCGTGGTCGATCCGAGCAGCAGCACGTCGGAGAAGCGCTGCGTGAGCGGCGTGCATTCCGGCGCGACCAGCGGGTCGGCCGAGGGTGCGCACTCGCCGGTGATGCGCTGGTCGCGGAACAGGTAGCGCTGCACCACGCCCAGCCGCAGCGCCTCGGCCCCGCTGGCCGGGTCGAGCAGCCGCGTGGTCACGCCGGCGGTCAACTGGTGCGCGTCGGACACGCGGTCGACGCCCGAGAAGGCGTTCTCCGCGTAGAGCGACTCGAAGTTGAAGTCGCGCGGCGCCGCGTCGAAGGCCAGCCGGGCATCCTGCGCGCGGTACGGCGTGTTCACGTACATCAGGCGCGGCTCGAGCGTCTGGCGCACCTCGCGCCCGAACCAGGTCGAGTCGCGCTCGAGCTGCCAGTGGCTGTCCAGGCTCACGGTGGGGATCACGCGCGAGAGGCCGCGCCGCCCGCCCAGCGGCTCGTCGAGCGAGTAGGCCGCGGCATTCAGCGCCGCGCGAGGCGTCACCGTCCAGCCCGGCGTGCCCAGCGGGCGCGCCACGCTGCCGACGGCGTGCCAGCGCAGGCCCGTCGGGCGCGCGCCGGCGAGCAGGTCGGCGCGGCCGTCGGTCGGCTCGCTGAACCGGTTCATCTCGGACTCCAGCGCGAACTCGAAGCCGCCGCCGAAGGCCTGCTGGCCGCGCACGCCCACGCGCGGCGCCCGGTCGTAGGGCGATTCGATGCGCGCCGCCGCGTCCTGCAGCACCTGCCAGCGGTGCACGCCGGCATAGGCCGTCCAGCCGCCGAAGCTGCGCCGCGCCGTGAGGTCGGCCAGCAGCAGGCGCGGCGTCACGCTCGGCACGGCGCGCGGGAAGTCCTTCCAGTAGGTGTCGTCGGAGACGCGCAGGCCCTGCAGCGAGAAGCCCACCCCGAGCGGCAGCTCGCCCTCGTGCGCGAGGTTCAGCGCATAGCGCGAGCGGCCCGTGAGGCGGTCGTTGGGAAGCAGGTGCACGTTGGTGGTGCCCTGGTAGCGCGCCTCGAGGTAGCGGAACTCGGCCTCGCCGCCGACGCCACGCTTGGCCGAGACGAGCGGACTGAAGGTGGCGTCGCGGTTCGGCGCGATGTTCCAGTAGTAGGGAATCGAGAACTGCAGGCCGCTCTTGCTGTCCAGGTTGATCGAGGGCGGCAGCCAGCCCGACTTGCGCGCATCGGTGAGCGGGAAGCTCAGCACCGGCGCGCCCAGGATGGGCACGCCGTAGAAGCGCAGCACGGCGTTCTCGGCAATGCCCTCGTTGGCCTCGAAGTCCATCTTCACGCGGTCGGTCGAGAGCAGCCAGGCCGGCCCGCCGCTGCCGTCGCTCGGGCAGCTGGTGTAGGTGGCGCCGCTGGCGACCGCGCGCGTCTCGTCGAGGAAGTCGATGCGCCGCGCCGTGCCTCCCGCACCGGTGCGGCCGAAGCGGTAGCTCGGCTCCAGGAAGAAGCCCTCGAAGCGCTGCACGTGCAGCTGCAGCTCCGGCCCGCTGTAGACGTTGCCGTCACGGCTGATGCGCACGTTGCCGCGTGCCAGCGCGAGGTCTTCCGGGTGGTCGTAGCGCAGCTGATCGGCACTCAGCACCAGCCCGCCACGGCGGAACTCGGCCTCGCCTTCGGCCACCGTCTCCAGGTCGGGACGGCCGCGCAGCGTGCGTGCGCGCAGGATGATCGGCAGCTGCTTCGCATCCTCGCCGCGGGGCAACGGCCTGAGCCCCTCGGCCGGCCGCAGCGGCGGCAGGGGCTCGCCCTCGCCCGTCTGCGCGCGCGCCAGCCCGGCGGCCGCGAGCGCCAGCACGAGCGGCAGGCGCCGCCATCGGCAAGGCTGGATCGGTCGAAGGGCGCTGGGCACGTGCGGCGAGGAGAGCGGGGCACCGTGCTGCGTCGATGGCGCGCCCGCCTCTCGGCAGCGGCGCGACCGCGGGACGGCCGGATGTGGTTTGTAGAATGAATTATCCACGAGGCCCCGGCCCGCACCGACTTGACCACCCCCGCAATCCCCGCATCGATCATCTGGCATGACGAGTCGCGCCGTGCCGCCTTCGAGCACTGGCTCGCCGAGGTGGCCGCGCGCCGCGCACTCGTGCCGCCGAGCCTGCGCAGCGCCTCCAGCGACGCCAGCTTCCGCCGCTACTTCCGCATCGACGGCGAGGGCGGAGCCAGCTTCATCGTCATGGACGCGCCGCCGCCGCAGGAGGACGTGCGCCCCTTCGTCGCGGTGGCACGGCTGCTGCACGACGCCGGGCTGCAGGCGCCGCAGGTGCTGGAGCAGGACGCCGCGCGCGGCTTCCTGCTGCTGAGCGACCTCGGCTCGCGGCTGTACCTGGGCGAATTGCAGGAGGCCGTGGCGCGCGGCGACACCAAGCGCGCCGACGCCCTGATGCGCGCCGCCTTCACCGCGCTGGTGCAGTGGCAGTCGCGCGCCGACACGAGCGTGCTGCCGGCCTACGACGACGCGCTGCTGCGCCGCGAGCTGGCGCTGTTTCCCGACTGGTGCGTCACGCGCGAATACGGCGTGGCGTGGAGCGACGCGCAGCGCCAGCAGTGGGACGCGGCCTGCGACCTGCTCGTGCGCAGCGCGCTGGCCCAGCCGGCGGTGGCGGTGCACCGCGACTACATGCCGCGCAACCTGATGGTCACCGCAGCCGGACCGGGCATCCTCGACTTCCAGGACGCAGTGCGCGGGCCGATCAGCTACGACGTCGCCTCCATGCTGCGCGACGCCTTCATCTCCTGGGAAGAGGAGCAGGAGATCGACTGGGCGGTGCGCTACTGGGAGGCCGCGCGCAAGGCCGGCCTGCCCGTGGACCCCGACTTCGGCGAGTTCTGGCGCCAGATCGAGTGGATGGGGCTGCAGCGCCACCTCAAGGTGCTGGGCATCTTCTGCCGCCTGAAGCACCGCGACGGCAAGCCGAAGTACAGCGAGGACCTGCCGCGCTTCTTCGCGTACGCGCACAAGGTGGCGACCCGCTACGTGGGCCTCGGCGCGCTGGCGCGCCTGCTCGAGCCGCTGATGGGCACCGACCGCGTCGAAGCCTTCTACTGAGGCTTGCCGGTCTCGCAGCCCGCGGCGATCAGCCAGGGATCCCGGTCCTCGCCGCCGAACACCTTCACGAGGAAGTCGACGAAGGCGCGCGTGCGTGCCGGCACGTGCTTGCGCGTCGGCATGGCGGCGTAGATCGTGGCGTCGAACAGCCGCCACTCGGGCAGCACGCGCTCCAGGGCACCCTCGCGCAGCGCGTCCTCGGCCACGAACGAAGGCAGGCCGGCGATGCCCAGGCCGTGCAGCGCCGCCGCGTAGAGCATGTCGATGTGGGTGGTTCCGAGCACCGGCCGCGTCGTCGCGATGGCGACGGCCTCGCCGGCCGGCTCGTCGTCGCCGAACGCGCCGCGCGTGAAGCTGACCTCGCGCAGGAAGCTCGGCAGCATCGCGTCGTGCTGCGTCAGTTGGGTCGGATGCTGCGGCCGCCCACGCCGGTCGAGGTAGGCCGGCGACGCGCAGGCGATCACCTCGCTGCGCGCCAGCCGGCGCGCGACGAAGTCGCCGTCCAGCGCGCGCCGCGCCAGCGACAGCAGCGTCACGTCGTAGCCCTCGTCCAGCGTCTCGACCGGGCCGGGCGCGACGAGCTCGATCGTCACGCGCGGGAACTGCTCATGGAAGTCCGGCAGGTGCTTGGCGAGCTGGTGCACCGCGAAGGCCGGCGGCGCGAGCACGCGCAGGTGCCCGCGCGGTTCGCTGGCCGCGCTGCTGGCCAGCGCCTCCGCCTCCTCCACCTCGGTCAGGATGCTGCGCACGCGCTCGAGGTAGGCCTCGCCGATGTCGGTCAGCGCGAGGCGCCGCGTGGTGCGGTTGATCAGGCGCGCGCCGAGGTGCTCCTCGAGGTCGGCCACGAGCCGCGTCACCGCCGCCGGCGAGAGGTTCAGTTCGCGGGCGGCAGCGGCGAAGCTCCCCGCGTCGATGACGCGCGCGAAGGTCCGCATCGAGTGGAGTCTGTCCATGGGATTGTTTCCGTTTGAGCAATGCCGTGTTGAATCGTATGCCGTTTATTGAACTTCGAGCAATGTCTACAGTTCCTCTCACCGCAACGAACCCTCTTCGAAAGGAACTGACCATGAACCGCAAGCAACTCGTCGCCGCCGCCGCCATCGCCCTCATCGGCGGCTCCGCCTTCGCCGTGGAGGCCGAGCAGGTCGTCGTGCCCAAGGGCCAACTGACCCGCGCGGAAGTGCAGGCCGAGTACGCCCGCGCCCGCGCCGCCGGCGAACTCGCCTTCGCCAACGAGAGCTACGGCGGCATGAAGGCGCAGGCCTTCGCCGCACGCGCCGGCGCCATCGAGCGCACCGCCACCCGCAGCCGCGAGGACGTGCGCGAGGAAGCGCGCGCCGCGAGCCGCAGCGCGGCGTTCAACCAGAACTACGTCGGCGGGTGAGCCCGGACGACGGGCCCGGCCTGCAGTGCAGGCCGGCGTCGATCTCGCGAAGGCCGCCTGCGGGCGGCCTTTGTCATGCGCGGCCCGACAATAGGCGGCCATGCTGCGCATCACCGAACTCCGGCTGCCCCTGAACCACCCCGAGACCGCGCTGCGCGAGGCCGCGCTCGCGCGGCTGGGCATCGCCGGCGCGGCGCTGCGACGCCTGCACGTGTTCCGCCGCGGCTACGACGCGCGCCGCAAGAGCGACATCGTGCTCGTCTACACGCTGGACTGCGAGGTCGACGACGAGGCCGCGGTGCTGGCGCGACATGCCGGCGACCCGCACGTGCGCCCCGCGCCGGACACGCGCTACCGTTTCGTCGCCGAAGTGCCGGCCGCCGTGCGGGCGGATCTCGCGGCGCGCCAGCGGCTGCGCCCGGTGGTGATCGGCTTCGGCCCCTGCGGCCTGTTCGCAGCGCTGATCCTCGCGCAGATGGGACTGCGGCCCCTCGTGCTGGAGCGCGGCAAGGCGGTGCGCGAGCGCACGAGGGACACCTGGGGCCTTTGGCGGCGCCGCGAGCTGAACCCGGAGTCGAACGTGCAGTTCGGCGAGGGCGGCGCCGGCACCTTCTCCGACGGCAAGCTCTGGAGCCAGATCAGCGACCCGCGACACCTCACCCGCAAGGTGCTGACGGAGTTCGTCAGGGCCGGCGCGCCGGAGGAGATCCTCTACGTCAGCAAGCCCCACATCGGCACCTTCCGGCTCGTCTCGATGATCGAGAAGATGCGCGCCGAGATCGAGTCGCTCGGTGGCGAGATCCGCTTCCGCGCCCACGTCACCGACCTGCACGTCGACGCCGGCCGGGTGCGCGGGGTGGTGCTGGCCGACGGCAGCGAGATCGAGGCCGAGCACGTGGTGCTCGCGCTCGGCCACAGCGCGCGCGACACCTTCGCGATGCTGCACGCGCGCGGCGTGTTCATGGAGCCCAAGCCCTTCTCGGTGGGGTTCCGCATCGAGCATCCGCAGTCGCTCATCGACCGCGCGCGCTTCGGGCCGAACGCCGGCCATCCTCTGCTCGGCGCGGCCGACTACAAGCTGGTGCACCACGCGAAGAACGGCCGCTCGGTGTACAGCTTCTGCATGTGCCCCGGCGGCACCGTGGTGGCGGCGACCTCCGAGCCGGGCCGCGTCGTCACCAACGGCATGAGCCAGTACTCACGCAACGAGCGCAATGCGAACGCCGGCATCGTGGTCGGCATCGCGCCCCAGGACTACCGGCAGGACGGCCGCGCCGACGGGCCGGTGCACCCGCTGGACGGCATCGCCTTCCAGCGTGCGCTGGAGTCGCGCGCCTACGCGCTGGGCGGCGAGAACTACGACGCACCGGGCCAGCGCGTCGGCGACTTCCTCGCCGGCCGGCCCTCGCGCGCCTTCGAGTCGGTCACGCCCTCGTACAAGCCGGGCGTGCGCCCGACCGACCTCGCCGAACGCGGCAACGAGAGCCTGCCCGCGTACGCGATCGCGGCGATCCGCGATGCGCTGCCGGCCTTCGAACGGCAGATCCGCGGCTTCGCGATGCCCGACGCGGTGCTCACCGGCGTGGAAACGCGCACCTCGTCGCCGCTGCGCATCACGCGCGGGCCCGACTGGCAGAGCGTCAACCTCCGGGGCCTGTACCCGGCCGGCGAAGGCGCCGGTTACGCCGGCGGGATCATGTCCGCCGGTGTCGACGGCATCGAGGTGGCCGAGGCGGTGGCGCGCGCGATCCTCGGTCTGCCTGCGCCCACCGGCGGGCGCAAGGTCTCGCGGCCGGCGGAGTTCACTGGGGCTTGACGAGCAGGTCCTGGATCGCGACGGAGCGCACCGGCCCCTCCTCCGCCCCCGCGTCGAGGTACTCGTTCAGCCGCTCGCGCATGTCGTCGGCCAGGCGCGGAATGCCCTGCGACGAGCCGATCTCGGCGCGCGTCTGGCGCGCGATGCTGACCTCGAGCAGCAGGCCGACCTGCTGCACGTTGCGCTGGATCGCCATCCTGGCGGCGCTGCCCGGCACGTCGAGCGCCACGCGCGCCTTCACCACGGTGCCGTCCGAGGTGGTGGCGCGCAGCAGCGGCATGGGCACCCAGTCGGGCCGGGCGCGCGCGGGCGTGTCCTGCTCCCAGGGCAGGTCGACCCACGACATGCCCACCGACACCGCCACCGGCACGGCGATCAGCGCCGCGATCACCGCCACCACGGGCAGGGTGCGTCGCGAGTCGGTGGCGGGTGCGGAATGGGCGGCAGGCGGCAGCGAAGGCATCGGACGTGAACGGGCAGGCGCAGCCCCGATTAGAGGCCGTCCCGCCCCGCCGCGAACGCCGGATCAGCGCGGCCAATCCGCCGTTGATGTGGCGCTCTTCACGCCCGCGCCGATCAGGGGCAGGCGGCCATCACTTGTGCCACCGCGGCCGTCAACTTCTTGCCGTAGGGCACGTGCAGGAACTCGTTCGGCCCGTGCGCGTTGCTCTTCGGCCCGAGCACGCCGCAGACCATCATCTGCGCCGCCGGGAAGCCCTGCTGCAGCATGCCCATCAGCGGGATCGTGCCGCCCTGGCCGATGAAGCCGCAGGGCGCGCCGAAGTGCGCGGCCGAAGCGGCGTGCAGCGCATCCTCCAGCCAGGGCGCGAGCGTCGGCGCGTTCCAGCCCGAGGCGCCCTGCGCCCCGACGCGGCCGTCGGCATGGAAGGTCACCTTCGCGTTGTAGGGCGCGTTGTCCTCCAGCAGCGTCTTGAGTTCCGCGGCGGCGCGGTTGCCGTCCACCAGCGGGGGCAGCCGCAACGACAGCTTGAAGGCGGTGTAGGGGCGCAGCACGTTGCCTGCGTTGCGCAGCTCGGGGAAGCCTTCCGCGCCGGTGACCGACAGCGTTGGCTTCCAGGTGCGGTTGAGCAGCGCCTGCGTCGGGTCGGTGGTGGTGGGCAGTGTCGGCGTGCCGTCGGCGCCGCAGGCCCAGGGGAAGCGCTTCCATACCTCGTCGCCGAGGATCTCGGCGGTGGCGCGCGCCTGCGCGAGGCGGTCGGCGGGGATCTCGCAGTGGAACGAACGCGGCAGCAGCTCGCCGGTTCTTGCGTCTTCCAGCCGGTCGAGCACCTGACGCAGGATGCGGAAGCTCGACGGCACCAGGCCGCTGGAGTCGCCCGAGTGCACGCCCTCGGTGAGGATCTCCACGCGCAAAGTGCCGGTGACGTTGCCGCGCAGGCTGGTGGTGAGCCAGAGCTGGTCGTAGTTGCCGGCGCCGCTGTCCAGGCAGACCACGAGCGCCACGTTGCCCAGCCGCGGCCTGAGCACGTCGAGGTAGGCGGGCAGGTCGAAGGAGCCGCTCTCCTCGCAGGTCTCGATCAGGCCGACGCAGCGCGGACGCGCAATGCCCTGGCGGTCGAGCGCCTCGATCGCGGTGATGCTGGCGTAGATCGCGTAGCCGTCGTCGGCGCCGCCGCGGCCGTAGAGCAGGCCGTTCTCGTACTTGGGCGTCCAGGGCCCCAGGTCGTTGCGCCAGCCGTTGAACTCCGGCTGCTTGTCGAGGTGGCCGTACAGGCAGATGGTGTCGGTGCTGCCCGCCCGGGTGGCCGGCACCTCGAAGAAGATCACCGGCGTGCGGCCCGGGAGCCGGATCACCTCCAGCCTGAGACCGGCAATGCGGCGCCCCTCGACCCACGCCGCCGCGTCGCGCACCACACGCTCGATGTGGCCGTGCTGCGCCCAGTCGGCATCGAACATCGGGCTCTTGGCGGGGATGGCGATGTAGTCGGTCAGCGCCGGGACGATCTGCTCGTCCCAGGTGCGCTCGGCGAACGCGAAGAGGGCGCTCGTTTCGTCGGGAAGCAGCGGCTGCAGCGGATCTCGTGAATTCATTGCAGGACTCCGGTCCTCGAAGTAGGGGGGTGTCGGGTGGCCGCGAGGACGGCCCGCAAGAATCTTGGCACAAGCCGGGCGCCGGCTGGGGGGGTTGCATGAGATCGCCGTTCGACATCGCGGGATTGGCCCTGGGTCTGGGCTTGCTGGTGGCATCGGGCGCCGCACGCGCCGAACCCGGCGTCGGCGCGAGCGAGATCGTGATCGGCCAGACCATCACGCTGCAGGGCGGCAAGAACGCCTACGGCGTCGAGGTGGAGGCCGGCGTGCAGACCCACCTCGACACGGTCAATCGCGCCGGCGGCGTCAACGGGCGGCGCATCGTGCTGCGCGTGCTCGACGACGACAACCAGGCGGCCGGGGCCGAGGCCAACGCGCGGCAGCTCGTCAAGGACGGGGTCTTCCTCCTGTTCGGCTCGCTCGAAGGCGGGCCGTCGACCGCCGTGATGAAGGCCGCCGTCGAGCTGAAGGTGCCGTTCTTCGGTCCGATGGCAGGCTCGCCCGGCCTGCGCCGGCCTCACCAGCCGCTGGTGTTCCCGGTGCGCGCCGAGCATCGCGAGGAGTTCCGCGCGCTCATCCGCTACGGCGCGAGCACGGGGCTCGGACGCGTCGGCTTCCTGCACGCCGATTCCGACGTCGGGCGCGAGCACCTCCAGAACGTCACGCTGGCCGCGAAGGAGTTCGGCGTCGAATTCGGCGCCGGCGTGCCCTTCAAGTCCGACGTCAGCGACGAACAGCTCGCCGCGGCGCTGCGCGCCTTCGAGGCGGCGCGTGTCGACATGGTGCTCAACCACGGCTCGGCGCCGATCTACGCGCGGCTGGTGCGCCTCGCGCGGCAGGCGGGATCGCGCATCACCTTCATGGCCGTGAACTCCGGCTCCACGCAGATGGCGGCCGCGCTCGGCGAGCTGGCTCAAGGCATGGTGTTCGCGCAGGTGATGCCCAGCCCCTGGGCGCGCAGGACGGCGATCACGCGGGAGTACCAGGAGGCCTTCGCGCGCGCCCATCCGGGGCGTGCCTTCTCATACGGCAGCCTGGAGGGCTACATGACGGCCAAGGCGCTGGTCGCGGCATTGAAGCTGGCCGGGCCGCAGCCCACGCGCGAGAGCTTCGTCCGGGGGCTGCTCGGGGCCAGCATCGACCTCGGCGGCCTCAAGGCGAGCTATGCGCCGGGCAACCACGCCGGCTCGACCTTCGTCGACCTGGCGATGGTCACGCGCGAGGGCAGGTTCCTCCAGTAGCCGCGTCAGCCGATCGCGGCGAGCCAGCGCTCGAGCCGCGACAGCACCTGCTCGCGCTCGGGCTCGTTGAAGATCTCGTGGTACAGGTCGGGAAAGCCCTGCGCCTCCACGATGCCGGCCGGCGCGGCGCGTGCGAAGGCCTCGCTGCCGCGCGCTGCCACGCAGCGGTCTGCGCCGGCCCACATCAGCAGCGTCGGCACGCGCCACAGCGGCGCGAGGCGGCGCACCCGTTCGCCGCCTTCGAGGATGAAGCGCGCCAGCCGCGGCGTGATGCGGTCGTGCACGAGCGGATCGGCCACGTAGGCCGCGACCACCGCGGCGTCGCGCGACACCCATGCCGGTTGCAGGCCGTTGGGCACGGCGAGCCCGGGCAGCAGGCGGCCGAAGACGGCGAGCTGCAGCTTCTGCGACACGCTGGTGTCGGCCTGCAGCGCGGGCGACGACAGCACCAGCGCATCCACCGGGCGGCTCCAGGCGGCCGGCGGCGAGCGCAGCCCCTCGGACACGAAGCGGGAGGCGACCAGGCCGCCCATGCTGTGGCCGAGCAGCACGAGCGGACCGCGCCGCTCGGCGCGCGCGGCATCGACGACGGCGCCGAGGTCGCGCAGCAGCGCCTCGTCGTCGGGGATCGCGCCCCGCGGCCCAGGGCTCTCGCCGTGGCCGCGGTGGTCGTAGGCCGTCACGTGCCAGCCCTGCGCGGCGAGCCGCTGTGCGAGCGGCGCGTAGCGTCCCTTGTGCTCGCCGAGGCCGTGCACGACGAGCACCGTGCCACGTGCCGTGCCGCCGGCCGGCCAGTCGCGGCGGCTGAGACGGGTGCCGTCGCCGGCGGTGAAGTCGCTGCCCATCGCGCCAGTGTAGGCCCCTGTCTCCGGCGGGATTGACATCGCAGCGTGCCCCGCTAGCCTGTCGGCCCGTCCTGGAGCCCCGCATGAACGACTTCTTCACCCTGCAGCGCGACGGCCACGTCGCCCACCTGCAGCTGAACCGCCCCGAGCGCATGAACACCCTGTCGCCGGCCTTCTTCCCGGCGCTGCGCGACGCGGTGCGCGGCCTGCAGGACGACGCGAGTACGCGCGCGCTGGTGATCTCGTCGACCGGCAAGCATTTCAGCGCCGGCATGGCGCTGGACGTCTTCGCGGGCAACGACTCGGCCGAGATCGCGCCGGCACGCGAGCGGCGCGACCCGGCTGCGGAATCGCAGCGCCAGGCCGTCGGCGCGCTGATGCAGATGCTCGACACGCGCAGCCCGCGCGCACGGCTGAGCTTCCAGGAATCGCTGCGCCGGCTGATCGACTGCTTCAGCGCGCTCGACGAGGCGCGCTTCCCGGTGATCTGCGCCGTGCAGGGTGGCTGCATCGGCGGCGCGCTCGACCTCGCCACCGCCTGCGACATCCGGGTGTGCAGTGCCGACGCCTTCTTCACCGTGCAGGAGATCCACATCGGCATGATGGCCGACCTCGGCGTGCTGCAGCGGCTGGCCAAGATCGTGCCGCCCGGCGTGGCGCGGCAGATGGCCTACACCGGCGAGCGCGTCGACGCCAAGCGTGCGCTCGAGACCGGCCTGGTCAACGCCGTGCTGGCCGATGCCGACGCGACGCTGGCCCACGCGATGGCGCTGGCGCGCCAGATCGCCGCCAAGTCGCCGCTGGCGGTGGCCGGCAGCAAGCTCGCGCTCAACCACGCGCGCGACCACGGCACCGCCGCCTCACTGCAGCAGATGACGCTGCTGCAGAGCGCGATCTTCGACACCAGCGAGATGGCCGAGGCGATCGCCGCCTGGAAAGACAAGCGTGACGGCGACTTCGCGCCCTTGATGCCGATCGCGCGCTTCTGACGCGCACTGCCGCGGTGCGCGCGGGCGTCGCCTGCAAGCGCACGCATTCTTGGTTAGCATGGATCAAGCAGTCTCCCGCACGCCGAGCCCACCGGCCCGCCCCCGCGTGCACCCCCACTGACCCTGCCGCTGGCCCAAGAGGCCGGCGGTCTGCCTTTCGAGGACAGGCCATGACTCCTGGCGTCCGCGCGCTCGCGCTTTCCCTGGCCGTTGCCGGCTCCCTTTCGCTCCACGGCTGCGGCCGCAGCGAGGCCCAGGGCGGCCCGCCGATGGCCCCGCCCGTCTCCGCAGCGCCCGCCGTGGCGCGCGACATCACCCTGTACGACGAATTCAGCGGCCGCCTCGAGGCGGTCGAGACCGTCGAGCTGCGCTCGCAGGTGGCCGGCACGCTGCAGCGGGTGCACTTCCGCGACGGCCAGGAGGTCAGGCGCGGCGAGCTGATGTTCAGCATCGACCCGCGCCCGTTCACCGCCGAGCTGGCGCGGCTGGAGGCCCAGCTCGCCGCGGCGCGCAACGCCGCGGCGCTGGCCGACACCGAACTCGTGCGCACGCGCAAACTGCTCGAGCAGAAGGCGGTGTCGCAGCAGGAGGCCGACCAGGCCGAGGCTTCGGCACGCAACGCCGCCTCCGCGGTGCGCGCCGCCGAGGCCGCGGTGGCCGCGGCGAAGCTCAACGTCGAGTACACGCAGATCCGCGCGCCGATCGCCGGCCGCGCCTCGCGCGCCAACGTGACCGCCGGCAACCTGGTCGGCGCGGGCGACCCGGTGCTGACGAGCATCGTCGCGCAGAACAAGGTGCACGCCTGGTTCGACATCAGCGAGCAGGCCTGGCTGCGCGTGCGCGGCCAGTTCAAGGGCAACGCCGCGCCGAAGGTGGAGATGGCGCTGGCCGACGAGCGCGGCTTCCCGCATGCCGGCGCGGTGGACTTCGTCGACAACCGCCTGAACCCGGCCACCGGCGCGATCCGCGTGCGCGCGGTGTTCGACAACGCCGACCGCCGCTTCGTGCCCGGCCTGTACGCGAAGCTGCGGCTGGCCGGCGGCACCGCGGCCCAGGCGGTGCTGACGCCCGAGCGCGCCATCGGCACCGACCAGACCAAGCGCTACGTGTTCGTGGTCGGCGCCGACAAGACCGCGCAGTTCCGCGTGGTGCAGCTCGGGCCGCTGCTCGACGACGGCATGCGCGTCATCACCGGCGGGCTGAAGGCCGGCGAGCTCGTGGTGGTCAACGGCCTGCAGCGCGTGCGCCCCGGCGCGCCGCTGAATGCGCAGGTGCTGGCGGTCGATGCGCATGGCCAGCCGGTGGAGCCGCCCCCGCCGGGCGCGCCGGCGGCATCGTCGCCCGCGAAGTCCTGAGGCGCGCGCCATGAACATCTCGCGCTTCTTCATCGACCGGCCGCGCTTTGCGGCCGTGCTGTCGATCCTCATCTTCCTCGTCGGCCTGATCGCGCTGCAGCGCCTGCCGATCTCCGAGTATCCCGAGGTCACGCCGCCGCAGGTGGTGGTGCGCGCGCAGTTCCCGGGCGCCAACCCGCGGGTGATCGCCGAGACGGTGGCCACGCCGCTGGAGGAGCAGATCAACGGCGTCGAGAACATGCTCTACATGAGCAGCCAGGCCTCGGCCGACGGCTCGATGACGCTGTCGATCAGCTTCAAGATCGGCACCGACCCGGAAGTGGCGGCCACCGAGGTGCAGAACCGCGTCAACCGCGCGCTGCCCCGCCTGCCCGACATCGTGCGGCAGATCGGCGTGACCACCGAGAAGAGCTCGCCGAACTTCATCATGGTGGTGCACATGGTGTCGCCGGACGAGCGCCACGACGCGCTGTACCTGCGCAACTACGCGGCGCTGAACGTGCGTGACCGGCTGATGCGCATCCCCGGCATCGGCACGGTGATCGCCTTCGGCTCGGGCGACTACGCGATGCGCATCTGGCTCGACCCGACAAGGCTCGCCGCGCGCAACCTCACCTCGGCCGACGTGGTGAAAGCGCTGCGCGAGCAGAACGCTCAGGTGGCCGCCGGCGTGGTGGGCGCCCCGCCGGCGCCCAACCGCACCGACTTCCAGCTCGCCGTCAACACGCAGGGACGCCTCACCACCGAAGCCGAGTTCGCCGACGTGATCGTCAGCGCCGACACCGCCGACGGCTCGCTGGTGCGCATCAAGGACGTCGGCCGCGTCGAGATGGGGCCGAACACCTACGCGCTGGGCTCGCTGCTGAACAACAAGGAGGCGGCGGCGATCGGCATCTTCCAGGCGCCCAACTCCAACGCGCTGGCGCTCTCGGCGGCGGTGCGCGAGACGATGGACGAGTTGAAGAAGGACTTCCCGCCCGGCGTCGACTACGACATCGTCTACGACCCGACGCGCTTCGTGCGCACCTCGATCGAGAAGGTGGTCACCACGCTGTTCGAGGCGATCGCGCTGGTGGTGATCGTCGTCGTGCTGTTCTTGCAGACCTGGCGCGCCTCGATCATCCCGCTGCTGGCGGTGCCGGTGTCCATCGTCGGCACCTTCGCGGTGCTGCTGGCACTCGGCTTTTCGATCAACACGCTCACCTTGTTCGGGCTGGTGCTGTCCATCGGCATCGTGGTCGACGACGCCATCGTGGTGGTGGAGAACGTCGAGCGCAACATCGAGGCCGGCCTGAACCCGCGCGATGCGGCGGTGCACGCGATGCACGAGGTGTCCGGGCCGATCATCGCCATCGGCCTGGTGCTGTGCGCGGTGTTCGTGCCGCTGGCCTTCGTCAGCGGTCTGGAGGGCCAGTTCTACCGCCAGTTCGCGGTAACCATCGCGATCTCCACCGTGATCTCGGCCTTCAACTCGCTGACCTTGTCGCCGGCGATGGCGGCGCTGCTGCTCAAGCCGAAAGACGTGCCGCCCGATGCGCTGACGCGCGGCATGAATGCGGTCTTCGGCCGCTTCTTCGGATGGTTCAACCGGATGTTCAGACGCAACTCCGAGCGCTACGGGCACGGCGTGACGGCGGTGGTGACGAAGCGCAAGGTCGCGGCGCTGGCCGTCTACGCGGTGCTGCTCGGCGCCACGGTGCTGCTGTTCCAGCGCGTGCCGCCGGGCTTCGTGCCGCAGCAGGACAAGCAGTACCTGATCGGCATCGCGCAGCTGCCCGAAGGCGCCAGCCTGCAGCGCACGACGGAGGTGCTGCAGCGCATGTCGGCCATCGCCAAGGACGTGCCGGGCATCCGCGATTCGGTGGCCTTCCCGGGCCTGTCGATCAACGGCTTCACCGCCGCGCCGAACGCCGGCATCGTGTTCTTCGGCCTCGACGAGTTCGAGAAGCGCACCACGCCCGAGCTCTCGGCCGACGCCATCGTCGGCCAGGTGAACATGCGGCTCGGCGCGATCCAGGACGCCTTCCTGTTCGTGCTCTCGCCGCCCCCGGTCAACGGCCTGGGCGCTGCGGACGGCTTCAAGCTGCAGATCCAGGACCGCGGCTCGCTCGGCGAAGGCGCGCTGCAGGAGGCGGTGCAGACGCTGATGGGCCGCGTCTACGGCGACCCGAACAGCCCGATCACGCAGTTCTTCAGCAACTACCAGATCAACGTGCCGCAGCTGTTCGCCGACATCGACCGCACCAAGGCCAAGCAGATGGGCGTGAGCCTGACCGACGTCTACGAGACGATGCAGACCTACCTCGGCTCGCTGTACGTGAACGACTTCAACCGCTTCGGCCGCACCTTCCAGGTGATCGTGCAGGCCGATGCCGGCCACCGCGCCACCGCGGAAGACATCGGCCGGCTGAAGGTGCGCAACAACAAGGGCCAGATGGTGCCGCTGTCGGCCATCATGACCGTCAAGCCGACCTTCGGCCCCGGCGCGGTCGGCCGCTACAACGGCTACTTCACCGCCGACATCAACGGTGCGCCCAAGCCCGGCGTGAGCTCGGGCCAGGCGCAGGCGCACATGGAGAAGCTGCTGGCCGAGACGCTGCCGCGCGGCCTGGGCTACGAGTGGACCGACCTCGTCTACCAGGAGAAGACCGCCGGCAACACCATGGCCTACATCTTCCCGCTGTGCGTGCTGCTGGTGTTCCTGGTGCTGGCGGCCACCTACGAGAGCTGGACGCTGCCGCTGGCGATCATCCTGATCGTGCCGATGTGCATCCTCTCGGCGATGACGGGGGTGTGGATCAGCCAGTTCCTCGGTGCGCCGGGTGACAACAACATCTTCACCAAGGTGGCGCTGGTGGTGCTCGTGGGCCTGGCGTGCAAGAACGCGATCCTGATCGTCGAGTTCGCGAAGGACCTGGAAGAGCGCGGCGAGAAGCTGATCGACGCGGTGGTGCACGCCTGCCGGCTGCGCCTGCGGCCCATCCTGATGACCTCGATCGCCTTCATCGCCGGCGTGGTGCCGCTGGTGCTGTCCAGCGGCGCCGGCGCCGAGATGCGCCAGGCCATGGGCATCGCGGTGTTCGCCGGCATGCTCGGCGTGACCTTCTTCGGCCTGTTCCTGACGCCGGTGTTCTACGTGGTGCTGCGCCGCTTCACCGAGAAGCGGCGCGCCGCCGCCGCACACGCCAAGGCCGTGGCCCTGCAGCATGGAGGCGACCATGCGTGAACTCCGTGAGACCCTGATCGCCGCCGCTGCCGCGGGGCTGCTGGCCGGTTGCGCCGCCGGCCCCGACCACCAGCCGCCGCAGGCCTCGCTGGAACCGGCCTTCGTCATGCCGGCAGCCAGCGGCGAACCCGCGGAGGCCTTCTGGCGCGGCTTCGCCGACCCGGTGCTCGATGCGCTGATCGCCGATGCGGTGAAGGCCAATGCCGATGTGCGGCTGGCGCAGGCGCGGCTGCAGGAAGTGCGTTCGCTGGCGGGCGAGGCCGATGCGAACCGGCTGCCGAGCGTCTCGCTCGGCGCCGGCGCGGGCCGCGGCAACGAGATCGGCTTTCCGATCGACAACTACTTCAGCGTCTCGGCCGCGTTCAACTGGGAGATCGACTTCTTCGGCCGCACGCGCCGCGCCAGCGAATCGGCGGCCGCGCAGGTGCAGGCCGGCGAAGCGGGTGTGGCCGCCGCGCAGCGCCTGGTGGGTGCCGAAGTCGCCACGCAGTACCTCGCATTGCGCGCGTTGCAGCAGCGGCTGGCGGTGGCGCAGGAGTCGCTGGCCAACCAGCGCGAGACGCAGCGCATCGTCAAGGCCCGCGCCGACCTCGGCCGCGGCACGCCGCTGGACGTGGCGCGCGCCAACGCGCTGGTCGAGACCACCGAGGCCTCGCTGCCGGCGCTGCAGGGCGCGATCGAGCGCACCGCGTTGCGCATCGCCACGCTCAGCGG
>Ga0209172_10003678_pt1 | contig 22641 bp, 23 predicted proteins | sample LarsenN4metaG_FD_184113 | JGI IMG/M metagenome (GOLD analysis project Ga0209172, IMG submission 184113) | Hot spring sediment bacterial and archeal communities from British Columbia, Canada, to study Microbial Dark Matter (Phase II) - Larsen... ... | reverse complement strand
ATGATGGACGACATCATGTCGGCGCCTACGACTACTACTTTGCTATACGTCTCGTTTTGAACAAATTGAGAAGCCGTCGCCAGGGCAAACAAAAAGCCCGAGCAAGCGGCGTTGATGTCGTATCCGAAAGCATTTTTCGCCCCGACTTTATCGCAAACAGTGTTGGCTGTATCAGGAAAAACCATGTCGCCGGTGACGGTAGCGACGATGAGCAAGTCAATTTCGCCGGGTTTGGTACCGGTTTTTTCGAGCAGACCTTTCACGGCTTCAGCGGCCATGTCACTGGTCGCCCAGCCGGGCGTTTTCAGAATGCGGCGCTCGCGGATGCCGGTGCGGGAGACAATCCATTCGTCGTTGGTGTCCACCATTTTTTCGAGGTCGTGATTGGTCAGTTTTGTTTCGGGAACCCAGCCGTGTACGCCGGTGATGGCAGCATGTATTTTGCCCATTTCGATGGTTGAATTTTTTTTGGGGGCAAAAGTAGAAAATTGGTTTACGAACATGATTACGAAACCTTTGCAGGTTTCGTAATCGTAACTTTTGCATGGCAAAATGGAAGTGATGTCGAAAACTGTGTTTGGCAAATGGGGTTTTACCGTCGGATATTTGCGCAATCATGAAGAATTACCTTTCGCTTGTCAAGTTCTCCCATACCATTTTTGCCATGCCCTTCGCACTGACGGGCTTTTTTATCGCCATCACACAGCAAAATGAGGGCATGGACTGGCTAAAACTCGCGTTTGTAATCCTCTGCATGGTTTTCGCCCGTAGTGCGGCGATGGCGTTCAATCGCTACCTCGACCGCGACATTGACGCTGAAAACCCGCGCACGAAAGTCCGGGAAATTCCCGCAGGCGTCATTTCTCCGAAGGCGGCGCTGGGGTTTGTGATGGCGAATTGTCTGCTGTTCGTCCTCACGACCTGGTTTATCAATCCGCTTTGTTTTTTCTTGTCGCCTGTGGCACTGGCAGTGGTGCTGGGCTACAGTTACACGAAGCGATTTACCTGGCTTTGTCACCTGGTTTTAGGGCTTGGATTGTCGCTGGCGCCGGTGGGGGCATATTTAGCCGTGACCGGGCGATTCGACTGGATTCCAGTGCTTTACGGACTGGCGGTATTGTTGTGGGTGGCGGGTTTCGATGTGATTTACGCTTTGCAGGACGAAGAGTTCGACAAGTCGCAGAGGCTGTATTCGATGCCGTCTTTTTTCGGAAAAAAACGTGCCCTCCGCATCTCCGAGTGGATGCACCTCGGCACGGCGGCATTAATGGTGTATGCCGGCAACCGGTTGCATTCGGCCGTACCCGAAACGGGCTGGCTGCTCTGGGGCGGCACTACCATTTTTCTGGCACTTTTACTTTACCAGCACCTTATTGTGAAACCAAACGACCTGAGCCGCGTCAACATGGCGTTTTTCACCACCAACGGCGTGGCGAGTTTGATTTTCGGGACCTTAGCGATTGCGGATTTGTTGATTTAACACTTACAAACAACTTTTCGAAAGTTTGAAACTTTCGGAAAGTTAGGAGCCATCAATTTTTCTAAACCCCTCTCAACTTCCTTCAACAATTTTGCATGACAAACATCGCCATTTTCGCCTCCGGCACCGGCTCCAATGCCCGAAAAATCATCGAGTATTTCAAAAACTCGCCTGATATCCGGGTGGCGCTGGTCGTTTCCAATAAAAAAGACGCCAGCGTGCTGGACATTGCGCGTGAACACGACATTCCGACGCAGGTGATTGACCGAAAGATGTTTTACGAGACGGAAGATTTGCTCGGCGTTTTGAAAAAATATGAGATTGGCTTCATCGTACTGGCGGGTTTTCTGTGGCTGATACCTTCTTATTTGGTAAAGGCTTTTGAAAAAAAGATGGTGAATATTCACCCGGCGTTGCTGCCAAAATTCGGCGGCAAAGGCATGTATGGGATGCGCGTCCATGAAGCCGTGAAAGAAACCGGCGAAACTGAAACCGGCATCACAATTCACTGGGTGAACGAACACTACGACGAAGGCAATATCGTTTTTCAAACGAGTTGCATCGTGTCGCCCGATGATTCGCCTGCTGACATCGCCCGCAAAGTACAACGACTGGAACACCAGCATTTTCCTGCCGTCATCGAACAATTGATTTTGTCCGTTTAATCCGTTTTCCCCTCGATAATCATCTCATGTTGAACATTAAAATCCTTTCAACCTGAAAATCGAACACCGATGAAAAAAAACATACGCTTTTGGGCGCTGATACTTTCCATCGCTCCCTTCGCACTGCCTGCACAAGACGCTACAAAAGTTGCCCTGATTGCAGATGACCTGCTCACCACAGGCCGAATCAGCGAAGCCGCCGCTCAATACGAGCAAGCCGCACGGCTCAACGCCAACAACGCCCAATTGCTGTACAAAGCCGCCGAAGCCTATTACCGCGTACGCGACTATTCAAAAGCCGCCGAATGCTATGCCGAGGTGAAACAGGAGTACGAACGCTACGAACTTGCCGGCCTCCGCTACGCCCGCGCGCTCAAACAAAGTGGCCGATACGCGGAGGCAATGGAGGCTTTCAAACAATTTGCCCGCGATTACAAAGGCGCGCGCAAAGCGCAAATCATAGCCGTCGCGATGAACGAAGTGAAAGGTTGCGAACTGGCGCTGGAACTGGCTCAACAGCCTGTATCGGCGGTCATGCCAGCCGATATAAAAATACTGCCGCAGGGAGTAAATAGTCCTGAAAACGAGTTTGCCCCCATCGCTTTTTCCGACAATTTGCTGTATTTTTCAACACTCGCTCGAGGACGGGTGCAATTCATGCGCACCCAACGCAAGCCCGGCGGGTGGCTCGCGCCTACGCCCGCGTCGGGTTTACCCGAATCGGTGTCAGCACGTTTCGGCAACGGCACTTTTTCCCCCGATGGCAAGCGATTTTATTGTACCCAGTGCGACGAACCCGCTCCCGACGAACGCGGCGGCAACGGCTTGCGCACCCGCTGCAACCTCTTCCTCCTCCGCCGTGCCGACGACGGCTCCTGGACCGAACCCGAACGCCTGCGCGACTACGTCAACATGCCCAACGCGACGGCTACACACCCGTTCGTGACGCAGGACAGAGGCCGCGAATTCCTGTTTTTTGCCAGCGATCGTGAAGGCGGATTTGGCGGACTGGATTTGTACGTCTGCGAGAGACCGCTCGACTCGGACGACCTTGATTTTTCTTTTCCCCAAAATCTCGGCAACACTGTGAATGCCGGCGGCGACGAAGTGACGCCGTTTTTCGACCCTGCTTCGCAAACGTTGTGGTTCAGCAGCAACAGCCACATTTCCATCGGCGGGCTGGATGTTTTTAAAAGCGTCCGGGCGGAAGGCAAATGGTCGAAACCCGAAAACGCGGGTTTCCCTGTGAATTCGCCCGCCGATGATTTCTTTTTTAATTTGAAAAAAAACGGCGGCGGCTTCCTCGTTTCCAACCGAAATTTTGACTCGAAAACCAGCACCCGCGACGAAGATATTTTTGAAATTTTTCCGAAAGAACCACCTGTCACACTCATCGGCAATGTACTCTCCAGCGCTACCAACACGCCACTCACAGACTGTATGGTGACGCTCTACGAACTGGAAGCCAACGGCCAAAAACGCCTGCTGGAAGTGCATCCGTCGGCCAACGGCGCATTTCAATTTTCACTTTTGCAACAACACCGTTACGCGGTAGAGGTATCGAAAGAAGGCTATGAAATGGCCACTGTTCAGCCGGATTTCCTTGAAAACGAATTGGTTGTGCAACTCAACCCAACTTCTTTTTTTACGGCCAAAGACACTTCCGGGACAAATTTCACCCTTGCCGATCTCTCCCCTGCCCCACCCGTCCGGCAGGTGTCCAAATACAGGGTTCACCTGGAAATTCAACCCGATTTCAATGCCCAGGCGCCACGCTATACGGCAGCGCGCGCGTTTGGCAACGTCATTGCCGAGCCATTGCCCGAACAGGGTATCATCCGGGTTCTGCTTGGAGATTTTGCCGATCAAAAAACTGCCAACGAAGTAGCCACAGCGTTGCGAATCGAGGGTTCATTCCCGCAAGCGTTTGTGGTGAAAGCGGAATAGGAAACGGGGATTGGAGCGAGTTGTTCTCCAATCCCTGACTACCTTTGCCGCATGACGGCTCGTCACATTCTGACGCTCATTCGCCCGGAACACTGGGTCAAAAATCTGTTTTTGTTCATCCCCGCTTTTTTTGCAGCGCGGCTGAGCGAGCCGGTTGTTTTGACAAATGCTGTGTTGGGTTTTGTAGCTTTTTGCCTCATCGCTTCCGCTGTTTACGTCCTGAACGACCTGGTAGATGCCCCCCAGGACCGCAACCACCCGGACAAGTGTCGGCGCCCTATCGCGAGCGGCGCCATCAGCATTCGGCAGGGCATTTTTATTCTCATGTTTTTGCTTTTTAGCAGTACGGCGCTGGCAGCATTTTTGAGCCGGGAAATGTTGGTTTACAGTCTGCTGTATTTCGTCGTCAACGTTTTTTACTCTTTTTCCCTGAAACACATCGCCATCATTGACATCTCGCTCATCGGGTTGGGATTTTTGCTGCGGGTGTTTGCGGGCGGCGCGGTCACGGGAGTGGAAGTGTCGCAATGGCTCATTGTCCTGACTTTTTTGCTGGCGCTGATTCTTGGTCTGGCGAAACGGCGCGGCGAATACCTCGTGGAGACCAAAGGTCACACGTTCCGAAAGGCATTGGAAGGCTACAACCTGCCGTTCCTCGACGTGAGCATGGTCGTTTGTTCCACTGTCGCCATTGTAGCGTACCTGATGTATTGTTTTTCGCCGGAAGTGACGGGGCGTATCGGGTCGGAGAAAATTTATTACACGGCATTTTTCGTCATCATCGGCATCCTGCGTTATTTGCAACTGACGATGGTGTACAACAAAACCGAGTCGCCGACGCGCGCGCTCCTGCGCGACGGCTTTTTACAAATTGTCTTACTGGGTTGGATTGGGTCATTTGCGTGGCTTTTATATGCCAAAAAATGGTTTTTTTATTAAAAACCCGCCGCTGCGTCGTCGCCCCGCTGATCCGCTACGCCCTGCCAAAGGCCGTTGGGCAATCTGAGAATCGCTTCTACCCGCCCGATCGGGCTGCGCGGCTCCACAATGTGCCCCATTTGACTCAGTTTTTGAATAACCTCCTCCGTCAAAGCGCCTTCTTCTATCTGAATTTTGTCCGGCTTCCACTGGTGGTGAAAACGTTTGGCTTGCACAGCTTCCGGTAAAGAAAGGCCAAATTCGGCAATGTTGACAATCACCTGAAACACGCTTGTCGGGATGGTAGTGCCGCCGGGTGTCCCCACTATAAGCCAAGTTTTGTTGCCTTTTGTCGCGATGACGGGTGTCATACTGCTGAGTGGGCGTTTGCCGGGAGCGATGGCGTTGGCTTTGCCGCCCACAGCGCCGTAGAGATTGGGCGCGCCGGGCTTCGCACTGAAGTCGTCCATTTCGTTGTTCAGAATAAAACCCGCGCCTGTCACAACTACCCGGCTGCCGTAACTGTCGTTGAGCGTCGTCGTCACGGACACGGCATTTCCCTCCACATCCACGATAGAAAAGTGGGTGGTTTCTTCGCTTTCTTTGATTTGCCCCGCTTCAATTTTCGCACTCGATGTTGCAGTATCGGCTTTAAAATCAGCCATTCGGGATTTCAGGTAGGCTGGGTCGGTCAGTTTTTTCACCGGCACTTTCCAAAAATCGGGGTCGCCCATGTGCATGGCGCGGTCGGCATACGCGCGGCGCTCGGCTTCGACCATTAGGTGCACGGCGCTGGCGGAGTGAAAACCGTAATTTTTCAAAGGAAATTCGCCGGTCATGGCGAGCAATTGCCGCAGAATGAGCCCTCCGCTGCTCGGCGGCGGCATGGTGATGATGTGCAGGTCTTTGTAGTCGAACTCGAGTGGCGTGCGCCATACACTTTTGTAATTGCGCAAATCTTCGCGGGTGATGAGGCCGCCGGTTTTGCTCATTTCGCCGGCGATGAGCGAAGCTGTGGCGCCACTGTAAAACTCATCGCGACCATAGCCTGCGATACGGCTCAGGGTCGCACCCAGGTCTTTCTGGATGAGCCAGTCGCCGGCTTGCCAGGGTTCCATTTTGACGAAAGCAGGCGTGAGGCTGTTGTTTTTGATAAAGATAAAACGCTCTTTGTTAAGGTTTTGCGCTTCCTGCTCGGTGATTTGATACCCTTTTGTAGCCAGCTCCATTGCCGGAGTGACCAGGTCGCCCCAGGGCAAACGGCCGTATTTTTTGTGGGCCTCCCACATGCCGTCCACCGTGCCGGGCACCCCCGCAGCCAAAGGGCCGAAACGGCTTTTTTCAGCCAACACGTTTCTGGCGGAGTCGAGATACATGGTTTCTGTGGCGGCAGCCGGCGCTTTTTCACGATAATCGAGCGCGGCGACCCGGCCGTCTTTTCCCCGAAAAATCAAAAAACCGCCACCGCCGATATTGCCTGCTTGCGGATAGACGACCGCGAGCGCAAATTGTACAGCCACCGCCGCATCTACTGCGTTGCCGCCTTTGCGCAACACGTCGAGCCCGACCTGCGTGGCGAGCGGGTGCGCCGTCACGACCATCGCGCTGTCGCCCGTCGCCTCTTTCTGAATAGCGTAAGGAAACGGGACGATTTTTTGCGCCCTGCAATGAGCCAGGAGGAAAAGAGCGACAAGCGAACAAGCAAGTTTTCGGCTTAAATAATTCATTTTGAATTTTTTAAAAATCACATCCGCGCAAATAAAAATCGGGGCGGGCTGCAAACCTAAAACGCGATTTGCACACGTCGGAAAGTTCACGTTATATTTGGCAAAAATTAGAAAGTTGTGATTGCGAAAATCGTTTTTTCCCAACAAGAGATTTTGAAAAAACTTCGCCCGCTGATGGAATCGGAAGGCGCGATATACCGTAAGAAAACCAATATTTTAGCTAAAGAGGCGGAAGGTGGCGAAGTGGTGGAAACGGTCACGGGCGATGGGTTTGAAACGACAAACAAAGCGGCTCCGGGCGATTTTATCGTGCAAAATCAGACCGAAGCCCGCGAGCAGTATGTGGTACGCAAAGAAGATTTTTTGAAAAAATACAAACCGGTGAGCAAATCTGCCCGGAAAGGTTTTTCGGAATATCGCTCCACCGGCAGCATCATCGCGCTCGAACTCACGGAAGAAAAACTTAAAGCGCTCGGACTCCCGCGCAAGTTTTATTTCAAGACAGACTGGGGCGAGGATATGGTGGCCAAGGAGGGCGATTTTATGGGTGGCCCGACAGACTTTTCGGAAGTGTACCGGCTGGCTCGCAAAGAGTTCTTCGAAACTTATTCCAAATAATTCCCCGGTCTTTTACATGCAGCATTTCACTTCAATTTGTTAAAATGGAAACAAGTTTGAAAACCCAGATGACGCCCGCCGAATACCTCGAACAACGAGTGCAAGGTCAAATTGCCTGGTACGACAAAAAAAGTGCGCGCAACAAAAGGTGGTTCTATGTTATGCAGTCGCTCACCATCATATCCAGCGCGCTTATTCCGCTGTTCGTGGGTTATTCTGAAAAATTTGAGATGCTGAAATATATCGGCGGGGCGCTGGGTGCAGCCGTAGCAATCCTCGGCGGCATTCTGGCGCTGAAAAAATACCGTGAGAACTGGCGTATTTATCGCGCTTCAGCCGAATCCTTGCAACGCGAAAAACTCTTTTTCCTCAACCGCGTGGAGCCGTACGACTCGACCGACGACGATAAAAACTTCAAACTTTTCGTGCGGCGCATTGAAGAAGTGATGTCGTCCGAAAACGCCCTTTGGGCATCCGTGCGTGCCGTGAGGACAGAAGAAAACGACAAACAATAGGCTCGCCGATGCCAACTTTTTATGTTGCAAAAAAATCCGGGTTTCATCCGCAGCCCGGATTTTTACGTTGTTTTCAAACACATTTCCCCTAAATTCTCGTTTAGAGAGGAATTTCAACTGACCGCAAAACATCCTGCTATGCGACAAAACTTTGCCCTCCTGCTTTTTTTCTTTTCCTTTCAAACGACTGTTTCCGCGCAAAGCCATGCCGACTGCGTCACGGCCATGGAAATTTGTAAAAAACAGGTTTACCACATAGACAGAGCCGGCGGCGAAGGCGCCAACAACACGGAAGCCGACTTTATCGCCTGTTTTATGAACAGCGAAAATTTCGGCAACGCCGAGGAAAACTCCACCTGGATAAAGTTTGAAATCAAAAAAAGCGGCACACTCACCTTTGCCATCACCCCGCACCGGCTCGACGACGACATTGATTTTGTGGTGTTCAAACTGCCCACCGACGGCAATTGCAATGAAAAGAAAATCGTGCGTTGCATGGCGGCGGGCGACGCTGCACAAAATGCCTTTACCAGCGCCTGCATGGGCGAAACCGGCCTCCGCACCGGCGAGACGGACACGAGCGAAGACGCCGGCTGCGCCGACACGCTGGACAACGCCTGGCTGGCGCCGCTGAAAGTTTCAGAAAAAGAAAAGTACGTGATTTTGATCAGCAACGTGTCGTCGCAAGGGCCGGGGTTCAGTATTCGTTTCGGCGGCACCGCCAAATTGCCCTGCGACGAAGAAAAAAAGCCGGAAAAACCGCCCGTCGCTAAAAAACCGAAACCGACCCCCAAACCCGTCGCACCCAAATTGCCGGTGGCGCAATCCGTCAAACCGGACTCGATCGGTGGCCGGGCAGTCGAAGTCGGCGAAACACTAAAAGTCAAAAACCGCACGATAAAACTCAAAATCTGGGACAGCCAGGTGGAGGATGGCGACATTGTGTCGATCTATCTCGACGATAAAAAAGTAGTGGACCGACTTTACCTGCGCCTGATTCCGCAGGAGTTCGAGTTTCGCCTGCCGCCTGGCAACGAGCACTATATCACCGTGTACGCCGAGGATTTTGGCAAAGCCGAGCCGAACACAGCTATGGTGCTCATCAACGACGGCGTGCAGGAACAAACGATTGACCTCGTGGCAGGCAGGAAAAAGCAGGAGAGTGTGAAGATTATAGCAGAGTAAAACAGGATTGAAAAGATTTTGAAGATGAGCGGGATTTTTAGATTTGGAAAGATTGTGCGATTATTTCCAAGATTTTATTGATTTTTGAGAGTGTTCTTCACTTTTAAAAATCCCCCTCATGCGAGAAGTAGACCAATTGACACACAAGATTATCGGGTGCGCGATGCAAGTGCACAATGCCCTTCGCAATGGATTTCAGGAAGTAATTTATCAGCGTGCCTTAGCAAAAGAACTGGAGTACCAAGGGCTTTCTTTTCAAAGAGAAAAGGAAATGGCGATTTATTACAGGGGTGAGCAAATCGGCACACGAAGAGTTGATTTTTTTGTTGAAAACCTGGTAATGGTGGAAATCAAGGCCGTAGAAAAATTAGAAAACGCCCACAAAACGCAAGGCATCAACTATTTGGAAGCCTACAATGTGTCCGACGGTTTGCTCATTAATTTCGGCGGCGTCAGTCTTGAATTTAACCGACTTTACAACAACAAGTACCGCCCGCCATCTGTTTGACACTTTGCTTTTTCAAAGCAAATCTTGTCAAATCTTAAAATCTTACAAATCCTGCTCAATCTCTCCAATCCTGTTTATGCTCGGTTTCCGCTTCACAGACTACAAGCCCGACCCGAACCAGACGATGTTCGACCGGCTGTTCAAAATTTTTCAGGAACTCATGCTCTACACCTCGGGCGATGTGTACGAGTCGCTCGCGTGGTTGACCGAACTCGATAAGGAATACAAACTGACGAACGACGACTACGGCATGGGCGATTTTATCCGCGAACTGGAAGAACGCGGCTACATTCGGCGTGACGGCGACGGCAACGGCGGCATGGGGGCTACTTCCAAACTCGAAATCAGCCTGCGGCAAAAAAGCCTCGACGACATTTTTGGCGATCTGAAAAAAGCCAAGAGCGGCAAACACGACACGAACATCATCGGCCAGGGCGACGAATACACCGCCGACGTGAAGCCCTACGAATTTGGCGACAGCCTCGACAATCTCGCGGTCACAAACTCGCTCCGCAACGCCTATATCAATCACGGTATCGAGGAATTCAACCTCACGCAGGACGACCTCGAAATGCACGAAACCTATTACCAAAGCCAAATGTCGTGCGTGCTGATGATTGACATTTCGCACTCGATGATTCTCTACGGCGAAGACCGCATCACCCCCGCCAAGAAGGTAGCGCTTGCCCTCGCCGAGTTCATCAAGACCCGCTACCCGAAGGACACGCTCGACATCATCGTGTTCGGCGACGACGCCTGGCCGATCGAACTGAAAGAAGTTCCCTACCTGCAAGTCGGTGAATATCACACCAATACGGTCGCCGGGCTGGAACTCGCGCTCGATATTTTGAAACGCCGTCGCAATCCGAACAAACAAATTTTTATGATCACCGACGGCAAACCGACCTGTCTGAAAATCGGGAAAAACTATTACAAAAACTCCTTTGGCCTCGACCGTAAAATCGTGAATCGTTGCCTGAATCTCGCCATGCGATGCCGGAAATTAGACGTGCCCATCACGACTTTTATGATTGCGCGCGACCCTTACCTCGTTCGTTTCGTGGAGGCTTTCACTCAGACCAACAACGGCAAAGCCTTTTATTCCAGTCTCCAGGGACTTGGCTCTTTCGTTTTGGAAAATTATAAAAAACGGAAAAGAAAATAGCCGTCAATGGCACTCGTAACCCGCTTCCGGCACAGCGGATTCAAACAAAGAAAGGTCTAAATGCAAGCCGCGCTGGAGCAACAGAAGCCCGGCAATGGTGAGCAAAATCGGTTGCGCAACCCGGATTTTTTGCCGGATCGTCGCGCCGAAAGAACGACTCAACACACTGACGCCGAGCAATAAAGGCAAAGTGCCGAGCCCGAAAAAGACCATAAACGCGCCGCCTTCCAAAACTCCGGCAGTCGAAATGGCGCCAGCCAACGCAGCATACACCATGCCGCAAGGCAAGAGGCCGTTGAGCAAGCCAACACCGAAAGTGGCGCCGTTGTGATGCTGTTTCAGAAGATGCCCGATTCGCCATTTTACCCAGCCCGTGAATTTTCCGAAACCTGGCAAAGCCGTCACCAACTGCTCGAAACGCCAGGCCATGAACGCCATGCCCAGCATAAAAATACCCGCCCCGATGGACAGGATTTTTTGAAAACCTGCCAACGCGATTCCTTTTCCCAGCAAGCCAAAAAACACCCCCAACACGGCGTAAGTCAGGATTCGGCCAGCGTGATAAACCAGCATTTCTCGCAGCACCATGCGTTTGCCAGCCGCATCGAGCGGAAGCGCCAGTATCAGCGGGCCGCACATCCCGACGCAGTGAAGGCTGGCGGCAAGACCGAGCAAAAGAGCTGCGAGCATTGAAAAACGGACTGATTTACAGCGTTATCGTTGTTTCCCAGAAATATCCTTTGCCGTCAGTTTCCCAGTCGAGTTCGACATGCCAGCGACCTGACGCAAGGTTTTGGGCAGGGATTTCGAGCGTATTTTTCCCTTCCATTTTTACTACAAAGTCGTCCTGCACGGTAGCCGAACGGTACAATTTGGCCGAGCCATCGGCTTGCATTTCGGCAGGAAACTGAATGCTGATCATCCCTGTTTGCGCCTGAAAGTGTACTTTTGGAAGTTCGGGAAGCGACGCGGTATTTTGTTTTTTATCCAGTCGCGCCTGGTAATTCAGGTCGAGCTCGTAGTAGTTTTTTTGCACGAGTCCCGGCTTATACCGCTGCGAAGCGAATACAGCCCCGACCATCGACAGTGCGAACAGGCCATAAACAAGCGCGATACCTGTGCCCCAGTTGAATTTCATATCGAGAGAAGTTTTTGTTGAAAAAATGGCTGAAATCAGTCGTCATGTTTCTTTTTACCGGAATGTTCCTCAGATTCTTCTTCCAGTTTTTCATCCGAGTCTTTTTCCATTTTTGGTAAAGGTCCGCTGGGGCCCATGAAATTGGTTTCCACCTCGTCTATTTTTTTGCCATCGGAAATCACCTCAATTTTGACAGGCGTCTTGCGACCCTTTAATTGATCGGCGGGCATTTCGATAAAAAATGCACCTTCGATTTTTTCTCCTTTTGCAATGCTGACAGGCTCTTTTCCTACAATCTGAATCACAGCGCCGGCGGTAACCGCCTGCAATTTGACGGGCAAATCCTTCGCCGTTTTGTTGATAAGCGTGTAGGTGTACAGGTTCGTCAGGTGCGTATCGTCCTTCTGCTGGTACAGTTGGCCGGGCGAACGCAGAATGATGGTTTCGATCGAACCGCGCCGGGCGATGAGGAACACATCGAGCGCCAGAAGGGCGATGAGTACCGCCGTGTAAGCATATACCCGCGTCGTGAAAATTTTGCGCCGGCTGCTTTCGATTCCGGTCATGGAATCGTATCGGATGAGGCCGGTCGGCCGGTTGATTTTTGTCATCACTGCGTCGCAAGCGTCCATGCAAGCGGTGCAGTTGGTACATTCAAGTTGGGTACCGTTGCGAATGTCAATCCCCGTCGGACACACGGCGATGCAAAGTTTGCAGTCAATGCAATCGCCGATTTTGGCGGTAGCCACAGGATACTGGACGGTAGCAGTCGCTTCTTTAACGGAGGACAAAACTTGCTCTACCGGATTCCCATATCCGACAGGGCGAGGAGCTTCGGCGGCCGGCTTTTCCTTTTTCAATTTTCCCCGGGGCTCGCCCCGCACATGATCGTAGGCGACTACGATGGAGTCTTTGACCAATAAAACCCCCTGCAGGCGTCCGTAGGGGCAAATTGTGGTACAGACCTGCTCGCGCAGACGAGCAAACACGAGATAGAACACGCCGGAAAAAACAAGCATGGCGACAAAACCGCCCATATTCTGAGAAATGGGTTGGCTTATAATTGCCAACACCTTGTCCATGCCAATGATGTATGCCAGAAAATAGTTGGACACCACGACGGCGATGGCAAAAAAGATAGCGTGTTTGAGTGCTTTTTTCCGGACTTTTTGAGGTGTCCAGGGGCCGCTGTCCAACTTGCGTTGCTCATTGCCGTCCCCTTCAATCCAGTATTCGATTTTTCGGAAAATCATTTCCATGAATACCGTCTGGGGACACACCCATCCGCAAAACAAACGCCCATAAACAACCGTAAACAAAATAATGAACACGATGAAAGTGAGCATCGCCAACACGAACAGGTGAAAATCCTGCGGTGTGAAGAGCAGCCCGAACAAGACGAATTTCCGTTCTAAAATATTGAACAACAGGAACTGTTCGCCATTTACCTTGATGAAAGGAATGACAAGAAAAAAAATCAGGAATACCACGCTCACCCAAGTCCGCCACCGGTAATACCGCCCCGACGGCTGCTTGGGATAAAGCCAGATGCGCTTCCCCTTTTGGTCCACTGTCGCAATATGATCGCGATATTCTTCGCTATCTTCGACAACCTGATTTAGAAATTCGTTCGTCATTTTCCTGAAAAATTGAAAGACGGCAGCCCGACGCAGGAAGTATGTTTTCCCACCGGCTACCGCCAAACTATGTTCTTATTTGGGAGCCGTCACACCGGTCGAGTCTTGTGCAGCTGCTCCCTCTTCTTTCCAGATGTCACCCTGGGGCGCTTTGGGGTTGGGTGGATTCGTGCCTTTCAAAGTCAAAATGTAACTGGCCACTTTTTGCATATCGGCGGGCTTCAACTGTGTTTGCCAGGAAATCATACCTTTTTCCGGCACACCATATTTGATGATTTTGAAAACGTTTTTGATACCACCGCCATGAATCCAGTATTCGTCGGTAAAGTTGGGCCCTACTGTCCCTTCACCTTTCTGACCATGACAAGCGGCGCACACGTTTTTGAAAATCAACTCTCCTTCGCCCAACGCCGACGCGTCGGTCAGCGCCGTCACGTTGCTCTCATCTATGGCGTTTGCTTTGCCCGCCAGGGCGACAGCAATTTCTTTTTTGGCAGTTTCTACCTGTATTTTGTACTCCTCTGCAGACGATGGGCCACTGCCGCCCCAGTGATAATACCACATGTATCCCGCGCCCCAAATGATGGTCAGGATGAACATATTGACCCACCAGGGTGGCAGACGGTTGTCGAGTTCGCGGATGCCGTCGTAGGCGTGGTGGAAAGTGATTTCGCCTTCGCGCTCCATCGGCACGGCATCTTCCCAGTATTTTTTCCGTAGTCGCGTCCAGAAATCGTCGCCCTTGGGAGCAGTGGCTGTCTCCTCTTCAGGCAGTGCGAGGCCGTTCTTTTGCGATTCGAGCGTCACGACTCTTTTGTATAGAAACTGATTGACCTTGATGACATAAATCATGGCGACGATGAACAGCAACGCGCCTGTAATGATCAGAATCATCGTCATGATGTTATCCAGCAGGTCGGCGGCAGGAGGTGTGGCGGCCTGCGTTGCCTGGCTCCACACCGCGAGGGTGTCGGCCATGAGTATGATGAGCAAAAGATGTTTTTTCGATTTCATTTTTCAAAAAATTGAAAAACAGGAAATTAGGTGAATTTTTAGTCTTCCAGGGGCAATTTGGACATTCGCTGCATATCTTCTTTGTTGGCTAAAAATGCCCGGATAGCGGCGAAGCAAAATGTGCCAAAAAACAACAGCAGCGCCGCGATTCCGAACCACTGAATGCCTTCGACCGATTGCAAAAGGTATTTGTACATGATGTCGAATTGTTTGAAGAGTTTGAGGGGTTCGAGGGGTTTGAGTTGCTCTTCGAGCGCCTTAAACCCCTCGAACTATTTTATTTTTCGGCGCTTGGCGCAACTTTAATGTCGGTGCCGAGCCGTTGCAGGTAAGCGATGATGGCGACGATTTCTTTATCGGCCAGGCCTTCCTCCTTCACGCCTTGTTCCGCGAGGTTTTTAGCAACTGTCTGCGCTTGTTCCTGCGCATTGCTGATAGCGTATTTTTCAAAGTCGCGGGGATAAGGCGTGCCGAGTTTGCGCAACGCTGTGATTTTGGCCGGCAAATCGCTCAAATCGAGCGGCTGCTCTGCCAGATCCGGATAAGCGGGCATGATGGAGCCGGGCGACATGGATGTCGGGTCAATCATGTGGTTGTAGTGCCAGCTGTCGGGTTTTGCATTCTGGTTGCCGGTTCCTTCGCGCCAGAGGTCTGGCCCGGTGCGTTTGCTACCCCACAGGAAGGGGCGGTCATACACGTATTCGCCTGATTTGGAGTACTCGCCGTAGCGTTCCGTCTCGTCGCGGAAGGGGCGAATCATTTGAGAGTGACAACCCACACAGCCTTCGCGGATATAAATATCGCGGCCTGTGAGTTCGAGCGGCGTGTAGGGTTTTACGGTCGAAATTTTCGGCACCTGGCTTTCTACAAATACCATCGGGACGATTTGAACGATACCGCCGATAGCAATCAGGACGGTGCTCCACAACAACATTTGCATCGGGCGGCCTTCGATCCAGCGGTGCCAGTATTCGCCTGCAATAGCCGGCTGACGGCGTTCGCGGGCTGGCGCTTCGGCAGGTTCGTTAGCGAGGAAAGTACCTTGCTGGGCTGTTTTGAAAAGATTGTACACGCCGACAATTACGCCTACGAAGAACAGCGTACCACCCACTGCACGCATCGCGTACATCGGCAGAATCTGCGTCACCGTATCGAGGAAGTTACCCCATGCCAGTGTGCCTTCCGGCGTGAATTCTTTCCACATCAGCGCCTGCGTCCAGCCAGCCCAATACATCGGGACAGCATAAATGATGATGCCGAGTGTGCCGAGCCAAAAGTGAATGTTTGCCAGGTTATTGGAATACAATTGCGTGCGATACATGCGCGGCCACAACCAGTACAATGCGCCGAATGTCAAAAATCCGTTCCAGCCCAGCGCGCCGACGTGTACGTGGGCTATCGTCCAGTCCGTAAAGTGACTGATGGCATTCACCGATTTAATCGAAAGCATCGGCCCTTCGAAGGTTGCCATACCGTAAGCGGTCACGGCTACCACCATGAATTTCAACACAGGATCCTGGCGTACACGGTCCCAGGCGCCCCGGAGTGTGAGCAGGCCGTTGAGCATCCCGCCCCACGATGGCGCGATGAGCATCACGCTGAACACTGTGCCGAGCGACTGCACCCAGTCGGGCAAAGACGAATATAGCAGGTGGTGCGGCCCGGCCCAGATATAGATGAAAATCAGCGCCCAGAAGTGAATAATGGAAAGTTTGTAAGAATACACCGGGCGATTCGCCGCCTTCGGCAAAAAGTAGTACATCATGCCGAGATAAGGCGTGGTGAGGAAGAATGCCACCGCATTGTGGCCATACCACCATTGTACCAGCGCCTCCTGCACCCCTGAAAAAACAGGGTAACTAAGCGTCCAGGTGACCGGCAATTCCAAACTCCGCACGATGTGCAACACAGCCACCGTCACCCAGGTCGCAATATAAAACCAAATCGCTACGTACAGGTGGTTCTCCCGGCGTTTGATGATGGTGCCAAACATATTGACACCGAATACGACCCAAACGAGCGTAATCAAAATATCGAGTGGCCAAATCAGTTCGGAATATTCGCCGCTGGTCGTGAAACCCATCGGCAGTGAAATCGCAGCGCACAGGATGATGACTTGCCAGCCCCAAAAGTGAATCCACGAGAGCGCGTCGCTCCACATGCGGGCTTTCAGCAGGCGCTGTAGTGAATAATAAACGCCCATAAAAATACCGTTGCCTACGAAGGCAAAAATCACGGCATTTGTGTGCAATGGACGCAAACGACCGAAGGTCAGGTAAGGGCCTAAATTCAGCGAAGGATAGATGAGTTGAAGGGCGAGAATCAACCCTACCAACATGCCTACCACCCCGAAAATAAAGGACGCCAAGCCGAAGGCTTTTACAATTTTGTTATCGTACTGGAATTGTTCAACGTTGCTCATAAAGAGAGAATTAAGTCAGTTCGTCGTTGTTTTTGGCAGCTATCGTTGTGTGGTTGTCTTGTTGTTCCGGAGCCTTGTCATCAAAAAGAATTCGTACCGAAGGCGTATAATCGTCATCGAATTGCCCTTGCCGCGCAGCCCACAAATACACCAGCAGAAATCCCGCTGCGAGTAGCAGACTGAGGAGAATGAGCAAAAGCATAATCTTCATATTGTCACCTGTTTTGTTAAAAACTGGCGCAAGATGCGGCCCCGGAAAATCGCGTAAGGATGACGTGTATCAGGGCTGGGACTGATTTTGGTCGGAGGTGTTTGCAAGCCCGATTTTTCCCAACAGCAATCCGTTGATTTACAGAAAAATAATTGTCAGGTCGGAATGACTTGACGTTTGTCAACCTCGCCCATGACGAGCGACATGGCGCTGCTGGCCCGATACCTTTTTCTTTGTAAAAAATTTTGAATCCAATGGGAAGCGCAACTTACACACTGACTACCCTGCCGCGGGAACGCCATGCGGCCGCGCCGAACGAAGGCAAAACCGATCGAAACATTCAGCATATCGGCGAGTCCGCCGATAATCGCCAGCCTGTAAGGACTTCATTTAAAGGTGGCGGCATCGTGATAAGGCCAATACCTTTTTATGTCCGAAACAATCAGCCGAACTTGCAGGAATTCGAGATTTTTTGATTACTTTTGAGGGAAATAAATGAAGCGCTGGCGGGCGCTCTCAAAGCGAACGATTCGGCGTTTCGTTTTTCTTTTTCATCCTTTTCTTTTTCAAAAACCGTTGGCTATGCAAATAATCAGGCTTAATATCGAAGACTGGCTCCGCCAGGAGGCGCATGTCGTCACAGGCCGCTCCTTCCACCTTGATGATTGCTCATGTGTGCCTGTCGCCCCTCAAAATCGCAGCGAAATGATTGAAATGCCTGTCGGATTCCTTGTCACGCATGGCAAAGACATCTCGTTTGTAGAAACCCGAAGCCCCGACGGCGCCCGTATCCTGGACGCATGGAATAAAATCCATCAGCAGGAAATGGAAGAGGAAGGGGAAAACTTGCCAGCCGAATACTGGTACGGTTGATTCAACGCGCCAGGTAAGCGTCGCCACTTTCTACTTGGGCTGCCAACATCCCGATTGTCTTCTCCGACAACGCCTGTAACATACCGTCGCGACAAACCGCAAAATCGTTGTGCAAAGGGCAAGGGTTCGCCGCATTACAACGCTTGATGCCCAGCGCGCACTGGCTAAATATCAGACTCCCGTCCGTAATTTTCAGAATATCCAGCACCGGCGTTCCGTCGGTTGCGTTATTGGCGTAAAAACCGCCACTCGGCCCTTTAATGGAGTCGAGAATGCCATGCCGCACCAGGTCTTGCATGATTTTTCCCAAAAAATGATGGGGAATGTCGAGGCTTTGTGACAATTCCTGCAAACCCACCTTTTTGCCGTCTTTCCCGTGAATCGCTACGTGAGTAGCCGCACGCAACGCGTATCCGAAAGTTTTGGAGAACATGAGCACAAAGTTATGAAGTCATTTTGTCTTTCGAGAGGTGACGCAAATCAGGCATCCAAATGACTGCGCTCATTCAATGCGGGAAAAAGGGGCTGATACATTTGCCAATAAAAAGAGTTCAAACTCTTTATTTTTGAACTTCACCAACATCCTTATATCTTATGATTGGCAAAACAACTTTTCTCGCTGGACTGCTTCTATTTGGTTTTCTCGCCTGTACTTCTAAAAAAGAAGCCGAAGAAGCGGCAAAAAAATCCCCCACCCCCTCCGAAGCCGCCGCTCCGCAACCCGAAGTGCACGGCACAGAAATCAAAACCGTAGAACTCACCAATCCGCTCAACAAAGAATGGGTGGCCGCAGGCACAAGCATCTACGAAACCAAATGCCTCGCCTGCCACAAACTCAGCAATGAAAAACTCGTCGGCCCCGGCTGGGCGGGCGTTACCAAGCGGCGCGAGCCAGTTTGGCTGATGAACATGATAACCAACGTGGACATGATGCTTGAAAAAGACGCCGAAGCGCAAAAAATGCTCGAAGAATGTCTCGTGCGAATGCCCAACCAAAACGTGTCGCAAGACGACGCCCGCAAAATCCTCGAGTTCATGCGCTCCAACGACGGCGAGAAGTAGTTTGAGGAGTTTGAGGGGTTTGAGTTGCCATTTCAAACCATTCAAACTCCTCAAACCATCTCAAACTATCTCAAACCACTCAAACTTTTCAAACCTTCACTTTTTATGAAACACCGACATCTTTTATTGCTCATAGCAGCAGCGTTTGTATTGCCAATTCTCTTGTCGTCGCCCGGCTGCAAACCTCAAAACCCTACGACCGCCGTTGAAGGCGACGCCGCCTCTAAAGTGTACGTCCCTCCCGGCAAACACGACGAATTTTACAACATCGTTTCCGGCGGCTTCAACGGCCAGGTGAGCGTGTACGGCCTTCCGTCGGGCCGTTTGCTGCGCATTGTCCCTGTTTTCTCACAGTTTCCCGAAAACGGCTGGGGTTACAGCGAAGAAACCAAGCCCATGCTGAACACCTCGCACGGCTTCGTGCCCTGGGACGACACCCACCACATCGCCCTCAGCACCACCAACGGCGAACACGACGGCAAATGGGCCTTTGTGAACGGCAACAACACGCCGCGTATCGCCCGCATCAACCTCGGCACTTTCCGAACTGAAGAAATCATCGAAATCCCGAACAGTTCCGGCAACCACTCCTCACCGTTTTTGACCGAAAATTCGGAGTACGCCGTCGCGGGTACGCGGTTCAGTTACCCAATGGACGACGCTAATTCGAACCCCGACGTGGCCATCGGCACTTACAAGCAAAACTTCAAAGGCACGGTCTCTTTTATCAGTATTGAAAAAGAAACAGGCCACATGAACGTGGCTTTTCAGGTGCTGCTGCCAGGCGTCAATTTTGACCTTTCACGCTGCGGTCGCGGCCCCTCGCACGACTGGTTTTTCTTCTCCTGCTACAACACCGAACAGGCCAATACTTTGCTCGAAGTGAACGCTTCGCAGAAAGACAAAGACTTCATCATGGCTGTAAACTGGAAAAAATGCGAAGAGTACGCCAAAGCCGGCAAGGGCAAAAAATCGAGCGTCCGCTACGCCCACAACATATATGACGAAAAAACGCACACTGCCAACTCCACCATCGAGAACGAAGTGATTGTGCTCGACCCGAAAGAGTTGAAAGACATCGTTTATTTCATGCCTTGCCCGAAATCGCCGCACGGCTGCGACGTGGACCCGACGGGCGAATACATCTGCGGGTCCGGCAAATTAGCCGCCGTGATTCCCGTTTTTTCTTTCTCAAAAATTCAAAAAGCCATCGCCGACAAAAACTTTGAAGGCGAATTTGACGGTATCCCTGTGCTGAAATATGACGCGGTGCTGCACGGCGAAGTGAAAAAACCTGGCCTCGGCCCCTTGCACACGGAATTTGACGGAAAAGGCTTTGCCTACACTTCGATGTTTGTTTCCTCCGAAATCGTGAAATGGAACATCGAAAAACTCGAAGTCGTGGACCGTGTGCCGACCTACTACTCCATCGGTCACCTCTGCATCCCTGGCGGCCCCACGCGCAAACCACACGGCAAATACGTCATCGCCTACAACAAAATCACCAAAGACCGATACCTGCCCACCGGGCCGGAACTGACGCAATCCGCCCAACTCTACGACATTTCAGGCGACAAAATGAAACTCTTGCTCGACTTCCCAACCACCGGCGAGCCGCACTATGCCGAGGCAATTCCGGCCAGTCTCGTAGCGCCCAAGTCAGTCAAGATTTTCAAAATCGAGGAAAACAACCACCCCTACGTCGCCAAAGGCGAGAAAGAGGCCAAAGTTTTCCGCGAAGGCAACAAGGTACACGTCAACATGACTTCCATCCGCTCGCACTTCACGCCCGACAACATCGAAGGCGTGAAACTCGGCGACGAGGTCTATTTCCACGTCACCAACCTCGAACAAGACTGGGATGTGCCGCACGGCTTCGCGGTGAAAGGCGCCAACAACGCCGAAATCCTCATCATGCCCGGCGAAACCCAGACCCTCAAATGGGTTCCCGACCGCACCGGCGTGTTCCCGATTTACTGCACCGACTTCTGCTCGGCACTCCACCAGGAAATGCAGGGCTATGTGCGCGTGTCGCCACGCGGCTCCAATGTACCGCTCACATTCAGCACGGGCAACAAGGCCGAGCCGACGAGCGAGGCGAAGTAGCACTAACTGGTGATTTGTTTATTTGAGGATTTGGTGATTTGTACGCACCAAATCCTCAAACCACCGAATCATCAAATAAACAAATCCACAATTCATGAAACTCAGCAAAACAACCCGTATCATAATGGGCGTGGCGAGCCTGTCGCTCATCGTCACCTTCCTTGTGCCGCTGTGGCAAATCCTGCTTTGGGCGCCGCAGTACCCTGAAGGCTTGACGATGAAAATCTGGATTGATAAACTGACGGGGCAGGTGGACATTATCAACGGCCTCAACCACTACATCGGCATGAAGCACATTGATACGCACATGTTCCCGGAATTTGCATACATGGGCATCCTGATCGGGTTTCTCATCGCGGTTGGAGTGGCGGCAGCGGTGTTGGGTAGCGGACGTATCCTGTTTTTTTTCACGCTATTGTCTTACGTCTATGGCGTCGCGGCGATGTGGGATTTCTGGCGCTGGGGCTACGATTACGGTCACAACCTCGACCCGAACGCGGCCATCAAAGTACCGGACATGTCGTATCAGCCGCCGTTGATTGGCTACAAAAATTTGCTCAATTTCACCTCCTATTCGGGCCCTGACACGGGCGCATGGGTTATTATCGGGGTTTGCTTGCTGGCGACGCTGTTGTGGTGGTGGGAGTTTTTCAGAAATAGAAACATGACGCGAGCACAAGGCTCTACGGTGGGAAAAACGGTCTCCGTTGCGGGCATTTTCGCCCTCTTGAATTTCGCTTCCTGCTCCACTGAGCCCGAGCCGATTCGCTACGGACAAGACGAATGTTTTCACTGCAAAATGACTTTGACCGACAAGCGTTTCGGCGCGGAAGTCGTGACGAACAAGGGCAAAGTGTACAAATTCGACGACCTTAATTGTCTCGTCAACTTCCTGAAAGAAGACACGGTGCCGGAGGCTAATATCGCTCAAATCGTCGCCGTTGATTTTAAAAAAACGGGCTCGTTCGTGGACGTGAACAAGGCTTTTTTCCTTCAAAATGAAGCGATTAAAAGCCCGATGCGCGCCGATGTGGCGAGTTTTTACGATAAAAAAGATTTGGAATCGGTGAAAGCCGAAACCGGCGGCGGCAAGGAAATGACGTGGGCGGAAGTGAAGGCGGGGTTATGAGTTAGGAGTGATGAGAGAGCAGTTTTAGCAAACTCTCAACTCCTAACTCACAGCCCTCAGCCGCCTGTTAAAAGAAGAACTGTTCGGTGACGATTTTTCCGTCTTTCACTTCGTACACAGCCACTTCGTCCATTTGCATTCGGCCCTGGCCTTTCATGGTGATATCCATGCCCATCGCACAAGTGAAGTAGTTGCCACCTACGGCGGGTTCGGTGCAGTAGCCGCTGTGCATGGCTTCCACCATTTCGTTGAACATTCGACCCTTCTCGCGCACTTTGTCCAAACCCTGCACACTGGGCAAAAAGTCATCGGAGGGTTCGA
>Ga0209172_10003676_pt1 | contig 22682 bp, 17 predicted proteins | sample LarsenN4metaG_FD_184113 | JGI IMG/M metagenome (GOLD analysis project Ga0209172, IMG submission 184113) | Hot spring sediment bacterial and archeal communities from British Columbia, Canada, to study Microbial Dark Matter (Phase II) - Larsen... ... | reverse complement strand
AACGGCAGGCCAGCGCTTCGTAGTGGTCGCCACTGGCCTTGCTCATTGCGACTCGCCGCGAATGGCGGTCGGCAGCTCGCGCTGGATTACCCAGTCCTTGCCCAGTTGCAGGTCGCCGGTGACGCCGCGCAGGCGGATGCTGGCCGGATTGCGGCTCTGCCCCAGCGCCTTGCCGAGGCGGAAGGCATCCACTCCCAGCGCATACAGGCGCTCGGTGGCCTTGGTCAGCGGCGTGGCCGGCCGGGCGATGCCGGCGGCGTCCGGGTGGTTGGGCATCAGGAACCACGGCATGTCGACGAAGCGCACCCCGTCCAGTGCCGGCGCCGCTTGCCGGGTATTGATCAGCGAGGTGGCGTAGGCGGCCAGTTCGGCCGGCAGCAGCGCGCGGCTGGCCTCGGCCTCCTTGTCGTCCAGTGCCAGGAACACGCTGTCGGCACCGGCCAGCAGCGTGCTCAGCTGTTCGCCGTCCGGCTGCGTCATGTTCAGTTCCAGCGGTGCGCTCGGGTGGCGCTGCGTCCAGCTTTCGCTGAAGGCGGCGCGCAGGCGCGTCGACAGCGCATCGTTATTGAACAGCACCAGCGGCGCCTTGCGGCCGTCGTCGCGCATCATGCGCGCGATCTGGCGTGCCTCGCTCTCGACCGCCAGCGACAGGCTCCATACCTTGCCGCCGGCCGGTGCCTTGCTCAGCGTATTCAGCACCAGCGTTGGCACGCTGGCCTGTGCCGCCACGTTGGCCGCACCCTCGCGGGTCAGCGGTCCGACGATCACGTTGGCGCCGGCCGCCAGCAGCTGCTGGTAGCCCTTCACCGCGTCGTTCTCGCTGGCCAGCGCGACGAAGCTGAGCTGGACGTTGCTGTCCTGCTGCGCGGCGGCGTCGAAACCGGCCTTCACCACCTGGGCGGCGTCACCCAGCTGCGGTGCCTCCACCGGCAGCAGCAGCCCCAGATGCAGGCGTGGTTTGTTGTCGCTGAGCTTGGCGGCAGGCGTGGCGGGTGCCGCGACGGCAGGGCTGGCCAGCGGCGCGGAGGCAGCGCTGGCGCCGATGTTCCGGAGCGTTTGCTGATTTTGCTGAAGGATATAGCCCGGCGACTGTGCAGCGGCTACACTTGCCGCCATTAAAACGGCTGTGCCGGATAACCAGGGAGCCAAAACGTGCAGACAATGCTTGATCACTTGATGAATTCTGCCCAGGAAACGTTTGTCAACGGGTCATTATATGTGCTGGCCACGCCGATTGGGAATCTGGCTGATGTGACACTGCGCGCCATTGCCGGGTTCCACGCCGCGGACATTGTTTTGGCAGAAGATACCCGCGTCACCGGCAGCCTGCTGGCCGCCTACGGCATCAGCAAGAAACTGGTCAGCCTACGCGAACACAACGAGCGCGAAATGGCGGCCAGCGTGATCCGCTGGCTGCAGGAGGGCAAGATCGTGGTGCAGGTATCGGACGCCGGCACGCCGGGCATCTCCGACCCCGGTGCCCGCCTGGCGCAGGCGGTGTGGGCCGCCGGCCTGCGCGTGGTGCCGGTGGCCGGCGCCTCGGCGGTGATCGCCGCCTTGTCCGCCAGCGGGCTGGATACCGCGCGCTTCCTGTTCCACGGCTTCCTGCCGCCCAAGCGCGGCCAACGTTGCAAGACGCTGCAGCAGTGGCAGGACGCCGACTACGCGGTGGTCTGCTACGAAGCGCCGCACCGCATCCTGGAGTGCGTGGAGGATGTCGCCGCCACCCTCGGTGCCGAGCGGCCGCTGATCCTGGCGCGCGAGCTGACCAAGACCTTCGAGACCTTCCTGCGCTTGCCGGCGGCTGAACTGGCCGAGCGCATCCGCAGCGACAGCAACCAGCAACGCGGCGAGTGCGTGCTGATCATCGACGCCGCCGCGCCGGTGGCACAGACGGCGGACAGCCTGCCTGCACCGGCGCTGGCGCTGCTTGCCGAGCTGGCGGCGGTGCTGCCGACCAAGCAGGCGGCGGCGATTGTGGCCACGCATTACGACCTCAACAAGAAGCAGCTGTACGAGCGCGCGCTGCAGCTGAAAGTGGCGGACTGAGCTTTACAAGGCGTAACGCCGCTTATACAATGCGCGTCTTGGATTTTTTCGCCCGGGTGGCGAAATTGGTAGACGCAGGGGACTCAAAATCCCCCGCCGCAAGGTGTGCCGGTTCGAGTCCGGCCCCGGGCACCACGAAAAAGTCCAGAGCAGTCCAAGAAAGTCCAAAAACCCGCACAGCACAAGGCTATGCGGGTTTTTTGTTGTCCGGTAGCGTGCAGCAACGTCCAGTAACATCCAGCTTTTTTGTGTACCTTTTTGTGTACCTTTTTTCGGCGCCGGGAAAAAGGTACACACCTGCCTGTCATCAGCACCTTTTCCCATTCATACTCTGGTTACAAAAATGTGTGTATGCCCTGCCATGCCGGGCGGCACATTGCCGGGGTTGGCCGCGTGCCGCTTTGCTTTTTTCCGACCCCCCTAAAAATGCGTAGTGACGGTAGTGACATAGTGACAGCATTGTTTTTAAAGGGTTTTTTGAAGGTTTTCCGTAGTGACATTTTGGGGTGTCACTATGGTGACACGATAAATTGCGCCAATCGGGGGGCACCCAAAGCCCTGCAAGCTGGTCTTGAGTCCGGCAAAGCCGGGCGCGGCTGGTGCCCGTTCGCCAGCCTGACGGGCGAATCGAGGTAAGGAATAAACGATGGCATTAACTGATCTGGCCATTAGGCAAGCCAAGCCGCAAGACAAGCCGTATCAGCTGGCTGATGGCGATGCGCTGTATCTGGAGGTGACACCAGCGGGCGGCAAACGCTGGCTGTACCGTTATCGCTTCAACGGCAAGCCATGCAAGCTGGCCTTGGGCAAATACCCGGCTGTCTCGCTGGCCGAGGCGCGGGAGAAGGCCGCAGAGGCACGCAAGCAGCTGGCGGAAGGGGTGAACCCGGGCGACGCCAAGAAAGCGGCCAAGATCGCCGCCAAAGAGGCCAGCGCCAACGCCTTCGAGTTGCTGGCTTTGGAATGGTACGAAAAGCAGCTGCCGCGCTGGACGCTGGACCATGCTCGCCGCGTGCTGGAGTCTCTGCAGAATGACGCCTTTCCTGACTTGGGCAACATCGCCATCACCGATCTGTCTGCCCCGCAAATCCTCGCCACCGTCCGCAAGGTGGAAAAGCGCGGTGCCATTGAGACGGCAGGGCGCGTGTTGCAGCGTATCAGCGCCGTGCTGCGCTACGGCGTGCAGACGGGGCGCCTGGCCATCAACCCCGCCCTTGCCTTGTCTGGTGCGCTGACCGCCGCCAAAGTGGAGCACCGGCCCGCGATGCCTCGTGGCGAGCTGCCCGATTTTTACCGCAGACTGGCTGTGGCCAACCTTTACGAACCTACCCGCATTGCAATGCACCTGCTGGTGCTGACCTTTGTGCGGCCCGGTGAGTTGCGTGCGGCCCGCTGGGATGAATTCGACATCGAGCGGGCGGAGTGGCGCATCCCGGCCGAGCGCATGAAAATGCGAATGCCGCACCTTGTGCCCCTGTCACAGCAAGTCCTTGCCCTGCTGGCCAGCCTGAAGCCCCTGAGCGGGCGCGGGGTGCTGCTGTTCCCGGCCATGACAGACCACGACAGGCCGATGAGTGAAAACACCCTGAGCTATGCCATGGGGCGTATGGGCTACAAGGGTGTGGCCACCCCGCACGGCTTCCGTGCGCTGGCGTCCACCACGCTTAATGAAGAAGGCTTCGACCCTGACATCATCGAACGCCAGCTGGCCCACGCCGAGCGCAACAAGGTACGGGCGGCGTATCACCGTGCCGAGTACCTGGACGAACGGCGCAAGTTGATGCAGTGGTGGGCGGACTTCTTGGACGCACAGCAGGGGGTGAACGTGCGGCCGGTGAACTTTAAACGGGCATAGACTCCTTGACCTAGCGTCTGTAGAGCTATGTTAAAGGAATGGACGTGCCGACCGTTCGAGACAGCAAGGTGTCATGGCGAGTGTGCAACAAACCAAATGACCGATGGGCGCTTTTCATGTGTCCAATGATCATATTGCCCTTCGCTGTTGTCACATGCTATGTCGCTAATATGGTACACAAAGCGGGCAACTGTTACCTGCAGCTTTCTGATTGTGCTATAAAGGCGAACTTCAAATTTTGCTTGGCCAAACCATGATGGGTGGTAGACAGCTTCAACCGATTCATCTACCTTAACGTTGAGGGCAGGGGCGAAGCAGGTCGCACCACGTAGCAATCACTTCGTTCTTCCTGCGTAGTGAAGTTGTTTGGGTACGTCCACGAGTAGTACTGACACATTTTTTACTGGACTAAATGGAGAATGGCTATGAAGCATCGTTTTACTGATCGTTTGCCAACTGCTGATCGGTTGCCGACGGCCTAAATACTCGCCTAGTGCAGCTCAAAAAATAAAAGCCCATCGTATCGATGGGCTTTTTTACATCCTAATTTATAATCATGAGGTTAAGATATTATCGCTAGATAAGCTTGATTATTCTGACTTCTCATAAATTCAAAATCTTCATCCGATGCTGCGGCAGCTTTGTTTTGATCATTAATTGCTATCGATTTTCTAAGGTAATGCAATGATTGTTGAATGTACTTTTCAGCTTCGTGGTGTTGCGAATTATTCGATGCGATCTTTGCCAATAAGCAACTATAGCAGGCCAAGTTAAAATAAATTCCATCATCATTAACGTTTGGGTGCTTGATTGTAAAATCTTTCAACAGCTCATGTGCGCGATCAATCCGATCTAGTCTTTTGTAAATATTACCTTTGGTGCTTGCAGTTCTAGTCAATATTTTTGCATCAATACCATCTTGGAGATCAACGGCATTTAGGTAGTAAAGGGCACACTCAAGGTAGCTTTTTAAATTCTCGTCACTATTCAAATTGTGTGCTGGATTGCATAGGGAAACTACATTTCTATATGAATCGGCTATGTGTCTAAGGACAATGCCAGTCATTACATTGATTTCGGCGCGATTGTCTTTTGGATAAGTATTCTCTACAAAATCCTTAAATTGACTTAGAGCCTTTTCCGCAGTCTCAAGTGCTTCCTGTGCTCGAAGCAATGTTTCCTCAGCGTTGTTCCTAGCTGTCAGAAATGAATCGACTCCTTTGAATCCAAGGAATGCAATAAGAGCACCAATGGCGGCGATAACTGAGAAAAGTTTGTCGTAAGTGTCTTTTATTGAATCATATTTTTCTTTTGAACTATCAAGGGTCAGCCTAGCGACAGTAAGAATGCTTGAGTCTTGTAACTGAGCGGAGTTTGATGTGGGGTTCTTTGTTGAATGTAGCACATTGTGTGGCCCCTCTGTGCTGACAGGAGTATATTCCGATGGATTTTTCCCATTCATGACATAAAAAACTTCTTTTGGTAGTGCAATTACCAAAAGAGTTATCACAATCAAGTACATTGGTATGCAATGGAGTATAGCTCGTCCCAAAGAGGAGGGTGTTCTTGTTTTTTTCTCTTTGCGGAGTGATGTGTTATTTTCTGCTTTGTTATTGGCTTCTATTGCTGGCTCTGTATTGTTGGTGGTAGTCATATTTTTCCTGTGATGATTTGTTAGTTTATTATGGTTCAAGGTTAAACCGATAAATTAGAGAAAACACCAGCAAAAATCATGATTTTATTTTATGCATTTGGGGTGAAGAAGGTTGTGGATCCTATACAAAAGCATCTACTCTTGACAGAAGACTAGGACTAATGTCTCTCTGTGAATCCCCACTTCTATGTCAGATGTAGATTGGATTTTTGGTTTGGCATAACAAATGCATAGTATAGCAAATACATATGGACCTGAGGAGCTGAACTTGCTTCTTCTCGCATTGTTCTTCAGCTCTGTTCAATTCATGCCTGCCATTAGACGCTCACTCTTGAGTTGCTTTAGCGATTCCGACGCTGGCGTAAAACACCTGAGCAAAATTTGGGAAACATTGACACTGATTCACACCAGTTTCTCTGCATAAGCTTCGACCACGCATTGGGTTGGGACGCTCTAGGAATGAAAGACATCGTTTTGCTTTGCCAATGTGTGCAATAGGGTAATCCCTGTGCAACGGTGCATTACCCTACCAAATACCGTTGCAAAATATGTTGCAAAATAGGATATGGTGTTGCAATATTGACGTCATACCCTATTGCAACGGTTTGATGCCATGACGAAAGCGATTGCCTACCTTCGCGTATCCACCGAAGACCAGCACATTGAAAACCAGCGTGCCGCCATTCAGGCGGCCGGGTTCGAGATTGAACGCGAATTCATCGACCTGGCTACCAGCGGCACGACCAAAGGTGAGAACCGGGACGGCTTTGCGGCCATGCTGGCGTATCTGCGTGACGGTGACACGCTGGTGGTTTTTGCACTGGACCGGCTGGGCCGCGATACCGTGGATGTGCTGGGCACCATCAATACCCTGTCAGACAAGGGCATCCGGTTGGTGATTCTCAAACAGCAATTCGACACCAGCACACCAGCGGGACGGTTGGCGCTGACCATGTTTGCTGAGTTTGAGCATGGTTTGAGAAAAGAGCGCCAGCAAGAAGGCATCCGCCGTGCCCGTGCCGAAGGCAAGTACCAAGGGCGAAAATCCAAACTGACCGATGAACAAAAAACCGAATTGCGAACTCGTTACGCGGCCGGCGAGTGTCGGGCCGCGATGGCGCGGGAATACGGCATTGACCGGGCCACGGTGCACAGAATCGGCAAGTCGGCTTGTTGACATGTCGATAATTCGCCAATACCATCCGTTTAACACCGCGCACAATTGCGCCCAAAGCCAGCTAATCAGCTGGCTTTTTTCATTTGTACCAACGTTTGTCACTAGATATATTGGGCCATTGACGAATGGATAATTCCGCAATACCATGATTTTAGCATCGCCACAAGCATGTCCAAAGCCAGCTAAAAAGCTGGCTTTTTGCATTTTTGGTCCTGAGTTCAAGCCGGAGGCCACCCGTCCCGGCTTTTTTTGCGCCCGCATTTTGCGGGCTTTTTCACGTAAAGGAGACTGTATGTCTGATGTTATCAAACTACCCAAGCTGAAAACCCGCCAAGAGGCGGCAGCGTACCTGGGCGTCAGTGTGTCCATCTTGAATTCGTGGGGTAGTACGGGGCGCGTCAAGCTACCGTTATACAAGGTTGGCCGCCGGGCGATGTAGAAGGAGAGCGATCTGCTGGCTTTTCTGGAAGCCAACAAGCAGCAGAACCAGCCAATAGGGGGTGACGCCGCATGAACGCTAACGGTATCCGCATGTTGCGTCTTGATGAAGTGATGGCCATGACTGGCCTGAGCCGTTCCAGCGTGTACGCCATGATCAAGCGTGCCTAATTCCCCACGCAAGTCCAGATCGGCCCCCGTGCTGTACGCTGGGATAGCCAGGCGGTAGACGGCTGGCTGGCCGAGAAGCTGAGCGAACCCTGCGAGGCGGCCTGATGAAAACCGATTATCCGCAACCCCCACCCAAACCCGCCTTGCGCGGGTTTTTTCATTTCCGGGCCTCGTGCGCTATTTGCGCTGGGGCCGTTGTCGTTTCTGGCGCTCTGCGCCATCAAATGTGAGGTATTGCCAATGACAAATAAATTACTCACCTTGTACCCCTGTCGCAGCAAGCCTTTGCCCCGCTGGCCAGCCTGCGTTCCCTGAGCGGGCGCGGTGCGCTGCTGTTCCCGGCCATGACCGAGCCGACCGGCTCATGAGTGAAAACACCCCGAGCTACGCAATGGGGCGCATGGGGTACAAGGGAGTGGCCACCCCGCACGGCTTCCGCGCATTGGCATCCGCCACGCTAAACGAGGAAAGTTTTGACCCGGACATCATCGAACGCCAACTGGCCCACGCCGAGCGCAACAAGGTGCGGCCGCGTATCTCCGTGCCGCATACCTGGACGAACGGCGCATGCTGATGCCGTGGTGGGCGGAATATAAGAGTTGTTGCTTAATAATTCATGATTGCATGAAAATGTTTTTTAATTTAATCTTGTTTGATTAAATTTTTGTTGTTATTGAAAATTGAAAATCAATATCCAGATCAATGTCAATTTATGTCGTTTGATATTTTTTGTATATCCGTGTTCCCGCTGATGGTGGAAAAGCAAATATAAGAAATCGCCACTTCCTACTTCATCGATAATGTTGCTCGGTTTAAATTCTGCCTTGGTTATTTAAAGCCCAGCGTAATCACTTTGGACCTTTGTAGTCGTAGTGCTCCGGAATAATATAGTCCTCAGGAAATTCTGGCCAAGTAAAGGTTGGAGTGTCGTGCAGGTATATTTTGCCAAGGTCTTCCTTTAGTGCATCAAAAAAACCACTTAAGTTTTGGGCGGCTATGGCTGCACCCAACAGTCCCGATCTTGCCGTCAGCAAATCCCTTTTTTGCATGGCTTGTTTATGTAAATGTATGGACTCTTGAAGAAAAAACATGTCTTTCATGTATTCTTGTTGTAAGTCATTTCGATAGTCCACTTTCCAGTCGAGATCTTCCGTTTCCACATTCCAACTATTCTGCATTTGCTCAAGAGTGATTCCTTGCATTTTGGCAAGTTCAACAATCAACTTTTGGATGGTTGTGAAATCTATCTTGGTGCTCATCGGTTGTTCCTTGGTTATTTGGGAATGGTTCGCCCTTGGGCCTGTGCTGCTATTGTTTTTACTTCGTTGCGAGATCCGTCTAGATTCAACACGGCCTTCACCTTGTTATTGCTGCCAAAGAGTTCAATGTGATTCTTATGTCTTTTGTCTAGGTAGAATTGATCACCGGCTTTGATATAATTGCCTATTGGCACATTAGCTTTGTAAACCGATTCACCTTGTACGATTTTATGCGTTCTCTGGGAGGCGCTGGCCAAGTCTTGTCCAAATCCTGGGGAGTTGAAAAATTCCTTCATGTTACCCACGGCGCCAGCATTGGGTTGATATTTTTCGTTGGAACCGATTTGCTTGGAGTTCAGGGATATTTTCCCTGTACTCCCCACTCCCACCATCAGCTCCGGCGCAATCTGAGCCAAACCATTGGTGAATTGCTCTAGCGTGCTAGCTGACGCCCCCAGCGACTGCATGGCGTCAAGTGTCTGGTTGATGTCGGCCACCTGGCGCTGGTAGACCTGCATCAGCAAGGCCCGTTCTTCTGCCGTTTTGGCCATGCCCAGTGCGGACGAGATCATCGACATCGATTCTTGCAGGCCAGTGAGGGTATTGCCACAACTGATCAGCGAGGCGCCACTTCCCGTGCAGCGGTCAGCAACGATCTTGTCCCATTTCTCCTCTTGCTGCTGGATGGTTTTGGCCAGTTTCTCGACATCACAATCGCCCGCGCAGGCTCTGATTGCCAGCATGAGACTTTTGCCGTCACGAGAGTTAAGGCTGTTGTTCTCCACCTCATTCTTCGCCGTCTGCCCAGCCGTCACCGCGCCCGCACCGTTGCCGGCGGCCAGACCGCCCGCCAGGGTGCCCGCCAGCGTCGTCAGCGCCGAGATCGTCTGCTTCTCGCTCTCGCTCAGCTGTTCGGTCGTCTTGCCCGGGTACAGTTGCGCCAGCAGCAGGCTGGCCGCCAGCGGGGCGGTGGCACCGCCCACCGCCCCGGCGGCGGCGCTGCCGCCTTTCGCTTCGGCCAGCGCGGCGCCCAATACGGCGTGCGCCATCGCGTTGGCGCCGGTGTTGACCTGGCCATTGCTGTCGGTGGTGAGATCCTTGATCATGCCGGCCAGATAGGGAGCGGCCACGCCGCTCAGGGCGGCCTCCAGGTTGCCGCCTGCCAGCCCTTGCAGCGCGGCGGTCGCCGCCTGCGCCGCCTTCTGGAAGTCGCTGCCGATGCCCCACTTGGCCTGGTACTCCTTCTCCAGTACGTTGGCCTGTTCACGCAGGCGTTGTGCGCCGGCGGTGTCGCCGGCGGCCTCGGCGCGGGCCGCCTCCGCTGCCTTCAGCTGCGCGGGCATCGCCATCTGCGTGACCACGACCTGGGTAGCCTGGGCGCCGATCTCGCCCAGCAGCTGGGCTATCTGCAGGCGGTCCAGCTCTTTCTGCTTGTCGAAGATGGGGGAGAGGCCGTTGGCGGCGTGCTCGGCATCACGACTGAGGGTGGCGACATCCTGGCCTTGACGGTCTTTACCGCGAATCTCGATGGCGCCATCGCTGATGGCCGCGAAGGTGGTCGACCGGGCGCTGTCGCTGGCGCCCTGTCCGCCCAGCAGGGTGCTGGCCGCACTGCCGGCGGCGGAGGTCTGGAGGCTTTGCTTGAGGTCGGTTCCCAGGCTGATACCGACTCCCTGGTTCTCTATCTGGAAGCGGGCTTGGTTCTCCAGGTTGCGCCAGCCCAGGGTGTCGGTCGACAAGCGGTTCCGGCCGGCGTCGGAGGTGCTGGCCAACACGGCACCGTCGAGCTGGGTGTGTTCGCCGACGGTGATGTCGAAGCCCCCTTGGCCGGCATAGAAGCCGGCCTGTTCCACCACGCTGTCGAAGTCACTCCGGATCGTCTGCTTGCTGACGCTCAGCGAGGCGCTGGCGGAACCGGCACCAAAGGTGTAACTGCCACCGATGGAGACGTTGCCCTGCTTGCTGTCAAAATGGTCGTGGTCCTGCTGGCTGGCCAGGGTGAGATTGCGGCCCACCTCGGCCCGAATCGTGCTGCCGCTGGCCTGGGCGCCGGTCAACGAGGTGTCGCGACCGGACTGCAGGGTGAGTGTTTGGCCGGCGGAGACGACGGCTTCAGTGTACTGGTCGGCATCGCCGTTCTCCTTGCCCTTGCCCTTGTTGGCGTTGGCGAAGATCGACAAGCCGCCGCCACCTGAGCCCACTCCGACGCTGATGCCGACGTTCCAGCCGCTGCTCGTGTTGCTGCCGTTCAGGTCGGATTCGTTCCGGGCCGCCTGGAGCGTCAGGTCGTGGTTGGCGATGAGGGAGATATCCTTACCCCCTTTGAGGCTGCTGCCGGTGATGGTCAGGTCGCCCTGCTGGTTGCTGCCGGATCCGGTGGCCCGCACGTTGAGGTTGTCGCCGGCGTTCAATTCGCTGGCGAGTGCCTGGGTCTGCACGGACTGGCTGTGCGAGCTGCTCTGCTGGTTGCCCAGCGAGAGGCTGATGCCGTAGAGGTTCTGCTTGCCCTCGGGCTGAGCGGTCTGCAGCTGATATTGCTGCCAGGCCTGAAAGCCGGTCAGGCCCGCCTTGACTCCTTGCAGGGCAGCCAGACGTCCGTTGCTGCTTTGCTGGGCTTGCTGTGCACTCTGAACGGTGGCGTTGACCGCATCCCCCACGGCGCCGGACAAGGCAAGAGTGACGCCGGATTTGCTGCGCTCATGCGTTTCTTCATGCTGAAGACGCTGCGCGGCCGAGGTGACGGTAACATTCTGGCCAGTGATGTCGATGTTCTGCCCGGCAATGATATCCGAGCCCTTGATGGTGGCATCCTGGCCGGCCTGGACGGTGACGCTGCCTTTCACGCTGCCCAGGGTGCTGCCCATGGCCAGGACATTCTGATCTTTTGAGACATCCTGGGAGCGGGATGTGCCGATCGATACGCCAACGCCGCCGGTGCCCGACAAGCCGGAACTTCGTTCAGAGTGGTGATAGTTGTAACTTGTAGCTTCGGTTACCGTGGTGATGTCGATATCTCGGCCGGCCTGCAAATCGACGTTCCCGGTGCTGGCCACATTGGAGGCCGCCAGGGTGATATCCCGGCCGGCCAGCAGCGTGGTGCTGTCGGCGGATAGCGTGCTGCCTTTGACTCTCGTTCCCTGATCATCAATGTCCGTCAACTTCTGGCTGCTGGAGACCAGGCTCTTGCTTGTGACGTTGGTGTGCGAGAAGTCGTGATAGCGGTCTTCGGTCGCACCCAGCATGATGTCGCGCCCGGCTACCAGCTGGGCGGTACCCTGGACCGCGAGCTCGGCCGCCTGGATGATGATGTCGTTCTTGGCCTGAATCGCCAGCTTGCCGCCCACGGCGGCCTGGGTGGTGTGCTGCTGGGTGCCTTCGGTGGTCCAGGTCTGGGTGCCCTTGTGCACGTTGGTGACGCCGGTATAGCGGTAGTCGGTGCCGACGGTGCCCATGCTGACGTTGCCGTCTTGGGCGATCAGGGTGGTGTCGCCGCTGCTTTGCAGCGCGGTGGCGTCGAGGGTGAGGTCGGTGCCGGCTTGCAGGCCGACCTGGCCGCCGCGGATCAGGCCGCCTTTGCTGGTCAGGGTCTTGTCGGTGATGACGGTGAGGCGGTCGCTGCCTTGCAGCAGGCCGTTGGTGTTGGCGAGGGAATCGGCTTGGACCAGCAGGGTCTTGTTGGCCGTCAGTGCCCCTTGGTTGTTGACGATGTCGGCGTTCAGCACCACGTCGGCGCCGGCCACGATGGCGCCGTCGGGGGTGAGCTTGGCCCGCGTGGCGTTGGCGAGATAGATCTGGGGCACCAGCACGGTCTGGCCGTTGACGGTGCGCTCTTCCATCCACACGATATCGCGGTCGAGCCGCGCGGCCTGCTCGGCGCTGAGGCGCTGGCCCGGCGTGAGGGCGAGCTGTTTCTGCAGGGTCAGGGCGTTGTCCATCAGGCCTTGGTAGCTATCGGCGATCTGGCGGCTGCCGGTCAGCCCGAACAGCTGGCGTTCAATCAGCTGATTCTCGAACCAGGCGTCGCCCAGGCGCAGCGGCAGCCGCGAAGGGTCGTAGCCCAGTCGCGACAGCATGTAGTCAGAGCTGATGAAGTTCTTGTAGCTGGCAAAGGCCGGATTGGTTTCTATCAGGTAGCCGTGGCTACCGCCTGGGCTGGCCACGAACAACCCGCTCTGGCCGGCCGGGAGCGCAAGCTGGTCGAGGCTCAGGCTACCCTGACCATCGAGCACGATACCGAATCCGGCGTCCTGAGGAATGCTGCTTTGCTGCAGCAGCCCGCCTTCGTCGACCGTCACGTTGACGTTGCCGGCCAGCTCCGGGCGCACGGCATAGGCCTGGTTTTGCAGCGTTTCACCTCCATTGGCGTTGTCGAGGGTGCCGACGTTGAGCGTCAGTGTGCCGCCGGCCTTGATCGTCGACTTGACCGACAGCGGCGAGTCCACGTTGCTCGCGAAGATGGTGGTGTACTGATTGGCTCCAGGCCAGCTGGCGCAGGTGGGACAGCTGGCTCTTTCATATTCGCGGACGATCTGGATGTAGCGGGTGAGCCCCAGCCCTGTGTTGGTCACGCGATCAGCGGTGAGGGTGAGGTTGCCGCCGGCCTCGATCTGGCTGTAGCGGTTGTTCAGTTGCCCGGTGTCAATGGTCATGTTCCCACCTGCCAGCATCTCGGCAGGCTTGGCGGTGAAGCTGGCGGGGAGGTACTGCTCCCAGCTGTTGACTAGGTAGTAGTCGATGCGGTCGTAGCTGTAGTTGGGCAATTCACTCCAGTATTGCTGCGGAATATAGGGGCGCCAGCGTTCGAGGAAGCCGCTCGCTTGCTGGGCGCTGTTGCCAGCCCACATCGTGCCGCTCCAGCCCTCATAGCTGCCGTTGCCCGGCAGGCCGCGGGTGGCGAGACCAGAGGAGGGGTCGCGGCCGGTGTTGTCGATTTGCTGGGCGCGCAGCGTCAGATCGCCTTGCCAGGCCTCAAGGCGTCCCAAGGTGTTGCTGAGGCTGTCGGCCTGGTCGCCAGCCGCATTACGCTGGATGACAAGGTTCTGACCAGCCCAGATCGTGGCGTCTTCCTGATTGATGAGGTTCCGGGCGTACAGGTTCTGATTTCGCCCGGCGAACAGTACGTGACCGCTGGTATTGGTCAGGGTGTCGTCGACCCGTATAGTCAGGTCGTTGGCCGCCGCCACGATTCCTTGCTGGGTCAAACTGGCGGCGTCGATGTGAATTTCCTGGCCTTGCAGTGTGGCCTGGTTGTCGAAGTGCCCGAGGGTGCTCAATTGCAGTGTCGATTGGCTCCCCAGCAGGGCAGTCTGGCTGACTGTCAGATCTTCCGCTGTGATCGTCAGCGTACCCTTGGCCGTGGTTTGTCCGGTCGCTGACAGTTGTCGGGTTTGTACCGTCAACGCGCCGGCGGAACCGGTCTCGCCGTTCAATGCCAACACGTCGCTGTCAATCCGCAGGTTGTCTTCACTGTGAACCTGTCCTGCCAGCGAAATGGTTTCTCCGGTCAACTGCAGGCTGCTGTCTGATTTGAGGACCGAGCCGCCTTGCAGCGCTAGGCTGCTGGCGTGCAGATCGGCTTGCTGGCCAGTGTGCCAGGTGGTAGTGGCGTCCAGTGTCAAACTGTCGGCGCTGGCGTTGAGCTGGCCGTTGGTGAACAAGGTCGTCTGTGAGGAGGTGAGTGTCTGTGTGGCGGCCAGAGTGGTGCCGGCATGGCCGGTCAGGGTGGTGTTGGACAGGGCAATATGTTGCCCTTCTAGCGTGAGCTGGCCGCCGCTCTCCAGGCTTCCTCCTTGCTGAGTCAGCTTTTCATCGGCATGCAATCGGCTGGCGCCGCGTGCCAGGGTCTGACCGCTCAGGATCAGGTTGCCGCCGTGGAGGATCAACTCGCCGGAGGTGAGCAAGGTGCCGGTATTATGCTGTTGTCCGGTGGTGCTCAGCGTCAACGACGCGCTGCTCAGCCAGGTGCCATCGCTGTCGAGCCCGGCACCGATTACGCCTTGGTTATCCAGATGAGTGGCCGCGACGTTGATACCGCCCCCTGCGCTCAGGCTGCCGAGGTTACTGACCTGGTCGGCCCCGGCGATGATCAGGTCGGCACCTGCGCGAATCTGCCCTGCCGCCTGGTTGTCGAGCGAGCCGTGAAGGGTGAGGCTCTGCTGGCTACTCACGTCACCGGAACGGTTGTCCAGATTGCCATCCAGCGTGAGCGAACCGATGGTGTGAATTACCCCTTGGTCGCGGTTACTCAGTGTCGTTCCCGACCATGACAAGGAAGTACCGCCCTGCACTGTGCCGCCGGTATTAGTGAAGACGGAGGTGTTAAACCGGCCTTCGTTGGCCACCGACAGTGAGCCACGGACATTTGTCAGCTCTGCTGTCGTCAGTGACAGCCAATCGGCGTGTATCTGCCCCGCCGCGTTACTCAGCGACAAGCTTGCCTGTGCATCCAGAGTGTGGGCCTGCAGCGTCCCCTGATCGTTGCCCAGTGTTGCAGTGTTGATGTTCAAGGCGCCGTTAGCGCCGATCAGGCTGTCCACGTTGAGCAAGGTGGTGGTTTTCAGGCTGGCATTGCCTGTCGCCATGATTTGTCCGCGCTCGCGGTTGTCTAGGTACGCGTGGGACACCAGGTTCAGGTTTTTTGCCGCCAGGGTACCTCCCGTGTTGGCCAAGGTATCTGTTTCGACCTCCAGCAGCCCACCTGTCAGCCATTGCCCGGCGTTTTCCAGCGAACTTGTGGCGGCGCGGAGGGTGACGCCGTCCTTCAGCGAGCTGTCTTCGTTCATCCCGGTTGCCACGACTGCCCCTTGGGCGACTTGGATCGCCTGGGCGGTCAGGGCCAGATTTTTCCCGGCTACCAGAGACCCCGAAAGCGCCAGCGCGGTATCAGCAGTCAGGTAGGCATCGCCGCTGGCGCTGGTCTTGCCAGCCAAGCGCAGATCGCCGGTGCTGTTCAGGGTTAGCGCACCGTCGGTGACGGCGATCTGCCCTTGGCTGTTCACCCCGACACCTTTCTCCGTGCCTACCAGCGTGATCGCCCCGGCATACATGCCGCCCAGATGCGAGACATCCAGAGCGAACTCCGGCGCGGTGGTGGCATCGGGGGCCAGCGGCGTGATCGTCAGCGTGGCCTTGTCGACCAGATTGCGCCCCAGCACAATGTCTAGCGCCTTGGCTTGCAGGTCAGAGTTGATCTCCATGGCCCGGGTGATAATGGTAAAACTATCGAGGTTGGAGGCATTCAAGCCTTGGCCGTCGATGCGTACGCTCCCGCTTTCAACCCGATATCCGGTCAAGGTGCCGTTGGTCATCTCCGGAATACCGGTTGTCAGCGTGGCCCGGTCAGCATTGATGAAACCACAGCCTTTGCAGGTGATGCCCCAGGGGTTGGCAATTACAACCTCAGCACGCTGGCCGGCCACTTCCAGATAGCCATTGAGTTGCGATGGGGTGGGGTGGGTAACTTCATTGAGGATGATCCTGGCCGCTCCGTCAGCCAGATTGCGATTGCCGTCGATGAAACCAGCAAGTTGGGTCTGCACAAGTGTGGCGCTGTTGTTGAGGATCGCACCGCCGCTAGGTATGTTGAACTGCTGGTACTGGTTGTACGATACTCCTGCGCCGGAGGGGGCGGCAATTTGAACTACCGCCCGGCCATTGGCGGCTTGATCCACCGTGGGCCGTTGTTCCGCAGCGGCATTCGGTGCCGCGATGATATCGGCGGCAAATGCCGCTGCACCTAACCCCTGCAGAGTCAGGAAAGCGATGAGCTTGATTGCAGCGGAGAGGCCGCAGCGCTCAGCCGGTCGCGCCAGGACGCTGTTCCGCCCGGAGGTCGACTTGCCTTGACCTCTAGCGGTTTCCTGAACTGCCATCCATTGGCCCCGTGCCTGATTGAAGATGATCCTATAGAGTGTGTTATTCATAATGATGTCGTCTCAGAGGCTCTCGGCAGTTGCTAGACTAGTAGCGCAGGGTCAGGCGGAAGTGAGTGATGCTTGGTCGTGTCCAGCTGCTTGGCTGGTGCAAAGCCCGTTCGTGGCTAAGCTCGGCCGACAACCCGCCCGGTAAGGCGCCGCGTAGTCCAATTGCCCAGCCGGATAGGCTGTGGGTATCCGTGTCGGATCCGTTTATCCGCGATACTTGGCCGGCGTCGAGGCCAGCGTAGAGTTCTGCCGCGGTGCCAGGAGGAAAGGGGATTGGCATAGACCAGCTCAGCTCATTGCGCAGGTGGTAGCCGCTTTGCCCGGTCAGGCTCTGTTCGTCGAAGCCTCGCACGGTATAACGTCCACCGATGGTGAACTGTTCGGAACCGAAGAGCAGATCGGGCGAATACTGTCCATACAGTTCACTGCTCCAGCGTAAGGACTGTTTGCCGAGTTGGAAGGGAACAGAGAGACCTAATTGGCCGGAAAATACTTCATGATGGGCGGAGGGGCCTCCCTGTTTGGCCAGGGCGTCGCCCATGGCATCAAACCAGCTGACGCCGCGGGTATAGCCCAGCGCAGCATCTAGCACTACCGACCCCAGATAGTGCCGATGTGTCAGCTCTAAGCCGGCGAGAGAGAGGTCCCGTTTCTGTAGGGCAATTTCGGTGCTTTCAATGTAACTGCGTGATGATTTGCGGGTGAGTTGAAGCGCCAGCTCGGTCTTGCTGATCTGGTTGCGATGCAGCAGGCGTGACAGTGAAAGCAACGTATTGCGGTTGAGCCCTGAGGAGGTGAAGCTCTGATTCGTCCCGTTAACGAGCTGCTCGTAATCAAATTCCCCATGGCTCGCGAAAACCGTCCAATTACCCCATGGTAGTAACCACGAGACGGTGCGTGAGCGGCTGCGTGGGTGTTGGGATTGTTCGACGTCCTGTCCCCAGGACAGGGATAGCACATCGTTAAAACCCGACAGACCATCAATCGATATGGTGGCAGTGCCCTGTTGTTTGCCAGTGGCCTCCTGCCCGGCGTCGTCCCAGGACAAGGCGCTCTGTACGGGTTTGCTGTGTTCTAAGCTGACGACTACGTCCGATTCCCCAGGCAGATCGCCAGGAACAATTTGCATTGTTGCGTGTTGCGAGCGGGCGCGGGATAGTTGCTCCAACCCCTGTTCAATATCCCGGATGTTGAGTATGTCGCCTACCGAGATAGGGAAAGCAGAGAACAGGGAAATGTTATTCCCACCGGACTTCAATCTCAGCTGGCGAATCCTTCCTGGCTTGACGAGCAAGGTCAGACCCCCCGATTTGAGATTCTGTTCCGGCACGAAGACGCGACTGGTGGTGTAGCCGCGATTCACTATTTCATTGGTGAGCTCGGCTATCAGCTGATTGATCTGACCAATGCCCATACACTTTCCCTGAGCAAGGTTCGCTAAGGGCTGTAGCCAGGACTGCCAGTTAGCTGGCACATCGGCAAGTTCGATACGCCTGATTTCAAAACAAACCGTATCGGTTGGAGAGGGCGCGGTCGGTGTGGGTTTGATTTGATCCTGAGGTAAAAAGATATCAGGTCGCTTCAGTAGTTCTTCACGCTGTTGCTCCAGCTGCTGTTGCTGATTGAGCAGAATCTGGTTGGGGAGTTGAGCGGCAAAGAGCGAAGTGCTGAGGAAAACAGGAGCGAATCGCAAGATCACTTTCGCCCAGTGACGAGAATAGTGTTTAGTCATGGCATGCCATATAAATTTGTTTGTTATTTTTGCATGCCAAAGCAATTTACAATAGAGAAATTTCTAATTCCGATTTGGAGATAGACAGAAAAATACAATGCACTAGACGATTAGTAGAGGCTTACACGTGAGCGTGTCCGAATCTTTGCCATGGTCGTATGGGTTACAGCCGTACGGCTTCGTGCATTGGCGTCTACCACGCTGAATGAAGAGGGATTCGACCCGGATAGCCATGACTTAGAAGACCGCTCAGGGTCGGTCGCGGACAGCCTTCCCGGAGTGCCAAGCAAATTCTGTGGGTTGATGGCAATGGTATGTAGTACGGACCGTGCTACGATTCATTGAGTTATCAAGGGTGCCGTGTCTGGATAGCTTGCCGCACCTGCGCGTACAATAAGCCCACAAACCACGCCTAGCCCGACGGGGCGAAAACAGGACACCTTCACCTGTTGGCGTGGTTTTTCCGTATCTGAGGGTATCGCGTGAAGGCGTGATAAATGTCTGATCTAACTGATGAAGCAAATCAGGATGATGAGGGCTGCTTGGCCGATTTACTGGCTTTCATTGAATCAGGGCCAGATACAGGCGGCCTGCCGTCCCCGGTTTGTGAACCGATTCCCCCTGGCCACAAAGGCAAGCTCCCTGCCGACAATGACGAGGCGTCATCCGTATTTGACATACTTGCTGACTGGCAAGATGAACAGCGCGGACTGCCTGCGGGTATTGATCGCATGAAGTGTTGGTGGGAATGTCCGGCACCACTTTTGATTGCTGGCATTCGTGATGCGTTGTTGGAAATGCCCCCCATTCTTCCTGACAATCCGGATTTGAACTCTTATGACGGAGTGAACGAGGTCGCTTTGGTTCATTCAGATGAACTGACAGTGTTACAAGAAGACGCTTTGATTTCGATGCGGGTTCTTTTCATGCTGCAGCTACGTGACCTGCACCCTTCCGAATATGAGCGAACCATGGTGCGTATAAGTGACGTACTGCGGCGTATGAGACGAGAGCTGCCTATTTGGCGCAAGCAAATGGCAGAGCAGCGCATATCGATCAACCGGACCCGTGCGCAATCGCAGGCAGTCGCCGCATCGAAGATTTACTCCGATGCGGCACGTGCTGGCTGGGGCCAGCGATTTGATGTCATGCGGAGTGCCAATCCAAGACTAACGGCAAATAGTGCGGCTACGCGCATTGCGGCAGAGCTTGGCTTGCCTGAGACGGCGATACAAACCATTCGCAAGCATTTAGGCCGGCGGAATCGGGCAAAAAAAATGTAGTTGGTAAGGCCTTAGGGTTTACCAACTTACGGTAACTAGCATACGTCCTGCCGCACCGCTTGGTACGGCATAACCCTTAAATGGACGACGTATGCAAACCAATCACGCCACTCTGACACGTGCCGAACTCGCTTCCGAGCTTGGCGTGTCTGTCTTCACTCTCAATCAATGGGCTGTCTCAGGCAAAGGGCCGCGCGCCATTCGTGTCGGTCGTCAGAGTGTCTATCGCCGCACCGATGTGGATGCCTACAAGGCCGGCTTGCAGGCTGACAAGCCCGCTGCCGAGATGAGTGGCCAGCCGCATGGCGCGTACATGATGCGCTTCCCGGACGTGCAAGCCGCTGTCGGGCTGGGCAAGTCCACGATCTACAGCATGGTCAAGACTGGCGGATTCCCCGCGCCGGTCAAGCTTGGCCCGCGTGCAGTGGGTTGGCCTTCGCATCTGGTGCAACAGTGGCTGGCCGACCGGATCAACCGTGCGGAGGTGGCGGTATGAACACCGATACCCACCAGCAATTTGCCGGCAGCACCCCCGATCCACTGCACCTTGCCCGGGCGCGGCAGGCGCTGGACCGGCTTTGCCAGCGCAGTCCGCAGATCCTGCTGATGGTGCAAAAAAAGCTGTTGGCCGAAGGTAGTGCGTTTGATCTGAACGGCTTGGCCATGCGTGCCCTGGCGGATGAGGAGGCAGGGCGGACGTTGGCCGCAAGCCCGGTGAAGGATCTGGCCACCGATGAGGTGTTGTCGATGTGCAGAAAGGGGCGGCGATGACGGCAGCCGTGTGCTTTGCATTGTTCCCATTTCACGCAGACCCGGTTTTGGCTATGGCAACGCAGCGTGAAGGTTTTCAGTTTCAAACTGGGGAACTCCCCTCCGTGCTTGGGAGGGCGGTTGACGCTGCGGCCAACGTTGGCCACAATGTGCTTGTGCTGTTCAATAGCGGCACCGGGTTTGGAAGCCCGAATACACAGGCGGACACCGCCGCGAGAGCGGCATTTTTACGTCCGTTATACGCCACACGTGCGCCTTTTCCTATGGTGGGCCGTGGTGGGGAGCCTTCGGGCTGCCGGTTCCCTGTGTCCGGTCTTCCAACCTCGCCATGTGCCTGCCACCCCCGTTTGGAAGCGGGAGGCGGGTTAAAACCCACACAGGAGGCCACCATGCCTAAGCTCGCCCGCGCCTTGTCGCGCCTGTTTCCTGCTGCCGTCTCATCGGTCGCGCAATTCCCGAATGCATCTGAAGCCGTCACCTTTGCCCGCCAGTATCTGGCACAAACGGGTCGCGCCGTGTCTGTCGTTCCGGCCAGCCGTGGCTTTGCGGTGCAAACCGTGGGAGGGCTGACAGCATGACGACGCCTGCCAATTACTTCGATGCCCTGGCGGCCAAGGCCGCTGCGCTGCAGGCCGGTGGTGCCGATCTGGCCGACTGCCAGAACCTGCAATCCGATGCTGATGATCTGCGCGCCGATGTGGTCCATAGCTTGCAGGTACTGGGCTCGCTGATGAGCAATCACGGCTACGCCACTGTCGGCGACGAAGCCACGCTCTTCCCCAAGATCGGCAGCATGGTGCGCGTGTTGGGCGATCTGCTGGACTACGCCAACCGGCTGGACATTGCCGCCAGCAACACCGCCATGCCCCATGGCCAGTCTGCGGCTGCTGGCCAAGCGGCTTCGTACCCGACCCACTAAGGACAATCCGATGACAACAACAACCTTCCCTCAAAACGGGCAGGCAGCCACCGGCTTGCCTTTTGATTCTGCGCTGCGTGGTGCGGCACCGGCTTTTCATGATGGCCAAGACCTGGCGCTAGAGCTGCTGACCTATGTGGCCACGGTACAGACGCTGCCGGATTACTCGGAGTTGCAGCGCCAGAACATGGGCCGTGCCGCGCTGTGTGGCTTTCTGTTGCCGTTACTGCCGTTGATGGCCGAGGCACTGGAACTGTTTGCAGAGGATGCCCGGGCGGGCTTGCTGGCGGGGCTGATCGAGGACGTTGCCCACGGTGCCGCACTGGCGCTGGATCGGGCAAAAGGAGGGGGCGGCTTATGACGACGCCGAAGCGATTACCGTTTGCCGAGGTGAACCGCGCCGCGCTGGCCGGATTGTCGCGGGTGCTGGATTGGGCCGGCGTGAACTGGCAGCAGCATGGTCACGAGCTGCAAATGCTGAACCCGCAGCGTAGTAACGACGACGGCTTCGGCTCGTTCAGCATCAATGCCACTAACGGAGTGTGGGCGGACTTTGCCAGCGGCGACAAAGGCGGCGACGTGGTGAGCCTTGTTGCCTACCTGAAGGGCTATGGCCAAGGCGAGGCGTGCAAGGATCTGGCACGGTTGTTCGGGGTGATGGCCGGTGATGCCTCGCCGGCGGTTACCGCCGCGCCGCTGCCTGCTGTAGCACCCAAGGTGGCAGACAGTGTGCCGGTGCTGCCGATCCCTGCCGGGCTGCTGGGGGCAATGCCGAAGGGCAAGCACCGCCACCCCGGCAAGGTGGTGCAGGTGTGGCGCTACAACGATGCCACCGGCCTGCCGCTGGTTTTCGTGGTGCGGCTGGAGCCGGGTGCCAATGGCCGCAGCAAGGACTACTACCCGTTGTCAGTGTGGCAGGACGTGGCCAGCGGCAAGCGCGAATGGCGGTGGAAGAACGTGCCGACGCCGCGCCCGCTGTACGGGCTGGACAGGTTGGCCGCACACCCGGATGCGCCGGTGGTGATCTGCGAAGGTGAGAAAGCAGCCGATGCCGCTGCCAGGCTGCTGCCCGACCATGTGGCGGTGTGCTGGATGAACGGGGCCGAGGCGGTGGCCAAGGCCGACTTTGCTCCGCTGGCTGGCCGGCATTGCCTGATCTGGCCGGATAACGATGCCCCGGGGCAGGTGGCGGCGGATGCGGTGGTGGCGGCGCTGGCCAAGGTGGGGGCCGCGGCGGTTGCCCGGGTGAACGTGGCCAGCTTTGCCGGGTTTTCTGCTGGCACTCAGGACGGTATACCGGCGCTGATCGAGGTGGGCGAATGGCTGGATGGCGACGATGCGGCAGATGCGCTGGCGCGGGGCTGGACGGCGGGACATATCGCGCTGTTGCAGGCGGCCGGGGCGTGGCGGGTGTGTGATGCGGCCAACGTTGAAAAGCCGGAGGCGGGTAGG
>Ga0209172_10003675_pt1 | contig 22697 bp, 18 predicted proteins | sample LarsenN4metaG_FD_184113 | JGI IMG/M metagenome (GOLD analysis project Ga0209172, IMG submission 184113) | Hot spring sediment bacterial and archeal communities from British Columbia, Canada, to study Microbial Dark Matter (Phase II) - Larsen... ... | reverse complement strand
AGATCGTCTCAAAAGTATCTACGAGCGGGGGCGCGAAGGAGCCGCCAGGCATCGGGAGGCGCCACATCTCACGACCGTCGGATCTCCGTAGAGCAAGAGTCAACTGCGCCCCGGGATCGCTCAAGTAGAGGCGATTGGCCATACGCGAGCGGCGACCGCTCTGGCGTGCGCTCAAGCATCTCGCGGTGCAGATTGGACTCGGCGCCGAACTCCTTGGCGAGCCGCTCGACGAGTTGCCAGACCTCCTCGTCTGACTTAAAGTGCTCCCTGTCGGGCGACGCGTCTTTCGACCAGGATGAGAACGAGAAGAGTCTGCCGTCGGACTCGAGGGCGATGTGCATTCCTCTGCCCGAGACATGGAGCCTTGGGGGCGACACATGGGAACAGTCGTGCGTGACCGTAAATGCGTCGAGGTTCCACTTCTCGTAGCCCAAGGCGATCGTATAGCACTTCGCCAGGCGAATCGCTTCGGCGTCGCTGATGCCCGCCGACGCGGCAGTGCAACCGCCAGCCAGCAGGAGTGCGACGAGCCTCGGGCTGCGGAACATGGTTAGCGGCGCGACCTTGATCGCGAGTGGCACTCCTCGGGAGTGATATTATGACCCCGTAGCCCACTGTGGAGTTGCAAGACCGGCGCCCTATATATTCTGCCGGTGGCACCGGTTCCAGCGCGCCCGTCCGGGTATGTTCCCCCGCCAAGGGATAGAAGGGAGATGAAAGACCAAAGAATCGCTCGACTCTCGTTTGTGTTTCTGGGCGCGTGCCTCGCGCTCGCCTGCGCGGCGCAGAAGAAGCCGCTTGACCACTCAGTCTACGACTCGTGGCGCTCGATCCGTAGCCAGACCCTGTCGAACAATGGGGGTTGGGCGCTCTGGATCGAGGCTCCGCAGGTCGGCGACGCAGAACTGTTCATTGTTCCTGCGTTCGGCAGCGAGCCGGTGAAGATCGCACGCGGCTCGAACCCCAGGTTCAGCGCCGACTCGCGGTTCGTGCTCTGCCTCATCGTCCCCCCGGAGGAGGAGGTCAAGAAGGCTCAGAAGGAGAAGCGCAAACCGAAGGACATGCCGAGGAACTCGCTCGGCATCTTCTCGCTAACGACCAACCAACTGAAGACGATCGAGAGCGTTCAGTCCTACTCTCTGCCCGACGACGACACCGGCTGGCTCCTGTATCAGCCGTATTCCTTCCCCGAGGAGAACGCGCAGGCGCAAGGCGGGGGGCAGAAAGAGGAAGGAGAGCAGCAGCCGGACGCGCCGCAGCATCGCAAGTCCCAGCGCACGGGCACGGAGCGCGTGCTGCTGAACCTTTCAACCGGCGAAGAGATTCGCATCCCGTTCGTTACCGGCGCGGTATGGTTCGATGACGGCAAGCGCCTCGCCTACACGACTTCGCACGAACAGCCGAGCGAGGACGGCGTGTACATCTTCAACGTCGAGACGCGAGAGACCACCGCCCTCATCAAGGGCATCGGCGACTATCGAGGGCTGACGGTGCACTCCAAGAGCGGGCGCGTTCTGTTCACCTCCGACCACGAGAACTATGAAGCGGAGAAGCCCACGCGCAGCGTGTACCTTGCCACAGACGGGCGCGTCGAGAGACTCGACCTGAACCGCGGGCTTGAGGAAGAGGGCTTCCTTTACGCCGAGCGCGCCCAACTGCGATTCAGCGAGAGCGGCAACCGAGTCTTCTTCGGAGCGGAGCCGCAGAAACCCGAAGAGGAGAAGAAGGAGCCGGTCGGCGACGACGAGAAGGTCGTTGTGGACATCTGGCACCACCGGGACCCGCTTCTGCAGCCGATGCAACTACTTCGCGCGAACCAAGAGCGGAATCGAACGTACCTCGCGGTGTACGACCCCCGCGCGCGGCGATCGGCGCTTCTCGAAACGCCCGACCTGCCTCGCGTTACCACCGGAACCGGCGACGGAGATTGGGCGCTTGGGTTCAGCGACATCCCCTATCGCCAACTCATCTCTTGGGATCAGACCTACAGCGACGTGTACCTCGTGAACCTGAACTCCGGAGACGCGACGCTGGTCTTGCAGAAGCTTCCGGACGCGCCGAGCCTCTCGCCGTCGGGTCGCTGGCTTCTATGGTACGACGAGCGCGACGGCCATTGGCGCGTGATGGACACAGTCGAGCGGATTCCCATCAACCTGACCGCCGAGATCAGCGTCCCATTCTCGAACGAACTGCATGACTACCCAGCCCTCCCGAGCTCGTATGGAACCGCTGGCTGGACGGCGGACGAAGAGTGGCTTCTGCTGTACGACCGATATGACATCTGGGCGGTGGACCCCAACGGACGACGCGAGCCTCGAAACGTTACGCGCGCCTTCGGACGGACGTGGGAGATCGCCTTGCGCATCGTGAACCTGGATCGGGAGCAGCGAACGACCGACCTCGCGAAGCCGATGCTACTCAGCGCCTTCAGCGAGCGAACCAAGCAAAGCGGCTTCTACCGCCTGGAAGGCGGGTTCCTCAAAAAACTCATCATGGAGGACAAGCGGTATGGCGCGCCGCAAAAGGCGAAGGACGCCGACGTGCTGATGCTGACGCGGGAGAGCTTCCAGGAGTTCCCCAACCTTTGGATGACCAATATCGATATGCAGCGCTTCGTGCGCATCTCCGACGCCAATCCCCAGCAGAGCGAGTACTTGTGGGGAACGGAAGAGTTGGTTACGTGGCTCTCCAACGACGGCGTGGAGCTCCAGGGCGTCCTGTTGAAGCCGGAGAACTTCGACCCGACGCAGGATTATCCGATGATCGTGTACTTCTATGAGCGGTTGTCGGACAACTTACATCGGCACTACGTTCCGTCGCCCGGTTCCTCTTCGATCAACCCGACGTTCTACGTCAGCCGGGGGTATGTCATCTTCATGCCGGACATTCCCTACAAGGTCGGCTATCCGGGGGAGAGCGCGATGTCGGCGATTCTGCCCGGCGTGCAGTCCATCCTTCGGCGCGGTTTTGTTGACCCGGATCGGATTGGGCTTCAGGGGCACAGTTGGGGCGGATACCAAGTGAGCTACCTTGTAACGCGGACGAATATGTTCGCCTGCGCCGAAGCGGGCGCGCCCGTGTCGAACATGTTCAGCGCCTACGGGGGCATTCGTTGGGGCAGCGGCATGAGTCGCATGTTCCAATACGAAAAGACGCAATCGCGCATCGGCGGCACCATCTGGGAGATGCCGCTGCGTTTCATCGAGAACTCGCCGATCTTCTGGCTGGACAAGGTGGAGACGCCGCTGCTGATCCTTCACAACGACCAAGACGGAGCCGTGCCGTGGTACCAGGGCATCGAGTTGTTCACCGGCCTGCGCCGCCTCGGCAAGCCTGCATGGATGTTCAACTACAACGGCGAAGACCACGGACTGACGAAGCGGGTGAATCGCGTTGACTGGACGATTCGGATGCAGCAGTTCTTCGACCATTACCTGAAGGGCGAGCCTGCGCCGGTGTGGCTGGCGCAGGGCATCCCGGCGACGAAGAAGGGCGAGGACCTCGGCCTCGAGCCGGCGAAGGGCGGGGGATAGGAGAATGTCGGACAGGTCGGACAGGTCAGACAGGTCGGACAGGTCAGACAGGTCGGGCAGGTCAGACAGGTCGGGGAGGCTGTTCCCGCTCCACGGCGGATATCGGAAGCTGCGAAGCTTCCAGGTGGCTCAGCTCGTCTACGACTGCACTGTCCTGTTCTGCCGGCGATTCATTCCGAGGAACTCGCGCACCTACGACCAAATGGTGCAAGCGGCGCGCAGCGGGGTGCAGAACATCGCCGAGGGCAGCATGGCGTCGGCAACTTCCAAGAAGATGGAGCTTAAGCTGACCGGCGTGGCGCGGGCGAGCCTTGAGGAACTGCTCTTGGACTACGAAGACTTCCTCAGGCAGCACGGACTGCGGATATGGGACAAGAACTCGCCGGAAGCGCTGGCAGTGCGGGAGCGATTTCGGTCGGACGGGTCGGACGCGTCGGACGGGTCAGGCAGGCCAGACAGGTCGGACAGGTCAGACAGGTCGGACGACTCTTATGGAATAAACACCGCCAGCCCCGAAGAAGCGGCGAACACCATGATTTGCCTGATCAATCAGGCGAGCTACCTACTCGGGCGCCAGCTTCAGAGATTAGAAGAGAACTTCTTGAAGCAAGGCGGCTTCACCGAGAGGCTCTACCGGGAGAGAAAGAGACGATTGTTCGACGCGTCTGAACGGTCCGCCGGGTCCGACGGGTCCGACAGGTCCGACTGAAAAAAACGACGAATAACACCAAGCGCCCACCACAGCCCAACGGACCGGCGTGCCTCTTGTCCGCTGGCTGCCCCCCGTGGATTCGAACCACGACCGCCTGATCCAGAGTCAGGTGTTCTGCCCTTAAACTAGGGGGCAACGGAGCGAGATTGTACCCGTCGAAGCCCTCTCACGAAAGAAGAATCGGCTCGATGCCCAGCGTCTCGCAGGCGGCGAGCAGCTCGGCTCGCCAGTCGCCGAACACCGCGTGGATGTGGTTGCTCGCGTACGACCCAGCCAGGGCCGGCAAGTCGCAATCGAACACAGCGAACGCGTGCGGCCACTCGGGCGTCGTCTGCGCAGCCAGCGCGCGGTCAGCCGTATCACCAAATCGAATGAACCCGCCGGTGAGGATGTGCATCCTGAACCGGCCGGAGGCGCGCGTGATTCGCGCGAACGTAACCTCCGGCGCAGCGTCGGCGAAGAACTCAACCGATGCGCCGCCGCACGGAAAGTACATCGGTATGCTCGGATGCAGCGTTACCGTTCCCCAGTTCTCACGAAAGTCTCTTGAGCGCTTGCTGAACCAGGGCGCGTGTTGTCCGCTGTTGACCAGGTCGTAAACGCCGTCATATTCGCATCGGGCGCCTACCGCTTCGATCTTTTCCCTCGTGAAGTAGTGCCGCAGGTCGGCGAACAGAACCGGCGTGCCGGTTAGGTGGTGCAGCAACTGCATCGTCAGCGCGCCGTTGCTGTCGCACTCTGTCGCGCAAATAATCGGCTTCTTCTCTTCTTCCTCCCAGTCCGCGGTGTCGTTCAGCAGCGCTTCCGGGACATCCATCGTTATGCCGTGCTCCCATTCGGTGTAGTCGAGTTGCCCCGTAAGGCCGAGGAAGTCAATGCCCTCGGTCTTGCAGTAGTCCTTTACCGCGAGATAGAAACGGCACTGCCGCGCCAAGTGGCCGTCCAGCCCGTCTCGCAGGCGCTCATCGTTCCACAGAATCTCTTTGCAGTGCCGCCTCAGCCACTCGACGCCCGCTTCAACGCGCTCGTCCTCGACCTGGTCGCAAAGCCATGCCAGTGTCAGTTGTGAGCGGTGGAACACATGCACGCCAAACTGCTCCATCCATTGGCTTGGGTCCACGTGACCGGTGTACATCCCCATGCTCGGGCCGTCGAACTCGCCGTAGCGCAAGCCGAAGAGCCGCGCCGCCGCCGCCTGGCCTGTCGCGCGGCGATTCGGAGACTGCCTCGACAGCCACTCGCGCATCTCCTGCGCGACCGTCTCCTCGGATAGATCGCCGAGAACCCGACCGTGCGGCACGCCGAACTCGGGCAGCGTGCCGCAAGCCGCGAAGAACGCGACCCAGCCTGGATAGGCCGGGTTGATGTTGCCGAGGAAGCAAATCGGCACGTCCTCAGCCGCCAACTCGCGCGCCGCTTGAGCGACAAAGTCCGGGTACGCCCACACACAGAAGTTGAACACCACCGCCTGGCAGCCGGCTTCGATGGCCTCGTGGGCGGCATCCAGCGCGGTGCGGTAGTTCCAAACGATCTCGCTCGCACCGACCGCCTCGTGACCCTCCGACGAGAGCCAGTCGCAAACCTTCGCTTGGAACGCCCGGCACTGCTCCTCGAGCGCCCTGGCTGCCCGCTCGCGACCGTCGGTGAACGTAAGAACGCCAACCTTCATGCAGCCGATTATCTCTGATGCGGACGCCCGCTCGCAGGGTGGGAGGCGGGTCACGAAGAAGTGGAGCGAGCCGGTTAGCCCTGCGCGCGCCTCCGCCTGTACCTCACCCGCCGCACGACCGGAACGAAGAAGATCGTCACGCCGGTTACGCCGAGAGTGAAGAGCAGCGCCGCGATAACCGGCAGCCACCAGTCGCGAAGCCACGTGGCGAAGAAACGAAGGTCGTGCACGTCCTCCGTCAGTTGATCCCACCGCTTGGCGACATTCAGCACTTCGCCCGTGCTTCCATCCACCTGGACCTCGTGATAGCCACGCAAGGAGACGACCTTGAAGACGTTCTTGTCGGGGCGGTAGTCCACTCGCTCGATGTCGTGGATCGTCTGAATCTCCTCGATGCCGAGTGCGATTGCGCTCTCGACGGCGTGCCCAACCGTTATTATCTCGTCGTGATGCGCAAGCTCTGTTCCTTCATGCGTGCGCGGCTTCACCCATCCGAGGGTGTCCTTCGTTGCAAGGAGGAAGCCCGTGCCCGCGATGAGAACGAGGAAGAGGGAGCCGATGAGCCCCGCCCAACGGTGGAGAGCCCGGAGGAAGTGGTACATCGTTGGTGAGAATACATGAAACGCAGGCTCGAGGTTCCGGCATTGTGCACTCGCCGTCGGACCTGTCGGACATGTCGGATCTGTCGGACCGTCCGATTTCCGCGCATCACTTTCGTCTGAGTTCCTGCGGCATCCAGTGCTTCAGGATGAACGCCTCGTAGATGCGGTACTGCTGGATGCGGTTGATGTCTCCGCCGAGGCCGTGGCCCCCTGTCGGGTCCAACACCAACTCCACAAGCGGCCCTTTGCCGGCGCGCAGAAGCGCCTGGTACACGTGGATCGTGTCCTGGAAGAGCACGTTCGTGTCCTCCATTCCGTGAACAAGCAGCAGCGGAGACTTCAGTTTGTCAACCAGTTTCGTGAGCGAGAACTTGTCCAGCGTCTCCGCCTTGCCTTCGGCGTCGCCGATTGCGCCGCCGACGTACCAGTTGTTGTAGTTCTGCCATTCCGTCGGTCCCGCACCGGCGATGCCAAGCGTGAAGGTCTCGGGCGCGGTGTACATGCACATCTGCGTTTGGAAGCCGCCGAACGACCAACCGTAAACGCCGACTTTGCTCTCGTCGATGCCTCCCTGGGTGATGAGGAACTTGACGCCGTCCGCCAGGTCCTCGACCTGCGCCTTGCCGGGCTGTTGCCAGTTTGCCGCGCCGAACGCCGAGCCGTAGCCGCTCTGCCCTCGCGGGTCAATCGTTACGGTGACGAAGCCGTAGCGGTAGGTCATGTACATGTTGAACAGGTAGCCGGCGCTGTTGAAGGAGCCGTCCACCACGGAGTAGCCCGAGCCAAGAGGTCCTCCGTACACGTAGATGAGCAGCGGCCGCTTGTCCGACGGTTTGAAGTCGGGCGGAAGGAACTTGTAGCCGTGAATCGTGTGCCCGTGCCGGTTCGTGTAGGTGAACAGTTCGGGCACGAGTTTCTGCACTTTGGCGAACCGGTCGGGGTGGGACTCAGTCAGCGCCTTCTCTCCGCCACCGTTCTCGCCGTCGGCGAGGTACGTCTCGATGGGTGAGGTCCATGATGAGAAGGTGACGGCGATGCGCTTGCCGTTGTGGCTTGGAATCGGGTCGCCGTAGTTGCCCTCCATGCCGCCGAGGCGGATCATGCGCCCGGTGGCGATCTCGACGCGATACGGGTTCATGCGCGCCGGCCGGACTGCGCTCGAATCGCAGAACAGGTAGCGCCCGTCCTCGCTCATCGCCACGGGATACACCTCAAAGTTGCCCTGGGTGATCGGCTGCGCCAACTGTGTAACCGGGTCAATGAGCCACGGGTGGCGGAAACCGGTCATCTCAAGCAAAGCGATTACCTTTTGGCCATCTCGCGTGAAGAAGGGGCGGGTCATTCCGGGCGTGTTGTGCTCTCCGTTGTGAAGCGCCGAGAAGACGGTGCTGACTGTCTTGGCCTTCGTGTCCGCGATGACCACTTCAAGCAGCCGACGATCTCGATCCCACTTGGCGAACGTGACGCGAGTTGAATCGGGCGACCACGGCTCCTCGTGAATGCTGAGTTGGCCGTAGCCCTTGTCCTTCGGCCAGTGGTACACCTGCCACGGCGGCTTGCCGTCGGCGCTCGGATTCGTTCTCGGCTCGTCGCTTACATCGCCGATCCACGCAAATGTCTCGGAGCTGAAGGGGTCCTCTGCGACGGAACGCCCGGTCCGTCGAGCCTCGGCGAAGCGACCCCGATACGCGATGTAGTCAACCTGGCGCGCGGGCGGATCGCTGCGACTCGACGTGAGCAGAATCTTCGTCCCATCCGGCGAGAGCCAGTACGACTGCATCCGCAAACCTTCCGGCAAGTCGGGGTTCAACTGCTCAATCATAGACGAGCCGAATCTCAACCGATAGACGCCGGCGTCGCGCTGGAAGTAGAAGCCGCCGTCATCCTTCGTGTACCTCGGCGAGCGCTCGGCGTCGGAAGTTCGCGTAAGGCGTTCGGGCTCCTTGTCACCAATGCGAAGCCGATAGATGTCGCCCTTGTAGACAAACAGCATCTCGTCCTTCGCGTTCGCCCACACGAAGTCGCTGATGCCGGCATAGTCGGGCGCCCACTCGCCTCGGCGGCGCAGTTCCTGCTCCTCGCGCCGATCCTGCTCTTCCAGCTTCTTCCGCTCCTCTTCGCTCAGGCCCTTCCTCTCCTCCTCTCGCTTCTTCTCGCGCTGATAGCGCTCAAGCGTTTTCTTGGCGGTGGGGTCGAACGGAAGGAAGGTCTCAACCGACGTCAGGCGTACCGTTTCGCCGTTTCGGTCGTCATGTAACCAGATGTCGAATCCTCGCTCGTCGTCCGGATTCCAGAGGTACGCAACGTACCGGTCGTTATGTGACCACAGCACATTGCGAGCCGTCTTGCCGAAGAACGACCGATCCGGGAAAATGTCCTCCAGGGTGAGGTCGTCCCGCACTACGGGCGGAATGTACGGGTCGCTGAGCAGCGGGGGCGTAGCAGGCGCAGTCGAGACCGCGCCCATCGCAAGGACGTAGAAAAGCGCATGACCTACCATATCTGGGATGGTTTACCCTCTCCCGCGTCGCGGCGGTTCCGGCCGGGCTCGGGTAGCCTCTCGACCAAGATGAAGTGGCTGCTGTTCCTACCGCTTCTGGTCGCGCTTGGATGCGGCGGGCAGGGGGCGCCGAACGCCCCGTCGAACTCGCGCTCTCCCCTCGCGCCCGGCGGCGGCGAGCCCAAGGCAAAGCCGGTAGATTCCGCGCTGACGCAGACGATGAACGACTTCGCCTTCCGCCTCGCCGCCGAGCAACCCGCAGAGGGCAACGTGTTGCTCTCCCCCTCGAGCATCGGCGTGCTCCTCGAACTGGTCGCCCTGGGCGCAGATGGTGAGACGCTGCGCGAGTTCGCCGCGACACTCGGATTCGACCACGCCAACGCGGACGCTCAATTGGAGCGCGTCGCTGCCCTGCACAGAACGCTGGCATCCAGCGACCCGAAGGTTTCGCTGCAGACCGCGAACGCCATCTGGGCGCGAACGGGCATCCGCTTCAGCGAGACCTATTTGCAGAACGCGCAGCAAGCCGCCGATGCGGAGATCGCAACCCTCAACTTCGACGACCCGGCCGCCCTCGCGGCAATCAACACATGGGTGAAGGAGAAGACCGAGGGCATGATTCCCACGTTGCTCGAACGCATCGAACGCGACACGGTGCTCATCGCCGTGAACGCCATCGCCTTCAAGGGCCAGTGGAGCGAGAAGTTCGACGAGGACCTCACTCACGACGCCCCGTTCCACCCGTCGAAGGGCGACCCGTTCGACGTGAAAATGATGTCGAGAACCGGCAAGTACCGCGTCGTTGTTTCGCCGGTCGCGACGGTGGTAGAGGCACCCTACGGCGACAAGTCGTACTCGATGCTGCTGTTCTTGCCGCCGGAAGGCGCAACGGCACGGGCAACTCTGGCAGGGCTTAACGGCGACAAACTGAAGTCGCTCCTCGACTCGATGACCGAAAGCGAAATCGTGCTCACGATGCCGAAGTGGCGGTTTGCCTACGAGCGAACGCTGAACGACGACCTCAAGGCGCTCGGCATCCGAGACGCCTTCGACACCGAGGCAGCGAACTTCTCGCGGATGCGCGAGGAGCGTGACCTCTTCCTTCAGCGCGTCATTCACAAGAGTTTCATCGAAGTGGACGAGGAGGGCACTAAGGCGGCAGCGGTAACAGGCGCAGAGATGGGCATCACATCAGCCCCTGCCACACCCCGAGAGATCCGCTTCGACCGCCCATTCGCCTTCGCCATTCGCGACACGAAGAGCGGCGGAATCCTCTTCCTCGGTTGGGTGAACGACCCGCGATAACGCCTCCGGCAAAGCATGGAGACGCTCGGCAGGCGGATCGCAATCATTGGCCCGCCGTGTAGCGGCAAGACGACGCTATCGAAAGTCATCGGCGGCAGGCTCGGCTTGCCGGTCGTCGAGTTGGACTCAATCTATTGGCAACCGCACTGGACTCCTTTAGAACCCAGCGAATTCACGAAGCGAGTTGCGGCGGTAGCTTCCCAAGAGGAGTGGGTGATAGACGGCAACTACTCCGCCACGCGTGACGTCGTTTGGCCCCGAGCAGAGTGTTTCGTGTGGCTGGACTTGGCGCTGCCCATCGTGCTCATTAGGGTGGCTCGCCGCAGCCTGAGGAGGTGGCTCTGGCGTGAGGAACTGTGGAACGGAAACCGCGAGAGCCTCCGGACCTTAGCCTTCAGCTGGGACAGCCTCTTCCTCTGGTCACTGCGAACGCACCATCCTCGGCGGCGCCTCTATGGGCGGCTATTTCAGCACGAGCGCCGCCCGGTGGTAAGGCTGCGAACCCCGCGGGAGGTGCAGCGCTTCTGCAACGGCGTCATCGAACGCTGAGTGCGCCTTTCGCCGCAGAATGCATAATCGCCGCGTGGCTACCACACACCACGAGTACGGCCCGTATGGCGGGCGATACGTGCCGGAGACGCTCGTCCCCGCCCTCGACGAACTCGCGGACGCCCTCGAGCGGTTCTGGGGCGACCAGGAGTTCCTGCGGGATCTGCGTGAGTACCATCGCAACGTCATCGGCAGACCGACACCGCTGACGTTCGCGTCCCGGATTTCAGAAGAGTTAGGCGTACGGGTGTACGTGAAGCGAGAGGACCTCTGCCACACCGGCAGCCACAAGTTGAACAACGCCCTCGGGCAAGCGCTGCTCGCGCGCAAGATGGGCAAGAAGCGGATCATCGCCGAGACCGGAGCGGGCCAACACGGCGTTGCGACGGCGACGGTCTGCGCAATGTTCGGCCTTGAGTGCGTCGTGTACATGGGCGAAGAGGACGTGCGCCGGCAGGAGATCAACGTCTTCCGCATGCGGCTCCTCGGCGCAACCGTTGTGCCCGTTTCGTCCGGCACGCGGACCCTGAAGGACGCGACCAACGAGGCGATGCGCGACTGGGTTACGAACGTGCGCACCACGCACTACATCGTCGGCTCCTGCGTCGGCCCGCACCCGTATCCGCTGATGGTGCGGAGGTTCCAGCAAGTCATCGGCGAAGAGACGCGCGAGCAAGTAATCGAGCGAGAAGGACGCCTGCCCGATGCCGCGATCGCCTGCGTCGGCGGCGGCTCGAACGCCATCGGCTTCTTTGCCGCGTTCCTCGAGGACGCCTCCGTGCGACTCATCGGCGTCGAGGCCGGGGGCAGAGGCATCGAGACTGGCGAGCACGCCGCCCCGCTGAGCGCGGGTTTGCCTGGGGTGCTGCACGGCGCGCTCTCCTACCTGATGCAGGACGAGCACGGCCAAGTGATCCCCACGCACTCCATCTCCGCGGGCTTGGACTATCCCGGGGTCGGCCCCGAGCACAGTTTTCTCAAGGATTCTGGGCGAGCCTTGTACGTTTCTGCCACAGACCAGGAGGCGCTTGATGCGTTCGTGTGGCTGTCTCGCATGGAGGGGCTGATCCCCGCGTTCGAATCGGCGCACGCTTTCGCGGCTTTACGGAGCCTGAAGTGGGCGCCCGGCTCGGTGGTCGTGGTCAACCTGAGCGGGCGCGGTGACAAGGACATGGCGGTTGCCCACGACCTGCTGGGCGTTTAGAACGGCGGGGAATCGAGTAGCCTGACGGCGATGAAGGGAGCCGATGCCGCCGAAATGCGACAGACGCCGCTCGAGTCTTTCCCGCCCGTCGAGCGCTGGGACGACTGGGTAGAGAACGACCCGGCCGCCTGGCCAAAGCGCAAAGAGCGCCGATTGATGATCGTGCCCACAACCTGCTTCAACTGCGAGGCCGCCTGTGGGCTGATGGCGTTCGTCGACAAACAGTCGCTGGAGATCGTCCGCCTGGATGGAAACCCGCATCATCCAGGCTCGCGCGGGAAGAACTGTGCGAAGGGACCGGCGACCCTTTCCCAAGTTTACGACCCCGGCCGCATCCTCTACCCACTCAAGCGCGTCGGGCCGAGAGGTTCCGGGCGCTTCGAGCGAACTACATGGGACGAGGTGCTCGACACCTTCGCGCGAAGAATCCGCAAGGCTCTTCAAGAGGGACGACACAACGAAGTGATGTATCACGTCGGCCGACCGGGCGAGGACGGCTTCGTCACAAGGGTGCTGCAAGCGTGGGGGATTGACGGACACAACAGCCACACCAACGTTTGCTCCTCGGGCGCCCGCCTCGGCTACGCGATTTGGAGCGGCGTTGATCGCCCCTCCCCTGATCACGAAAACGCGAAGTTCGTGCTGCTCCTCTCCGCGCACCTCGAGACCGGCCACTACTTCAACCCTCACGCTCAGCGCATCATTGAAGGCAAGCGGCGCGGCGCGAAGGTTTGTGTCGTGGACGTTCGACACAGCAACACGGCATCGAAAGCGGACTTCTGGTTCGCGCCGAGGCCCGGAACCGAGGCGTTCCTGCTGCTCGCGCTGGCGTCGCAACTCCTCGAGAACGGTTGGGTCAACCGCGAATTCTTGAAGACATGGGTGAACTGGCGCGAGTACCTTCTGGCGAAGCGGCCGGACGCGCCGCCCGGCGACTTCGACGCGTTCCTGGAGGACCTCCGAGGCCGGTACTCCTCCTACACCCCCGAGGCGGCAGCCGAAGAGTGCGACGTCAGCGCCCAGATGATCCGCGATACGGCGCGCGCGATCGCCGAGGCGGGGGACGCGGTCGCGGCGCATGTTTGGCGCAACGCAGCCGCAGGCAACCTCGGCGGATGGCAGGTGGCTCGCTGCCTGCAGTTCCTTCTGACGCTCGCGGGCGCAGTGGGAACGGAGGGCGGGACAAACCTGAACGCCGACAACAAGTTCGTTCCCAAGCCGTTTCTCTCGCCGCCCCCCCAGCGGCATTGGAACGAGTTGCTCTACCCGCTCGAGTATCCGCTCGCGTTTCACGAACTCTCGTATCTCCTTCCCCACTTCCTGATGGACGGTCGCGGGAAGGTAGACGTGTACTTCACGCGGGTATACAACCCCGTTTGGACGAATCCCGACGGCATGATGTGGGAGCGCGTTCTGCGCGATGAAGACAAAATCGGGTTGCACGCGGCGCTCACACCCGTCTGGAGCGAGACCGCGCAGTACGCCGACTACGTTCTCCCGATGGGGAACGGCGCCGAGCGCCACGACCTGATGAGTCAGGAAACGCACGCCGCACAATGGATCTCGTTTCGACAACCGGTGCGGCGCGTGGCGATGGAGCGGCTCGGTCGGCGCGTAGAGCGCACCTATGAAGCGAACCCGGGCGAGGTTTGGGAAGAGGGCGAGTTCTGGATCGAGCTCTCATGGCGCATTGACCCCGACGGCTCGCTGGGAATCCGCAAGTACTTCGAGTCACCCTACCGGCCCGGCGAGAGGATTACCCTTGAAGAGTATTACCGATGGATCTTCGAGAACTCCGTGCCCGGGCTGCCTGAGGAGGCAGCGAAGCACGGGCTCTCTCCGCTCGAATACATGAGGAAGTTCGGCGCGTTCCTCGTGAAGAACAAGGCATACGGCTCGTTTCGCGACCCCGCGCCAGAGGAGTCGCTCGTCGGCGCTGAGAGGCACTACGACGGGACGCTTCGGCGAGGCGGCAAGACGGTAGCCGTCCTCGAGGGCGACCGCGCGCTCGCAGGATTCAAGACGCCGTCGAAGCGACTCGAACTGTATAGCCCAACGCTCGTCGAATGGGGCTGGCCGGAACACGACCTGCCGGGCTACATCACGAGTCACGTTCACCGTGACCGAACCGACCCCGAGATGCAGGAGTGTGTTCTTGTGCCGACCTTCCGACTCCCGACGCTCATCCATACGCGCAGCGCGAACGCAAAGTGGCTCTACGAACTCTCGAACACGAATCCGATATGGATGCACCCAACGATGGCGGAGCGATTGAGCGTAAAGACGGGCGACCTGGTGCGAGTTTCCACCCGCATCGGATACTTCGTGAACAAGGTCTGGGTAACTGAGGCGATCCGACCCGGCATCGTCGCCTGCTCCCATCACCTCGGCAGGTGGAGACTCTTCGACGATTCGGGCACGGACCGATGGGCGAGCGCGAAAGTGCAACGCGAGGAGGTGCGGCCCGGAGTCTTCCGCTTCCGCCGCATAGAAGACATCCGACCGTGGCGCTCCGCCGACCCTGACACGCATCGCGTCTGGTGGACCGACGGCGGCGTACACCAGAACCTGACCTTCCCGGTGCAGCCCGACCCGGTTAGCGGTCAGCATTGTTGGCACCAGCGGGTTACCGTCCAGCGCGCGCAGCCCGAGGATCGATACGGCGACGTGTTCGTGGATACGAACAAGAGCATGGAGGTCTATCGCGAGTGGCTGGCGATGGCTCGACCTGCCGATCGCCACGGGCCCGGCGGGTTGCGCCGCCCCCAATGGTTTGCGCGCTCGGTGCGACCCGACGACGAGGCGTACCGCATAGGGACGTGAAGCGCGTCGCGAATCCGCAGGGCAAAGCGTGGCTGCTCTACGACGGATACTGAGGGTTCTGACGCTGGTGCGCCGCCTGGGTCAGGCGGAGAGACAAGCAGGGCCGGTTCGAGGTCGTCCCGTTCCAACGCGCCCCCTCGCCGCCGATGACCCCCGAGTTGATGCGCCGGTGCAAGCATGCAGCGCACCTGATAACCGAGAGCGGAGAGGTGCTTCGAGCGGGGCGGGCGACCCTCTGCGTCCTGAGTTCGCTCCCCCGCCTCGCCTGGCTGCGCGTTTTCCTCTATCCGCCGCTCGTTTGGGCGGCGGAGGGTGTCTACTGGCTGGTGGCTCGAAGTCGCGGCATCATTGGCAGGTTCGTTTCGGTTGCTGAGTCAGCCGAGTGAACGATTCCGGCGCCGGTATCCCAGAAGCCGCAAACCGTTCAACGCGACGACGACGGTGCTGCCCTCATGCGCAAGCACGGCAAGCGGCAAGCGGAGATTCGCCATGAAGGTAAGCAGCACCAGCACCACAACCACGGCTGACGCGAACGCGACGTTCTGGAACATGACGCGTAGCGCGTGACGGCTCAATCCCAGCGCGAAGGGCACGAGGCGCAAGTCGTTGCCGACGAGCACGACATCCGCCGTCTCCATCGCGACATCGGTTCCTGCTCCCATCGCGATTCCCACATCCGCGACGGCAAGGGCGGGCGCGTCATTCACGCCATCGCCGACCATCGCAACGGGCCCACACTCTTGGCGCAAGTCGGCGAGCGGCTGTAGTTTCTCATCGGGCAGAAGCGATGCATAGATCCGCTGAACGCCGGTCTGCGCGCCGACGGCCTCGGCGACGGCAGCCGCGTCGCCGGTAACCAGAGCGGTGCAACAACCAAAGCGGTGGTGAAGTTCGCGGATTGCTTCGCTTGCGGACGACCGAACCTGATCGGAGACCGCTATGACCGCAACGATCTCGCCGTCCACCCCTGCCAGCACTGCGGTCTTCCCTTCCGCGCGCAGGCGAGCCAACTCCGCAGCAACCTCGGGCGACACGCGCCCCTCAAACAGCCGCTCGTTCCCGACCTCCACCTTTCTCCCCTCGCACATGCAACCGACGCCGATGCCCGGACGCGCGCGGAATCCCGACACCGGCACGGCGAGCACCCCTCTTCGCGCCGCCTCCGCAACCATCGCGTGCGCCAGTGGGTGCTCGGCTAGCGCTTGCGCCGACGTTACAAAACGCCAAACCTCCTCCTCGGGCATCGGCGCAAGTAGCCGAAAGTCGGATACGACCAGCCGCCCCTCAGTTACCGTACCGGTCTTGTCGAAGGCGACCGCGCGAACCTCCGCGAGGCGCTCTACAGGCTCGCCGCCCTTGAACAGAACGCCGTTCTTTGCGCCGCTCGCAATGGCGGAGAGCATCGTCGCAGGCGTGCTGATGACGAGCGCGCAAGGCGAAGCCACAACCAGCAACGTCATCGCGCGATAGAGAGCATCTTCGCGCGTCCAGTTCAGCGCCATCAAGACCACGGCGGCAAGGATCGCGCCGGCGATGACGACGATCGCGTACCACTGCTCAAACCGCTCGATGCGGCGCTGGAACTTCGCCTTCGCCTCCTGCGCCTGGGCAACCAGATGAAGAATCTTCGACAGCAGCATCTCTTCGACGGGCCGAGCGACGAGCACCTCGATGTAGCCCTCGCCGTTGACGCTGCCCGCGAACACCTCGTCTCCCTCCTCCTTGTGCACGGGCAGGTGCTCTCCTGTAATCGGAGACTGATCAACGTAAGTACTGCCCGAGGAGACCATGCCATCCGCCGCGATGCGCGCTCCCGGCAGAACGCGAATGCGGTCACCCACCCGCAGGTCCTTCACGGGCACGACCTCCTCGCCCTCCGGGCCGATGCGCGTCGCCACGTCCGGCTGCAGTTTCATCAGCGCCCTCACCGCCGTTCGGCTGCGGTTCAAAGCGAACCGTTGCAGCGTGTTCGAGAGCGAAAAGAGGAACAGAAGCGTCGCGCCTTCCATCGCCTCTCCAACATAGGCGGCGCCCAACGCAGCCGCTATCATAAGGAAGTTCACGTCCAAGCGCCGCTCGCGAAGCGACGCAAGCGTGTCGAGCAGCCCGAACACTCCTCCGAAGAGGAACGCGAACGTCACCGCGACCTCGCGCGCCGCACCCGTTATCAGCGAACCCATGATTAGGGACGCGAGCGCCAGAATCGTCAATGCGGGCTCAATGAAGTCCCGCGTGCCGAGAGCTGCCCTTGAGCGACCGGCACGGCCACCGCTGAGTGAGGCGTTGGCCTCAGGCGGCTTCATCCGCCCCATGCCCCTGCGTCGGCGCTGCCCCATCCGAGCAACCACAACGAACGCGGGAGGTGGAAGGGTCCCTTCCAGAGCGACCCCTTCAGGGTGTTGGACGGCACGCCCTCTCGCCGCAAGTAGCCGAACCACTCGCCGTACTCAGGGTCCGCGAAGTGCTCCCACGACCAGCGGGCGACCTCGTCGGCGCGCTCTGCCCAGCGCGCGTCACCCGTGAGGCGGTGGGCGAAGGTGGCGGCGATCAGCGCCTCGCAGTGCGGCCACCAGAACTTCATGTCGTGCCAGTACTCCTGAACGGAGCCGTCGTGAAGGTCAACAAAGTACAAGAAGCCGCCGAAATCCTTGTCCCAGCCCCTCAGCCACATCCAGTCGAGCATGCGGACGCCGAGGTCCACAAGGTCGAGGTCGCCCCGGGCATGCCCCTCGCACATGACGAACCACGCCGCCTCGACGGCATGGCCCGGGTTGAGCGTTCGCCCGTCGAAGTGGTCGTACACCTCGCCGGCGGGACCGCAGACCTCGAGCACAGCCTTGAGTTCCGGTCGAACGAACAGCGTGCGGATTCGCTCGATGCACTCGTCGATGATATCGTTCGCTTTCGGATGCCCGACGGTCGCGCGAACGCACTGAGCGGTGTTCAGCGCGATCATGTACGGTCCGATTCCGACGGTCGGCCGCGTTTCTTGGATGGTTTTAGGTGGTATAAATCCAGGTTGCGTGTTCCATTCCCAGAATCGGTCGAGCAGCTCTCTCGCCTGCTGCGCAAGCGCATCGTCCTTCACGGCGTGGGCGTAGGCGGCGAAACCGATTGCTGCGAACGCCTCTGAGTACACATACCGCCTCATGCGGAGCGGCTTCCCTTCCCGCGTTACCTGGAAGTACATCTTGCCGGACTCATCGAAGCAGTGCTGCTGAAGGAATCGGACGCAGCTGCCCGCGCAGTCGAGCCACTCCGGGTTCTTCTCGATTGTGTTGTACATTGTCGAGAACATCCAAGCGCAACGCCCCTGCGCCCAGACGCTCTTGTCGGTGTCCACGACGGTCCCGTCCCGCTCCAGGCAGGTGAGAACCCCGCCGTGCTCCTTATCCCAGCCATGCCTCAGCCAGAACGGGGCGACATCGTCCAGCAATTGCCTCCGAAAGAACTCCTCTGTGGGCATCTCCTCGGGGAGTTTAGCCCGCCTCGGGCAGCGCAAGCCGAAACCCCACGGGGGCGTGGCGCGTACTCACTGTACGCAAATGCATAGTCTTGTGGAAACCCTGGGGTCCGGGCTGCTCGGCGGATTGGCGATGGATTGGGAGGCGATGTTCGCGTTATCGATCGGCTTCGGGACGCTCGTCGTGGTCCCGCTCACCACGATGCTGCTCGCCCATCAGCGCCGCATGGCGGAACTCATCAGTCGCAGGCGCGCGGACGAGGGGCTGGTGGAGCGCGTGGAGCACCTCGAGCACGCCGTCCTGCGCCTTACCGACCGGGTGAACGACATTACGCTCGCGATCGACGACGACACCCGCGCCCGCCTTCAGCCGCCCGACACGGTCGAGACCTGAGCGACCTCTGCGATCATCTGCTCGGCTGCGGCGCGCGGGTCGCCGGCGTTGCGGATAGGTCTTCCGACTACCAGGTAATCCGCGCCGAGTCGAACCGCCTCGCCAGCGGTCAGGGATCGCTTGTGGTCGTCGGTGGGCGCGCTGGATGGTCGAATCCCGGGAGAGACCAGCAAGACCCAATCTCCGAAGCGCCTTCTTGCAGCCGCGACCTCTTGCCCCGACACGATGAGTCCGCTCGCGCCCGCTTGGAGCGCCTGCTCCCCTCGCCCTAAGATGACCTCTTCGCTGTTCGTACCTGCCTGGCTGCTTAGCATCGGCACGAAGAGCACGGCGGCGCGACCGTCCACCCCCTCGGCGGCGGCGCGCACCGTGTCCGCGTCGCCTTGCACGGTCAGCATCTCAACTCCCGCTTCAGCGATGTTGCGCGCAGCCGAGCGCACGGTCTCCGGGATGTCGTGCATCTTGAGGTCGAGGAACACGCGCTTGCCTCTCTCTCGAAGGGCGCGCACCGAGGCGATGCCCTCGGGAACGAACATCCGCAGGCCGACTTTGTACCAGCACACCGACTCTCCCAAAGCCTCGACGAGCGCTATCGCTTCCCCAAGCGTATCGAAGTCGAGCGCGACGATGAGGCGTTCGTTTGGCGAGGCGGGGCGCAGCGGGAGCGGTGTCACACCGCGAGGATACCGCTCAAGAGAGCGGCGGGAGTTGGGCGGCGCGGATGTAGGCGTGCTCGTAGAGCAGCAGCCCCAGCACCGCAAGCGGCAACGCGGCAACGGGCAGGAGCACCGCCGCGGCGCACGCCGCGACAACTCCGATGAGCAACCCCTCGCGAAACGCGAGCAGCGGACCGAATCGGACTACCGACATATACGCCGCAGCCTGCCGCGCGTTCGCCGTCTCGTGCCGCCTGCGCCTCTCCAGCAGGGCAAGCGCACCATGCGCGAGCGCAGAGCCGAGGAACAGCGCGAGCACAGCCGCGTTGCCCGGCGCGAGCATCAGCGCAAGTCCGCTCGCGCACAGCAGCGCGAGCGCCAAGAGGTGCGGAAGCAAGAGCGTGCTTTCCCAGAGGTCCCTTCCCCTGCACTGCGCGAAGAGCAGCGCCGTGTAGCCCGCTACCGGCAGCGCAAGCGCTGCCGCGGTGAGGCGGAACAGCCACGCTGCGACCGGCTCGCCGAGCCAAGCGAAGAGCAGGGACAGCGCGACAGCAACGCCAAACCCGCCAAGAACCCAGGCTCCCTTCACCAACCAAGAGCGGCGATTGGGGCGCGTAAGCAGCCGATAGAACGCCCACTTCTTGCCGAGGTCAACCACCAGGAGGAACGCCGTCATCACGGTGAACAGAAGGGCGAGCGATTCGAAGAGGTACTTCGCCGCAAAGCCCGTTGCCCCAAGCGCGGACGCAAACGGAGCGACCAGAGCCGCCCCGGCGGCGAGGCTCTTCGTCACCAAGTAGAGCGACACCGGCCAGCCCCACTCAACTTTGTGCTCGGCGTTCCATACGACTTGCGCGTCGCCTTCGGCGGGCGCGGGGCTTGTCATCGCCTCGGGCTTTCGGTTCGGCCGTTCAGACCAGAGGAACGCGCTCGGCGTCCGTGCCATCTCCGGCTCGAGCGCCTCCTTCGGCGCACCGATGTAGTACACGTTCGGGCCGGTCCCCTGCTCCACGCGCCTGCGCAACACGTCGCGCTTGCGAATCAGCCGGCTTACAGGCGAGTCGGCGTCGTGGAAGTCCCCAGGGATGATCGCGCCGACGGGGCAAACGGTTACGCACGCGGGCTCCAGCCCTTTCTCGACGCGGTGCGCGCAGAAGTGGCACTTCTCGACGGCGTGCAGATCCTCGTTCATGTAGAGCGCGTCGTAGGGGCAGGCTTGCATGCACGCCCGGCAGCCGATGCACGCTTGGCGGTCAACGTCTACGATGCCGTCGTGCCTCTTGACCAGCGCGTTGACCGGGCAGATCGTAACGCAAGGCGCGTCGGTGCAATGGTTGCAGCGCAGCACGGCGAAGTGCCTCTTCACGTCCGGGAAGCGTCCGGTTTCAACGTACTTCACCCACGTGCGAAAGTCGCCGACGGGGACTCCGTTCTCGGCTTTGCACGCGACCGTGCAGGCGTGGCAACCGATGCACGCCTCCTGGTCGATCACAAAGCCGTATTGCACGCTCGGAGTCTACACGATGGTCAGCCGAACGCCACCACGCGCAGTTTCGTCCACACTTGGCATCGCCGACAGATTTGCAGGTAGCCCCCACGGCCGGCGAGGTTGCGCCAACTCTCGGCATCGCTCACGTAGGCAAGCCACTCCATCGGCTCGCTGCACTTGGGGCACGCGAGCGGCGGCTCGTCGGGCGGCTCGCTGCCCTGAAGGACTCGCAGCAGGTCGTCCCTCCCTCCGTCGAGGACCGCTTGGATGTCGTGCCAATCAACAGGCAGCTCTATGCCTCGGATTCTACCGTGGCGGGTTTTCCCTCCAGTAGCGAATGAGCTCTTCTTCATTCACGATGCGCCTCTCCGTTGGGCCTTCCCACTTCGGCTCAAGATCCGGGCGGTTGCCCCACTGCGAGAACCGGTACAGCACCATGTAGCGGACATGCACCGACTCGTGGCCGAGTAGCGAGATGAGGTAGTGGATGCCATCTGCATCCGGTTTTGGAAGCCCGTCAATGCCGAAGATCTTCAGTCTCGGGCTGTTCACGTTTCGGACGAACTGCATCATCCGATTGGGTGGAACGACGAAGAGCGTGGATGACGTGAGGGGGAACTCGCCGCTGTACTGGTAACCCTGAGCATCCGCCTCCTCAAGGCTTTGGAGGAACGATTCCGACCAGCGGTCTTTCACGTACCGCTCCCTTCCAGCATAATAGTATTTTAGAATTAAACTGTAGATCGCAGAGCGGATGTACCCTTGGACGGTCGGAATAGCCCGCTCTACCACAGGTGACCAGTTCCTCCGCATCCATGCATCCCATGCAATGCCGCCGATCTGCGTAGGCGGCTCCGAAGGCTCGCCCGGCAGTTTATTGGCAGTGAACGTCTGCATGAAGTAGCTGAGTGCTCTGCCGTCCTCCTGACTCGCGCCCTCGAACGCCTCGGCGATCGAAAGGAGAACGCGCTCCTGCTTCGATTCCCCCGATGCAACTCTGGGCTTCCGCGTCGGCAAAAGGAACAAGCCCGAGTAGGCAGGCATGGTGACGCGGATGAGGGGCACAAACGCGTTGGGCATCGCCCAATCGCCAACGTGCAGCGCGAGCCTCTCTCCGTCGGGATTAGAAGCAGCAAGCAAATACCGCTTGCCGGGCGTCAACGGCGGTACCGGCGAGGGGGGCGGCTGCCAGTACCGACTCGGCTGTCGGACGTACACCGTGATCTCTCCCGACGCGGCACCGTAAGCGCAATCAAGGACACGGAACGTGTCCTTAACGCAATAGACGAACGGAGTCGGTAGCTCGAACCGCCCCTCACCCGGTTCCGCATCCAAGCGCAAGCCCTGCTCGCGGCTGACAGCCTCCACGATGGCAACGACATCCGGCGTGCCCATCTCCTTGAAATGGTGCTCGCGATTGTTAATCGGATAGATCCCTATCCATTCCGGACGACCGAATTGCCCTTGCCCACTTAGGGCTAGGGTGAGTGGCAGAACTAGACATGCAATCATCATCGCGTTATCCTCCTGGGGGTGGTACCCCATGAATCGTTTTGTTGGTCCATATCCGTATGAGGATCGTTCCCGCGTCAATACCTCCCCCGTACGCGGGCGGGATGAATTGAGTCGTCCACGTACCGGCAAAGTAGGTGTGGTGAAGATAGTAGATTGGGTTGTTCTGGTTGAACTCATACGGGACCCAAACGGGGTAGTCAAAGCAGCCGACATAGTCGTAGTCATCGAACAGGCCGTTGAAGGGATTCTCCTGCTCATTCGGTGGAAGCGAAGTGGGCGGCCC
>Ga0209172_10003669_pt1 | contig 22743 bp, 25 predicted proteins | sample LarsenN4metaG_FD_184113 | JGI IMG/M metagenome (GOLD analysis project Ga0209172, IMG submission 184113) | Hot spring sediment bacterial and archeal communities from British Columbia, Canada, to study Microbial Dark Matter (Phase II) - Larsen... ... | reverse complement strand
GTACCAAAGGATTTCTCCTCCTGCCGAAACGGTGGCTGGTGGAACGGACCTTCGCGTGGTTGGCCCGCTACCGCCGCTTATCCAAAGATTATGAGTACTTAACCCAGACCAGCGAAGCCATGATCCGTGTGGCCATGATCCACCTCATGATCCGTCGGCTGGCTCGCATGCCAACTTCTTAGACACGCTCTCAGGGTCTATGCACGCCAAGATCAGGCTAAGAAATGGGGCGAGACGCCCCGGCATTGGCTATTACTCCATATGCCCAGGGGTTTTGACGTGCACTGACCAAGGTCTATGGTTCCGTAGGGGTTCAGGCCGTATCCCCGGCAGAGACCTGCTAGGAGCGTAAAAGCAGTACAAGCAAGCAGGGGTGACTTGACAAAAAGTCATATATGAGGTATATTTATCGACCAATTAAACGGGTGGCAACTACCTCATGATGAGGTAAATACGATCCCCATGCACGGATAACATAGTTCTCCGGCTAACCCACCTTCAGCGACTGTCATGGCTATAAGCCTTCATTGAAGGCTTGCGACTCTCAAATCCAGCTCCTGACTCCTCAGAGACCGACCTTTCCGCCTCTTCTACTTATTCCATTCAATGGCCACCTCCTGACATAAAGCCCTGCCAGGCGCGCAATGCCTCACGTCATGCAACGAAGTCCGCGAATTGTGCCACCAAATGAACACTTGACAATGTACCTATAGGCATACGTCGGTCTTCTTATCGCATTCCATGGTGTAAACCTTCTCCGCCGTATTCTCGCCAGAACGCTCTGTGGGGGATGTGTTTCCATAAACTCCCGGTGGCAGAAGCAAAAGGCATGACATGTCACGACTGTAATATTTGAAAACTCGTGCAACAATAAAATAGAGATTCCTGTCCCAGCGAGCGTGGGGCAGGAGGAGGTGTAGATTGATGTATCGACATTCATCGAGTAATACCTGGCGGCCGCATCCCGCAGCGCGTACATCCGCGGCGTCTTTTCGCCAGGGCGAACCATTAGGCTCATCGCCTGGGGAAGCTCTTCAGGATGAAGACCTCTTGGACGTCTCTGCAGAAGAGATCGGTGAGCTTGAGCCCCAGTGGGACACCGACGACCTTCCTGGAGAGGCTCTAGCGACGCTGGTGTCAGAGGATGTCACGTTGCCCGATCTGCCAGTGTCTGAACCTGATCTCCCAGAACCTGATGCAGAAGAAGAGATTGGCGACAAAAACCCCGTCCTCCAGTATTTCGCCGAGATGGGGGCGATCTCCCTGTTGAAGGCCGCCGATGAGGTGCGCCTCGCGCAACAGATGGAAATCGCTAAAACTCGCGTGCTTGAGGTCGTCCAGACGTGGCTGCCGGCTCTCTCCAGCCAGTTGGCCGGAGAAAATGCCTCTCAAACGCCCCCCGAGGCCTGGGTGCCTAAGGTCATCCAGCACGTGCAGGAATGGGTGTCTCACCTGGATTGTGGGCAGGAGGCTGAGGTTATACAAGAGAGCGGGCTCTCAGCCGAGCACCTGCGTCAGATTTGGGGAGAGCTCCAGAAGTGGCAAGCGGCGTGGGAGGAGGCCAAAGCGACTATGATCGCGGCCAATCTGCGCCTGGTGGTGACCATCGCAAAGAAATACCTCAATCGTGGCCTGCCGTTGCTCGACCTCGTACAGGAGGGCAATATCGGCCTCATGCGCGCGGTGGAGAAGTTTGACCATCGGCTCGGCTTTCGCTTCAGCACCTATGCCAGCTGGTGGATTCACCAGGCGATGGCCCGCGCCATCATAACGCAAGCGCACACTGTCCGGAGGCCGGTGCATCTGCACGAGCGTATGAGCCAGCTGACACGGGCCAGCCGCCGCTTACGCCAGGAGCTCGAACACGAACCTACGGCAGAGGAGTTGGCCACGGTCTTAGACTGCTCCGTCGAGCAGATCCACACCATGGAGGCGAGCCGGCGACCCACTCTGTCGCTTGACACACCACTTGCCGGTGGGGAAGGCCATCTGGCGGAATTCCTGGCCGATCAGTCTTTCCTCAGTCCCCTCGAAGCAGCCATCGCGGCTGAGAGAGCCGCCTCGATAACTCAGTATTTGCAGGCCCTCAGCCCACGCGAGGCATTCATTGTGCGGGCGCGCTTTGGGTTGGGCGGTGAAGAGCCGCAGACGCTTGAGGAGATCGGTCAGACGTTGCGGATCAGTCGAGAACGGGTGCGCCAGATCGAAAGTGGCGCGCTAGAGAAGCTGCGGCGTCTCATGCGCCATCGCCAGCTGAGCGATTTCCTCAACAACTAAACCGGCCGGCTCAACGCCATCGAACTACGGCATCAACCCAATATTGACCGCGTTTACCCCGCGCTTGCACAAGGGCATGAGGGGTGGTGTCGCGCGCGACACCACTCCTCATGCGCCCCCGCAGGCCCCGCAGACCCAGATCGCTCAACCACCCTCTGGGTGTCCGAGTTGCAAACAAAAGGGACTCGATCGATAATAAGGCTGCTATCCACCGTATTGGTGTCGCAAAGCCTAGATCGGAATAGTGTCAGTCCATCAACAGAGAAAGCCGATTATACTACCGCTAACCTTACCTAAACATGATGATCGAACCACTCGATTTTTCAAAATATCGCAGCATTGTCGCTCTGACCGGGGCAGGCATCTCTGTGGCGTCTGGCCTAAGACCATTTCGTGGTCCAGGGGGGTTATGGAATGAAGTCGATGTGTTAGCATATGCAACGGCGGAAGCTTTAAAGCAAGATCCATTTAAAGTTTGGAGATTTTTTGCGTCACTTAGACAACAATTAAAATATGCAGAACCGAATGCTGCTCACTATGCACTAGCAAAATTAGAGTCTCATATGGAAAATCATCAAAATTTTACTTTGATTACTCAAAATGTCGATGGCCTGCATCAACGTGCGATGAGCAAAAATGTTATCGAGATGCATGGAAATTTAAAGCGGATACGTTGTCAATATAAAAAATGTCGACTAAAGCCGTATGAAGATGATCATTTCTCTTTAGAAAGCTTACCGACTTGCAACCTTTGCGGAAGCCCCCTAAGGTTTGATATCGTCCTATTTGGTGAGCATATTCAAATGGACATCCAAAGGGAAATCAAAAAGTCACTACGGAGTTGCAACTTATTCATGGCCATTGGAACCTCACGAGAAGTATATCCTGCCGCAGGGTTTGTACGGGTTGCAAGATCATACGGAGCGAAAACGATAGCAATTAACGTTGAGCCGATAGAATCTGCTACATCTGATTTCCACGAAGTCTACCTTGGGAAAGCCGAAGAGGTCTTGCCAGAATTTTTGAATCAGACCCTCCACTCCTCCGGATCACAGGTTGCTGCGTGATCATAATAATGGGCTTGCTCACTGACACCCAATTCGATGACTTGCGCAGATTTGCTTCCGTAGCGATAGATGGTGATGCCCTTTAGGCCTAACTCCCAAGCCCGCCAGTATGCCTGCGCGACGTCTCGCGGGGTGGCGTCCTGCGGTAGGTTGATGGTTTTGGACACGGAGTTATCCACATAGTGCTGAAAGGCAGCCTGGATCTGCAGGTGCCGTTCCACGGGGCTCTCCAAGGCGGTGACGAAGACCCGCTTCAAGGCCTCGGGCAAACGCCGAGACGTCCTGGAGCCGTCCCTTGTCGCGTACTTCCGCGATGACGCGCTCGGCATTCAGGCCATATCGCTGGAGAACGCTCATAAAGATCGGATTGATGTCGATGAGCGTCTGGCCCTCCAGAACGTGCGTACGCCGATACGCCAGGGCAAACAACGGCTCGATACTGGCGCTGGTGTCAGCGAGGATGCTGAGCGTACCAGTGGGGGCGATGGCCAGGCATGTCGCGTTGCGGATGCTCAGCTGTTGGGCCGGGTAGATGCTCCCTGGCCAGTGGGGAAAAACGCCGCGCTCCTCCGCCAGCTGTTCCGACATCTTGCGCGCTTCTGTGGCGAGAACTCCAGCAAGTTCCCTGGCCAACTCCACGGCAGCATCGGAATCATACGACAGCCCCAGCCGGATCAGCATCTCTGCGAAGCCCATCACGCCGAGGCCGATCTTGCGGGTGCCACGGGTGGCCCGCTCGATCTCCGGAAGCGGATACTTGTTCACCTCGATGACATCGTCCAAAAACCGCACAGCAATCCGCACCGCGGTGCGCAACTTGCGCCAATTCACGACCGCCTCGCCCTCACGCTCGCCCACCATGTGCGCCAAGTTGATGGACCCTAAGGTACAAGATGCATAGGGCAGCAGGGGGATTTCGCCGCAGGCATTGGTCGCCTCGATGTTGCCTAGGTGCGGCGTCGGATTAGCGCGGTTGATGCGATCGAGGAAGAGCAAGCCGGGATCGCCCGTGTGCCAGGCGGCGTCGACAATGGCCTCAAAGACCATCCTGGCCGGCACGTGGTCCACAGCGGCGGCGCTGCGTGGGTCGATCAGGGGGTAACGGAGGTCGTGGCGCACAGCCTCCAAGAACGCATCCGTCACACCCACCGAGAGGTTGAAATTCTGCAGGCTCAGCTCGTCGCGTTTGGCGGTGATGAACGCCAGGATGTCCGGATGATCGACGCGCAAGACGCCCATGTTTGCGCCCCGTCGCTTGCCTCCCTGCTTGATGTTCTCAGTGGCGCAGTCGAAAATCTTCATAAACGACACCGGCCCCGAAGCCTCACCGCCTGTCGACGCGACCACATCGCCCTTAGGCCGCAAGTGCGAAAAGGAGAAGCCCTTGCCGCCGCCGGTGCGCTGGACCAAAGCCATGTGTTTGACGGCGTCGAAGATGCCCTGCATGGTATCGTCCACCGGCAACACAAAACAGGCGCTCAACTGGCTCAGCCCCGTGCCGGCGTTCATGAGCGTCGGGCTGTTGGGCAAAAAATCGAGTGCGACCAAGATGCGGTGGAATGCCTCCTCCCAATGCGCAGCCTGGCGTGCGTTGCCCAGCACCAGCTCGGCATGGGCGATGGCTTTGGCGACGCGAGCGAAAAGCTGCTCCGGGGTTTCGCTAACGCGCCGTTGGGCATCACGCCTCAAGTAGCGTGCCTCCAGGACAGGTTGGGCATTCTGAGAGAGCATGAGGGTCGGACATGACGGCTCCCCCATCATTTCGAAGGGAATGCTGAGAAATGTACTGCCGAAATCCCCTTGGCCAATGGGTCAACGTCCAACAGCATAGGCCCGCCCGGCCGTCGTCGAGGAATACTCCTCGATGACATAGCCCCGACGCGGCAGGGTCAACACCTCGTTGTCATCCAGGCTGAGCTGGCTGCATTCCTCCAGTGGGAAGGAGGAAGGCGGGTGGCCCGCGCCTCTTCCTATGAAAGGACAACTAACGGACTAGACGAGAACACGTAACAATGGCGATTTGCATGTCCCCTGTGACAGAATGGCACAAGAGGTGCTACTTCATCTGGGCAGGGCGGAAGCCGACCATCACCCTGGCGCCGGTGCCTAGATCCATGTCCATCGCTTAGGGCCACAGCTCGCGAATCTCTGGGGGTAGCATCCGCTTGGCAGCGTCGATCTCTCTGGCGGTGACGTGCTTGGCGAGCGCCGTGAATACCCCGCACACGATGGGTTCAACGTCGAGTTCCCCTGATCCGAAAGTACTCTTGCACCAGCGTGAGGAACGCCGCTTTGCGTCGCTCCTTTAGTGGTTTGCCGGCAAGGCTCCAGCCTTCGTAGTAGAAACCTCTGACAAGCATGGGCAGGCGGGCTCCCAAGTGCGTCGCCTCGTCCATCGCGAGATGATCGCGCAGGGCATGCAGGGTGGCCTTGAGGGCCAGATACACTTTGGGCTCATCCTCCCACCCCAGCTCCTCCAGCACGTCTTTGAGCCAGAGGTAGAGCTCTTGCAGTGTGTTACTGAATAGCTCGTGTGGCGTCGTGCTCATCAGGCTCTCCCCTGAGCGTGGCGGCAGGCGCAGAAGCCTGCCGCCACGCTATGCCCCTATCGCCTAGGGATCTGCAGCGACCGGTTTGCGGAGGAAACTTTCGGAGACGGTTTTGCCCAGATCGGACAGCTCCTCACCGAACAGGGCGATGAGGTCATCGAGGGTGATGATCCCCAGCACTTTGTAGGCTCCATCCACTATGGGCACGCGCCGCACGCGATGGGCACGCATGAGCGCCGTCACGTCATGTAGGCTTTGGCCCATCGCAATCGAGACCGGGTTCGGGGTCATGACCTCCTGCACGGTAGTTCGCTGCGGGTCCTTGCCCTCTCCCGTCACCCGGAGCGCGATGTCGCGATCGGTGAGAATGCCCGCAAGTGTACCCTGATCCGCCACGACCAGGCACCCAATGTTGTGCTGTCGCAGCATCTGGCAGGCCTCCTGAATGGTCTGGCTGGGGGCAATGCTGATGACGGGTTGTTGGCAGAACGGTTGCAATGCCATGGCACGCCTCCTATGAATCGCCCTCATCGGCTGCCTATGCTGAAGCGACGCTGTATACAGTGCGGAGCAAGTTTTATGCCGGTCGCGGCGATCTCAGCTAGACCACTGCGATGCCTGCAACAAGGCGGGGACCATTCAACCGGTGCCTTTTTGTGAACGCTGCGTACACGGGCTCATCGCATACCTAATGGGTCACATTGACACAGGTTGTCCCATCTTGCCCCACAGTTTCCTCGACGTGCGTATTACGGCACCAAGGTTAATTCCCGACCGAGGCGATATGCCATCAGCTAGACTCTTCGCACCCCGGAAAAGGTTGGCACTTGCAGGACGCACATTGCTGCGGCTCCAAAGGCCGGGCGCTCGCGAGTGACTCGCGAGTGAGCTGTGACCACGTCCGTCCCGTCGGTGGACCCATACCCAGTTATCCCCTGATATGGCCCAAGACAGCGCAGCGACCATCTGGCCACACAGGGAGCCAGGCCCCCTGGCATGAGCTGTGCACCGCTAGGGCAGCAGACGCGATGGCATACGCGGGCTCTATGAGTCATCTCGCCCGACCCGTCCGTGCTATGGTAACGCATGCCATTTGCATCTCGCGTGCGGGGATTGCGGTGCGCTGCACATATCTGTCTGCGCTCTGGCTTGCCGCGGTATCAGAGCTGTTTCAAGGTTTACGCTCCCATGATATGGCCATGGCGGCGCCCCTTACTGACGTCTGAACGCTCTTGCCATTGTGCTTTCTGCGCGGCTGCAACCAGTCGCGATCAGACAGGAGGGAGGATTGATGGAGCGTACCACACTGAACGCTATGGCAGGTCGTGAGGCACTGCAAAAACGTGGGGCTTGCCGCCTCTCCCAAGAGCACCTGTGGGGCATTATCTTGGCCGGCGGCGAGGGGCGTCGGCTGCGACCCTTCATCCGCGCCTGCCTCGGCATCGACTGCCCCAAACAGTACTGCGCGCTCATTAACCACCGCTCGATGTTGTACCACACACTGCGGCGTGTGGAACAGCTCATCCCGCCAGATCGTCTCCTCATCATCATCACAGAACCACATCTCCGCTATGCACAGGAGGAGCTGCATGACCGCACGCGGGAAACGCTGATCGTCCAGCCTTGTAATCGCGAGACCGGCCCCGGCATCCTGCTGCCGCTGCTGCACGCCCACCGACGGGACCCTGAGGCCGTGGTCGTCCTCTTGCCTTCAGACCATTTTATCCATGAGGAAGAGCGTTTCATGGCAGCCATCAAGCATGGCGCGGACTTCGTCAGCGGGTCTCCCGAGTACCCCGTCCTGCTTGGCGTGGAGCCGACCGACCCGGAGGTCGAGTACGGCTGGATCGAACCAGGGGAGGTGCTTTGCCGTCAGGACGGTGAGGCGGTTTATGAGGTGCGTCGCTTTTGGGAGAAGCCGACCTCCGAAAAGGCCGCTGAGCTATATCTGCGGGGATACCTGTGGAACACCATGGTGCTCATCGCGCGGGCCACGGTGCTGCTCGACCTCTTCTGGGAACTGACCCCCGAATTGATGCACGCCTTCCTTCCCATCTCGCAGGCTTTGGGGTCGCCACGCGAAGCCGAAGTCATGCGCACTACTTATGTAAAGCTCCCCTCGACCAATTTCTCGCAGGCGATCCTGGCGCGCTGTCCCCATCGTCTGGGCGTACTGCGGGTACAAGGCGTGTATTGGAGCGATTGGGGAGATCCTGAGCGGATTCTACGGGACCGCGCCCGGTTTGCTCTTGGTCAATGGCGGAAAGTGAGCCAGACAGGGCAGGTGCCCTGACATACGGGGGTGAGGATAGGCCGGGGAATGCATCGTGGGACGGCTCACTGGAGCAGGAGACCGACTATGGACGAGATAGAACGCGAGGCACTCGTGCAGATGCTGCATCGGCAGCGCGAGGAGCTGCTCAAGGAAGTGGCGGAAACGGAGGCCGAGCTGCGGTTCATCGCCGGGTATCGCGACGCCGAACTGGAGGCACGCGCCCAACAGGAGGGCATGGCCCGTCTGTTAGCTCGGCTTGACGACCGGCAAGTCCAAGCCTTCCAGGAGATCGAGGCGGCGCTATAGCGCGTCGCCGATGCGACCTATGGCATGTGCGAACATTGCGGGCAAGCCATCTCCCTGGCTCGGTTGCAGGCCTTGCCCGCGACGCGCTTATGCGTGGATTGCGCCCGCCGCCAAGAGGAACCGTCGGCCATCGCCGTCGAGGAGGAGGTCCCGCGCAGCGGACGCATCCACGCTGACATGAGCCTAACGACCGAGCGGGAATTGGAAAGCGCCATCCGTGATCAGGTGCGCGAGGATGGCCGCGTGGATATGGAGGAACTGCGCCTCGTCTGCCGGCATGGCGTCGTCTACCTGGAAGGGGCGCTGCCGAGCGAAGAGCAACATCGTATCCTGCTGCAGCTGGTACAGGACTTTGTTGGGCTAGAGGACGGGGTAAGGGACATGCAGAGCCAAGGAGAGCGCTTGCGGTTTCTAGATTGCCATACTATTGATCTAGACACTGCTCTAGGGGCATTAGCATCAGCATTTGGACGACACTGGTAGTCTAAGGTAGGGATGTCCGTTGAAGCTCTAAGGTCGACCGTTCAGCAGGTTGTTGGATGTGGGAGGATAGAGTATGCGTGTAGAATTTAAGATGGAGGGGGGACTTGCGTACTTTCCCGGCCTCAGCCAGCCAATCGTCCTCGACAGCAAGGAGCTGCCCGAAGACGAGGCCCAGGAACTACGGGGCTTAGTGGAGGCAACGCGCTTCTTCGAGCGTCCGACGAGCGTCAGCCCACCGCCGCGGGGAGCAGCTGACTATCGTCAATATGCCATCACGGTAGAGGATGGGGGGCGGCGCCACACCGTGACACTGATCGATCCAGTGACAGATCACCATCTCCAGGAACTCCTGCGCTTCTTGCAAGCTAAGGCCAAAGTACTTCGCCGGACTAGGCAAGACCACCCCTCAGATTCAGGATCGCAATGACTGTGACATGTGGTGAGCCTGTCCTGATGTCGTATCACCCTCTTGCAGCAGGAGAGGGTGATACGACTCTATGATCGCGATATCCGTCCCGTACCCCCGGCTCGAAGCTGATCTCGCGGACAAGCCGCAAGGTCGGCCTGGCCACCGATCAGGGCCAAAGGTCGCGTAGCTCTGGGGGTAAGATCTGCTTGATATCCTCGATCTCACCCTCGGTCACGCGCTTGGAAAGGACTTTGAACACTCCATGGACGATTTTTTCGGCGTCGATATCTCCCTCCCTTCTGAGGTACTCCTGCACATGAGCCAGAAACTCCTCCTTACGCCGCTCCTTCAAGGGCTTGCCAGCAGGGCTCCAGCCCTCATAGTAAAAGCCGCGCATCAGCATGGGTAATTGCGCCCCCAAGTGCACCGCCTCGCCCACCGTGAGCCGGTCACGGAGAGCGTGTAGCGTCGCCTTGAGCGCTAGATAAGCCCGATGCTGATCATCCCACCAGAGCTCCTCCATCAGGTCCTTCAACCAGAGATGCGTCTTCTGTAACGTATATGCGAAGAGCTCGTGCTGTGTTGTGGCCATCTGTTGATCTCCCCTCGGTCGTGGTTTGCCATGAACTTGCTGCCCGGTCAGCTCTTGAGGCCCTTGGCCAAATCCACAAAGCGCTCCCAAGGAGTGATCAGCCATGTCTCCGTGGTGGCATGACCAAACGACCGAACCAGCAGCGACACCTTCGTCGCCGTGTCGACGTCGGGGGCTTCGAAGATATCGAGGTAATCGCAAGGGCCCAATACGGCGTAGTTCGCCAGCCACCGCACGCCTGGGCAGTCTTGCTTGATGCGTTCCTCCACCTGACGATTCAAGTCGATCACCGACTGCGGACGAGCCAGCGCTTCGGGGGACAAACGTGTGAGCATCGCATACGTTGGCATGATGCACCTCGCCATCTCCCTAACGTCAGATATCATGGTCAAGATGTACGGGCTCGCGGCTCTGTCTGATCGGGCCCCTGAAGCCGATCGGCTGTTACCCCTAAGAGTCGCCCTGGCGCAATATCTGTGCCAACGGGGCGAACCGTGGCGCTGCCACAGGGGTCACGAATATGCCTGCGAACGTAACGACATTGACAGCGATGTGAAGCAGCTGTGCAACGTCTTCATCGACCACCGTTGCCCTGGATCGCCGAAGGTCACGGGCTTGACCGGACAAATCACCCCAGTGAGGTCAGCCGACTGAATGATGGGATGGCGGGCTGCCACACATTGGCCGAGAGCCGCGGCGTGCCCGGGAAGCGACGCCGATGCTGGCCAAGCTCAGTTGAGGTAATCCGCGAGCGCCTTCATCTTGGCCTTCACCCGCAAGTGCTCCTTGGCCTTTTTCTCGATCTGGCGCACGCGCTCACGGGTGAGCCCGAGCCGCTGACCGATCTCCTCCAACGTCTTGGGTTCATTATCGAAGCCAAAGCGCAGGCGAAGGATTTGTCGCTCACGGGGAGGCAGTTGGCCGAGGAGGTCGTCGATTTCTCGGGTGAGGGCCGCCTTAGTAAGCAGTTCTTCCGCTGGCGGAAAAGCGGTGGACTGCATGAGATCGAGGACGCTCACCTCGCCATTGCCGCCGATCGGCACATCCAGGGAAACGTAGTGGCGGTAGACGCGCAATAGGTCTTCCACCTCCTCCGCAGGTAACCCGAGTTCCGCCCCCAGCTCGGCACTGCTCGGTTCTGCCCCCGTTTGTTGGACCGCACGTCGGTATGCCTTGGCGATTTTAAGCAGGGTGCTCAGCTGCTTGACCGGCAGACCTGTAGCCCCGGCCTGCTCGGCCAGCGCACGCGCGATGGCTTTGCGGATCCACCACGCCGCATAGGTGATGAACTTGACCCCGCGCGCTGGATCGAAGCGCTGGGCCGCCTGCAGCAAGCCGATGTTGCCCTCGTTGATGAGGTCGGTCAGAGGCAGGCCGTAGCCGACGTATTTCCGCGCCACGGTGACCACGTACCGTAAGTTGCTCATGATAAGTCGGTCAAGAGCTGCCTTGTCACCGGCACGGGCGCGGGTCGCTAGCGCTACTTCCTCTCCTGGGCTGAGGAGGGGGATTTCGTTGATCTGGTGAAGATAGGTCTGCAAAGTGCTCTGAGTGACCGTATAACGGTCGCTCTCATCATGTTCGTTCGGCATCTCCATGGTGGGCCCTTTCGACGCGGCAGTTGCGGACCGGCCTGCTCGCCCCTTGCCGCCAACGCGGCGTATTGACGGTCTCTCCCTAAGCCATACGCTGTGATCAGCGACTCGTCAGGCGCCGGATTGCCCCGTGTGTCTTCGAGCTGTCTCTTGCCCTGGAATCCGAACCGTGAACACTGGGCACGGCGCCTGACGAGCGACCGCTTCCACGACGCTCCCTAGCAGCAGATGACGGAGCCCCGTGCGCCCATGGGTGCCCATGACGATGAGATCGACCCGCTGCTCACGTGCCAGACGTAGGATCTCATCGACTGGGCGGCCCACCGCGACCTGCACGTCCAGCGGCACAGGCTCCTTTAGGTTCATGGTAGCGAAGTCGGAGAGCTGTGCTTTGGCCCTCTCCTGCCAATCGATGAGCAGCGGTTCGGTCCTGCGGGGCCTGGTGCCGGGAGCCATCCCCTCATAGTAATACGATGGCGGCGTGAAAGGGCCGATCCATTCAGGTCCTGATGGATAAATCTCTTCCACGGCTTTGGGAATGACGTGCAGGAGGATGAGCTTGGCCCCGTATTTCGTCGCTAAACTCGCGCCCCATTGCAGTGCCTCCAGAGAGTCCTCTGAATAATCGATGGGTACCAAGATCTTCTGGACGTCCATTCGTCTTACCTCCTTTCGCTTGACCGCCCGGCAGTGAGCCGAAGCCCTTCTGCCCAGAACTCGCACAGGTCGCTAGAGGGCGCGGCTTTCGAAGCGGCTGACGCGGCACAGGTGTGGGCACACGGTGCACTCCCGAAGCATCTCTTGGGCTACGCGGATCCGCTCAAGTAGCATTTCCTGTCGATGAAGGCTTAGATAAGAGGGTTTCGTGGCCATGTCCTCACTCCCGCTCCCTTCGGTCACTGTCGTGCCTTCTCGACACGCCCCGGCTCAGGCTTGGACAGGCCCAAGCTCGGGTACTCCAAGACGGTCAAACTCTCAAAACGGGCAGGCTCCTGCCAGGCCAGTGGCATGCCTAAACGGGCGCGCTCGTGGACGGCGAGAGCGGTGATATCCTGGCCATCGAACACGATGCGGCCGCCGTCGGGCCTGTAGTCGCTGCAACCCATAAGGGGGTAGGCCAAGCTGGATTTGCCGGAGCCGTTCATCCCCCACAACGCGTGGATGTTGCCGCGTGCAACTGAGAGGTTCACGTTCTGCAGGATCATGCGTCCTCCCCGTGTAAGCATCAGGCCCTTAACGGCGAGCAATTCGGGGGGCACGTATGCTCCTCTCACGGTCCGGCCCAGTGGTTCTCTAGCGCCCTGGTTCGGCAACTAGTGCAGATCACTCTTCCAGTTCCATGCCACTAGTTGCCATATGCCTCGCTGTTCATTGCCCGTAAAGACCTCGCAGCGGAACATACAGGACTTGGTAAAGGGCCTGTCGACGGATCCCCTCAGCGGTCTTCTCGATCAAGATCAGATTCTGTGTGTCCTGTTCAAGCACCGGCGCAATCAGCCTTCCGCCAATACAGAGCTGTTCAATCAACGGCGTGGGTATCTCAGGGCAAGCGGCCGTAATGGATATCCCGTCGTAGGGGCTGAGCCGTGGGTAGCCAAGGCCACCATCGCCTCTGACGAGCACGACGTCGGTATAGCCAGCTCTACGGAGATTCTTTCTGGCAAATCTGAACGTCACCGGATCGATCTCGATGGCGACGACCACTCCCTCTGCACCAACGACTTCACGAGCGACGGCAGTGCCAAAGCCGGAGACAAGACCCACCTCGAGGAACTTCTGGCCCTGATCCAATCCCAAAGGTTCATAAAACAGCGGATAGCTGTGCAGACAGGAGATGCTCGCTATTTTGCCTCGCAGCGGCAGAGGCACCTCCAAATAGGCATAATCTCGGTAACGGCGAGGGATGAAATCCTCGCGGGGGACACGCAGCAACGTCTGCTTCAGCCGCTCTGATTTTAGATATCCATGCTCAACGAGCCACTGCACTTTGGCCAGGCGCTCCGCTGCCAATGTCTCTTTGCTTTTGGGGGGGTCTTTAGGTGGTGGAATGATCCTGCCCGGTGGGTGCAGCCCTCAAAAGGCCTGGTCTTCCCTGATGCCCTATACTGGTTCAGGCGTAGGGCGTATCCCCCGGCGCAGCTCCTCAATCGCGCGCTGGGCCGCGGGTGTGGGGCCGTGGGCACTAGCTATCGCAACGTCGAACAGAAAGATCAAGCCGATCACCGCCAGCCATCACTGGCGCGGTCAAGGCTTTATCGTGCTTTCTCTGCTCTGCTCGTCCTCGCTGCCATTCCGACCGCCCCGTGTCCGCCTTCATGCGAGGGTGCAAGGTACGTACCTGTTGCAGGTTAAGCCAAAATAACGTCGACAAGGACTTCCCCACCGAGATGTCGTGGGCTCGCTATACAGAGTCGAGTTTCCATATGGGACATCGCGCCTCATCGATGGGACGGTTTGCCTCAACCGCGATCATCGAGCTGGCGCAGCAGGGAACACTGCGTGGCGCTGTTTGTGTCGTATCCAAGTCGGCTCGCGCCGGTATGACCTTTGCTCGACCCTCCGAGGGAATCCACGAGCGGTCTGGCTGTTCTGCTCAGGCCATGCTTCAGAGGAGAGCGCCCATAGCGCTGACGCGATGAAGATCCAGGAGCGAGCTGGCGCCCCGGCGCCGCGCGAGCGACCGGCTCTGCGAGGGCTGTGAAGACGACGGTGTTCACGGGCCCCCAAAGAACCCGCAAGGTCCTCGATGACTATCAAATCGTCTTCCGCATGAACCACCCCGTGGCCAGCATGCCGTATGCCGCTTCGCGTGCCGGGGATCTGCGGATGCTCAGCAAGGCTCAATGGGAGCGAGAAGGCCTGGCTGGAGTGGACAAATGGCCTGTGGGCACCGGCTCCTACCGCTATGTCAAACGCCACTTGGGGCAATCGATCCTTCTGGAACGGGTAGAGCGCCACTGGCGTGGTGAAACCCCGGACTTCAAAGAACTGGAGATCCGCTTGGTCCGCGAAGATGTCACACGCATGGCCTTGCTGTTCGCGGGAGAGGCTCACATCGTGGACCTCTCCCGCGAGTTGCACAGGCAGGCTCTCAAGAGGGGCATGAAGATCCTCTCCTCCCAGCTCCCTGCGGACTGGGTGACCGTCTATTTCGGCGGTCAGTACCACATCCCAGGAGACCCGTCTTTTCGGGATCACGTACTTTGGAACGACAAAAGGGTTCGGCAAGCCATGAACATGGCCATCAATAGCCAAGAGCTGCGAGAGGCGATTTTTGGGGGGAAAGGTGCGCTGGCCTACGTGAGTGGTTTTCTCCCGATGGCAGAGGGGTGGAACCCTGAGTGGGAGAGGCGCTTCCCTGAGCGTTACGGCTACAACCCCACCCAGGCCAGGGCGCTCTTGCACGAAGCGGGATACCATACCGGCACCCTCAAGGTAAAGATCCTCACGTTCGTTGACCCGGGCGAGACAGAGGGCCTTCAGCTGGCGGAGGCGCTGGCTATGTATTTCAATGACGTAGACATCGAGGCAGAGATCGAGGCTCTCGATGTCGCTAAAGTGACAGAGATGTGCCCCACCAAGAAAATGCATTGCTGCATCTGGCCCAACGTCATTTCGTGGAGGCCAACGGAGGAGTGGATCCGTATCAGTTATTCCAGTCAGGGAGCGGCGCACCACTTTGAACATCCCTTCATTGAAGAGGCATACCTGGCCTTGACCAAGGCCATCGACCCTCGGGCAAGAGGGCATCTGGCTCGAGCCATTGGCGACTTCCTCTTCGAACAATTCCCTGACATCCCTCTCTTCTGGTTGACGAGCGACGTCGTCGCCGATCCCAAAGTGGTAGCGGAGTGGACGTACCCGGGTCTGGGCGCCGGCCGGACGACGCATTTCCACTTATTGAAAGCTGTCAGGTAGAGATGGTAGGAGCACCCAGCGCTAGAGTTGGGCTGCGTCTTGGGAGGACAACGGGGGGATTATGGCTCAACGCCTCGGCGATGCCATTTTGGAAGTGTATGACCTGCACACCCACATCTTCACTCGCTGGGGCGTCGTGAAGGCGGTGGACGGCGTCAGTTTCTCCTTACGTCAGGGCGAGACCTTGGGCATAGTCGGTGAGTCCGGCTGCGGCAAGACCATGACTGCTCTCTCCCTGCTGCGATTGGTGCCCAAGCGGAGCGGCCGCATCATGTCGGGCAAGATTTTGCTCGAAGGGGAGAATCCACTGGAGAAAAGCGAGCGTAAGATGCGCCGCATTTGGGGGCGCAAAGTTTCGATGATCCTGCAGGATCCCCAGACGTCTTTGAACCCGGTGTTTACCATTGGCAATCAGATTATTGAGGCGATCCAGATCCATCACCGGGCCGGATACCGACGGCTCCTGCAGAGGGCGATTCAGGTGTTGAGGCGGGTCAAGGTGGCCGACCCGGAGCGCTGCGTTGACGCTTACCCGCATCAGCTGAGCGGCGGTATGAAGCAGCGCGTCGTTGGAGCGATCGCCGTCTCCTGTAAACCGCACATCCTCATCGCCGACGAACCCACCAGCTTACTGGATGTGACCATCCAGGCCCAGTACTTGCGCCTACTCAGGGAGATCCAAGAGGAAAGAGGCCTGTCCTTGATCTTCATCACCCACGATTTCGGCATTGTGGCGAAGATGTGCAACCGGGTGATGATCATGTATGCCGATCGCATCATGGAAAGTGGACCAGTGCGGGGCATCTTCAATCGCCCGGCGCACCCCTATACGCAGGCCTTGCTGAGCTCCGTGCCCACGCTGGAAGAGCGCCCGCACCGACTGTATGCAATCCAGGGTCAGCCCCCAGCTCTTTGGGACCTCCCACCTGGGTGTCGCTTTGCACCCCGCTGCCCCTTTGCCGAGGACCGCTGTCAGCGCCACTATCCGCCCTCGTTCAGGGTCGCTGCGCAGCATACGGCCGCCTGCTGGAGGCTGGAAAACGCACCGAGATCGGATCTCACGACATCGGGATCTCCAGTGGAGAGGCGATCCCGCTGATCACTCCCGGCGGCGCTGCCAGCTGCAGGCCGAAGACACGATTCACCCCTAGAGAGGCCTGCGCAGCCTGTACCAATCTTCTCTGGTCGGATCTACCATGCCTCGTCTGGTGGCTCCAGGGCGCGGCAGGGACGGAGGATCGTCATGAGGACGATGCCACGGCGCACTGAGCGGAGATCCCCCAGAGGCGTGCCAGTCCGCCGACGCCGTGTTACGGGCGGTACTGCGCGAGGCCATAGTACGGCGATGGGGCCCTGATGCGGCTGGCGCGGCGCCACGACCGAGGGAGGCCGGCGCACCTGTGGGGAGAGTTCCGACACTTTGGGCTGTTTCGCTGGCGGGGCCTTGCTCTCGACCCGCTTCTTGAGCACGCGCACGGCGACGTTGACCAGCGGGACAAGCGCTAACATCAAGAGACTGAGGAGTTATTCGGACGTCATCGGTCCCTCTAGGTCTTCGGGCCCGCGGAGGGTCCCTCCTCGGTAGCCGCGATGGCTTCGCGCATAGCTGTCTCGGCCTGGACATTCGTCATGCGATAATAATCCATCAGCCTGAGGTTCCCGTGACGGAAGGCTTCAGCCATGGCGCGTGGGACTTCTGCTTCGAAGCCATCTGTGTCTTGCGCTAAACCAAATCATACCTGCATCTTCTATGGCGACAAGCTAGTGCTGAAGCTGTTCAGGCGGCTTGAACCAGAGGTGAACCCCGAGTTGGCGATCGGCCGCTTTCTCACGCAAAAATGCGACTTCCCGCACACCCCACAGCCCTGGCGTCGATTCTGGTATGAATGGGTGACAGCATCGTTTACGATCGGCTATCTCATGGCCGCCAAAAATGCCGTGTTTCTGCCGAAGGAGTGCCAAGAGTTACAGGTGCTGTTAGAGGCGTACGGGCTGGAAAAGACCGTCCATGAGCTAGGGTATGAACAACAATCGCGCAGCTTGGGTGGGGATAGCTTTACGTGGCAGTCTGCATATCATCGGGCCAGGTGAGATGTAACGCCTCAACGACCAGGGTTGTTCGTCTGTTCAGCGATATGATCACTCTCGCGACCGTCGCCGCTCTGGCGACATGTCACCGTATTTGAGGTGCCCCAGCGCTTTGAGTTCTAAGTGGCCCAGCTCTCGCAAGAGATCTCCCAGCGTAAAACCCGCGTCCGTCTCGATTTGCCAGAGACCAGGCGGCTTCCCCCAGGTAAAGTGGAAGGTGCCCTTGAGGCTACTATCCTCGGAGGGCGGCACGTTCCACTCCTGGGGCCATGGACGGGTCCAGAGATTGATGGCGACACCCTGGGCCTCGTAGCAGCCGCCATGCTCGACATCCTCCCAAGAGGCCGCAGCAAACAAGGCGCGCAGTTCGTGACGGGTATAGGGGAAGCTGACCAGATGCCGAGTCGTCGGCAGGCCGAGGGGCCTAGTATGGTCTTCTCCGCGACCCTGATGATATCGGGTCCAACATATCATCAAGTCTGCCGCAATGGCGCGAATCTCGTCCACGCGAAACGAAAAGGTGGGCCTTGCGGCCGACCGCATCAGTTGGCCCAAGAGATGGGTAATCCGCTGTTCGAGAGGCGTCCCCCGGCTCATAAAGTATCCTCCGTAAGTAGTATGGCGTTGAGGCACGCGTCAGCGAGTTCTTACCTATTTGATAAATGAAGCTAATCTGGGTGCGTAGGCGCTGCTGATATTGTTGCAGCAGATAAGGGGTTTGTCCCAGCCGATAATCGAGCTGCCACAGTGTGGCGGTTGCCTCCTCCAGTGCGCCTACCTCGACCTGGATTCCGCCCTGCTATGCCAGGCATTCGTGGATTTGCCCGTGGCTCCATAGCTGCGGCAATACAGCCCCGATCAAGTCGCCGCTCGCGGAAGCCCGGTGCTGCCGGCCGAGGGCCTCTTGCAACACCCCCGCCTCAATCGTTCCCGCGATGACGGATCGGTTGCTCTGTTCCTCCATCGGTTGCTTTCTTCGTGAGAGAGTCCGGTCGGTGCTGGTCCAATGACCTCTGACCCCAACTTGGGGCTAAGAGGCACGGATGTTCCTGTTTCTAAAACGGGAAAGACACGCGGTTCAGGCTCGGCTAACTGGAGCGCCGCATCGATGGCCTGATATGGCGTGTCGGCCACCTACATTGCCTGCCGGCGCTTTGCTACCACCATCGATTCCAACGGTGCCTCAGACGTATTATGGTCGGATATGGGATAGTCCTCACTTGAGCCCCCGGTGTAGCTGATCCCACTCACCGCTATAGTCTCTGGAACCGCCGGTACCGACAGCGCGTGGCTGCTGTTCGCCAAGAGGGCATCCGAGCTCTGAAGGAGCAGCCACCTGCTCTTGGTAGCTAAGAACGAAGTAAGGTTGACGACATCGATCGCCCGGCCCTTTAGGGGCTGCGCCGAGACGTGGATACCCAGTTGGGGGCATGATCGCAGTCCTCAATGCGCCGACGGTTTTGAGGAAGGGTGAGAGCCACGACAGCTGCGGAGGATACTCCTCCTCTATGGGTAGACGGCGGAAGTCTAAGCCATCAACCTGTCTTGACGAGGGGAAAACTCAGCCTAAAGATCGTCCCTCCAGAGCGTTCCAACGCAATCGTCCCCCCAAGCTGGTCGGCCAAGAGGCTGACCAGCTGCAGACCTAACGAGTTAATCTGGTGAAGGTCGAGTTCAGCGGGAATACCTATGCCGTCATCCTGGATGGTGAGGACACAGGTGCCGGGCGGCTCCTGCCATAATCTGATGCCAATCTCCCCCGTCCTGCCATCTGGGAAGGCATGTTTGAACGCGTTCGAGAGCAGCTCATGAAGGATCAAGCCACAGGGGACGGCTTGGCTCACATCCAACCACAAATCCTCGATTGCGAACCGGAGGGTGAGGCGGTGGCTCGGAGCACCGTACACCTCAAAGAGCTGCGTGCTCAGGAAGCGGAAGTAGTCAGCGGCGTCAATGTGCTCCACATCGCCGGTTTGATAAAGGCTTTCGTGAATGAGGGCGATGGTACGGATCCGCCGTTGGCTTTCTTCAAGTCGCGCTCGCACCTGAGGGTCCATCACCATGTCGGCCTGCAGGTCGAGCAGGTTTGACACCACCTGCAAGTCGTTCTTAACCCTGTGGAAGACTTGCTTGAGCAGCACCTCTTTCTCTTGGAGCGCGGCCCGCAACTGCGCTTCCGTCTGCTGGCGCGCAGTGGCATCGCGAATGACTGCCACCATTAATGCTCCCCCCTGCGTCTGCAGCGAAACGAGGCTGATATCGGCCGGGAATTCCATGCCGTCCTTGCGGTGGCCGCATAATTTCCGTTCCATGCCCATCGGATGCTGATATAGGGCAGGAGCATCCTCCACCAGGTGTCCCTCGTGCATGCTGGATAAACACCCGTGGAGCAGCTCTTCCACCGGGCGACCGAAGAGTTCCCTCCGACAGTAGCCGAAGAGCACCTCCGCCTGGGCATTGGCGCCGACGATGTGGCCCGTCGCGTCGACGACCAACATAGCATCGGGGGCGACGTGTGGAGGATTGTGCACGGGCAACTCGGCGGGTTTGCAGGCGATGACCCGGTGCAAGACGACGATATGGCCGTCAACGGGGATTGCAGCCATGACGACGGTCACCGGCAGCTGCCTTCCATCTTTGCGCACCAGCTGGACTTCCGCTAAGGGCGGTATCTCTTCGCCGCGGCGCACTCGGCGGCGCCACTTCTCCAGGGCAGCTGCGACTTCAGGGAGGTAGAGAATAAGGTCAGGACGATGTCGCAACGTTTCGGCTGCATAGCCACTGAGGCGCTCGAGGGCCGGATTGCAAAACAGAATGCGTCCTCCTTGGTCCACCAGATAGATGGCTTCGGGGAGAGCTTGGACGAGATTCATAACGGACCTCCTCGCTCCACGTCAAACCATTGTCGGTAAACCCATCTGCGATTGATCGATGTAACGAACATAGCGGAATGACTAAAAATCTCTTTATGGAATAAAATGGTATAAAATATGACACTATGATATTAAACAACCGAGATTATAGGTGAAGTATACACTAAAAACGCCAAAATTCTTCAAAAAAATTAATTGAATCAGAGAAAAGTCGTATATAAGTTTTTAGTGTCATATGAAAGACAATCGAAAAAGATTTATGTAATTCTCGACACAAAATCACGCATAAACCGTAGGTAAATCCTATTGAGCGTATATGTCGCGATCAGAAATCATAGACAAAGAGCCTAATTTATTGTTAATACCTGACTCACGACAAAAATCGGGAGAAAGCCAAGGAGGAACCCCCCATGTTTAGAACCAATCTCCCGCGACTTCCAGTACCTAATCGACTGTTATCCCATTTGCCTGCCGAGGAGTACCTGCAGCTTGTTCTTGAGTTGGAGACCGTCTCCCTGCAGCCGCACGAAGTAATCTATGAACCCAACCAACCTCTTTCGCATGTGTATTTCCCTCGCACCGGCCTCATCTCTTTCTTGATCAAAACCAGAGACGGGTTGGTCGAGGTGGCAAAGGCGGGCAATGAGGGCATGTTGGGCCTTCCTATCGTCTTGGGGGCCGATAGGATCTGCACCGTGGTGTCGACCACCATAGCCGGTGAGGCGGACCGGCTACCGGCATCTCGATTTCGCGACCTAGTCCAACGCTGCGACACCATGCGCCATGTGCTGCAGCGTTATGCCCAAGCCCTGCTCTGTCAAATGGCGCAATTGTCAGCGTGTCACTGTCTGCATTCCATACGAGAACGGTGCGCACGCTGGCTCCTGATGACAGACGATCGCGTGGGATCGATGCCATTCCGTCTCACTCAAGAGTTTTTCGCTCAGATACTGGGGGTGCGCCGCGCCACGATCAACAGGGTAGGCAGCGTCTTCCAGAGGCAGGGGCTGATCCGCTATAGCCGCGGCAGGATGACCATCCTCGACCGGCCCGGTCTGCAAGCCATCGCCTGCGAGTGTTACAGGGTCATCACGCAAGAGTATGACCGCCTCCTGGGCTAATAGGTTCAGCGAAGTGGGCAACCGTTGAGAAACGGCCAGGCAACGCGATAGCTAGCTTCATGAGCACCAACGGGGAGTCGGCGCAAGCTTGTTCCAGCGGCATTCAGACCAAGATGGGTGATTGGTCTGGCCGGGGGCTTTCCAGAGGAATTGCCGCAAGAACAAGCTGACGCCCCCCAATGGCGTTAGTCATGCTAGGGTATTACGCCCAAACCGCTCTAAACGCGCCATTCCCCATCGCTTGCATGTGAGTACCCAGAGCCAATTTATCCAACCACAGCTTCGTGCCTTGCCGTCGGGGGACTGGCCACGGTACATTAGCAGCAAAGAACACCTATTTTTATCTAGCACGCATCCAAGGGACCGCTAGCGGCGGGCTACGGGCCCAAATAGCCTGGGGGAACGGGCAGCGTTTGCGCGCGGTCCATAGACCACCGGCCCGCCATGTCGAGCACCAATGGGTAGGGGTCTCCTCAATCTGATGATCGATACGGTCGCGGCGGCAGTGCTGACGGCCATGGTGGGCACCGGTCGCCGATCGACCCGGCTGGGCGAGCGGGCATTGTGGTTGATAACGGCGTCGCCACGGGGGCGAGCATGCTCGCTGCACTGCGTGCGGTGCGCGCCAAGCAGCCTGCCAAGCTCATCGCGGCCGCCGCCCTCGCCCCTGGCTGCTTGGTCATCGCCTCAGCGGCGCTCGCTTGATACGGCATTTATATTCGCTTTATATTCCAGATGTCGCGCGCGTACTCTTTGACGGCGCGGTCGCTCGAAAATCTCCCGATCCGGGCGATGTTCAGGATCGCCATGCGCGTCCACCGCTGCTGATCGCAGAACGCGGCGCCCGCCTGGTCGTGCACCTCCAGATAGGCCGGCCGGTCCGCCAGATGCAGATATGCATCGTGCGCGTCGAGGAGGGCGTGAGCGATCCAGGCAAAGAGATCGGGCTCCTGGGGGCAGAAGCGCTTGGAACGCAACGCCTCGACCACGCGTCGCACAGAGAACGGCCCCCAGCCCGGAACTATCCACAAAGCGCAGCCGACGGAGATCGCACCCCAGCCGGGGATGGGCCTCCAGCACCGGCGCGATGTCGCGCTTGAACTCCCCGGCGTTGCTGGCATCGAGTGCGTCGACGGGCAGGATCACCACCGCGACATCGCCGATGTGGTCGACCACGCGGTCCATCGCCT
>Ga0209172_10003665_pt1 | contig 22767 bp, 25 predicted proteins | sample LarsenN4metaG_FD_184113 | JGI IMG/M metagenome (GOLD analysis project Ga0209172, IMG submission 184113) | Hot spring sediment bacterial and archeal communities from British Columbia, Canada, to study Microbial Dark Matter (Phase II) - Larsen... ... | reverse complement strand
CTGGTGGCTTATGGAGAGCTGCTCATCGGCGCGGCGCTGATCCTGGGCGCGTTCGTTGGCATCGCGGCCTTCTTCGGCGGGTTCATGAACTGGAACTTCATGATGGCCGGCACGGCCAGCACGAATCCCATGCTCTTCACCATGGCCATCTTGCTGATCCTGGCCTGGAAGGTCGCCGGGCACTACGGCGTGGACCGGGTGCTGCTCCCGGCCATCGGCACTCCCTGGAGGCCCGGTAAGGCCTTCATCGGAAGACCACAGGAGTCCACCACCTAGCGACCTCTATTGCCCCGCGGACCGCGAGGGGGCGCACCCTGCCCCCTCGTCCCGTTCCCGGCAACGCCCGAACTTTCATCCCGCGTTCACGCCGACGGCATCCGCCATTCACCGTGCGCTGATAACGTGAGAACCAGATCAACAGGAAGGGAGTGATCGGCGATGATGGGCGGATTCGGTATGGGCGGCGCAGGGATCCTGTGGGTCATCCTGCTGGGCGTGGCCATCTGGGCGGTTGTCAGTGCTACGAACAAGACCGGCCCCCGCTCGGCGACCGGCTCGGCACGGGATGTGCTGGACGCGCGTCTGGCGCGCGGTGAGCTGTCGGTCGAGGAGTACAGGAAGCTCCGCGAGACGCTGGGGTAGGGACGACGGCATGGGGCTGGGCCTGATATGGCTGTGGATGCTGGCCATCTGGATCATGATCGTCCTCCTGGCCGTGTGGGCGGCGGGGCTCCTGTTCCCGCGGGTCCCGTCACCCGGCACGTCTACCCCGCGCGACATCCTCGAGGGGCGTCACGCGCGGGGTGAGCTGACGCGAGGGCAGTACGACGATCGGCGGAAGGGGCCTTCCTAACCAAGAGGAGGCGTGACATGCACGCGATGGCGGGAGCCGGAGTGTTGTTGATTCTGCTGGCCGTAATCGGCCTGGGCATGATGGGCGGATGGGGACCCGCAGATCAGGGCTGGATGATGGGTTGGGGGCGGAGTGCGCCCCCCGGCTCCGCCGCGGCGCCGATCGCCGGGGCGCAGCGACTCCCGGTGTCCCTCGTGGACTTCGGCTTCCGGCCGGGGGAGATCCGACTGCAGGCCGGAGAGCAAGTGAATCTGGAGATGGTCAACACAGGCCGGATTCTGCACGATCTGACCATTCCGGCCCTGGGGTTCCGGGTGGTGGTGCAGCCGGGACAGCGCGTCACGGCAGGACTGCCTGCTGCATCCGGCGGGATGTATGAGTTCTATTGCAGCGTGCCCGGGCACCGCGAAGCGGGAATGATCGGGCGTCTGTTCGTGGCGCGGTGATGCGAGATCCTCGCGGGCTTTCCAGCAGGGCTGGGGCCGCCGACCGCAGCTCCCGCGTCAGCCAATCACCACAGCGATAGCGGCCTGGATCCGCCCACGTTCCCGGCCCGAGCTGGTGCACCCACTTACGATTGCGCACTATCAACAGGACCTTCCGCGTGTTCCCGGGAGTCTTAAGGATTCCTTAACCACGGCCTCGCCGCGGCCGTGGTTACGTAGGAGCAGATGGGGAGATCCTTGCTCCCTGGGAGGTGAAACGCGTGCCTGACGCCGGCGTACCTCACCCCGGCCGGATCCCGCGCAGGCGTTTTCTCGATTACCTGACGGGAACAGCCTTCGCCACCCTGGCCGGTTCCATCTTCTATCCGATCGCGAGCTTCCTGGTACCTCCGAAGGTGAAGGAGGTCGCTCAGGGGTCTGTCATCGCGGGGAAGGCCTCCGCGCTGGCCCCCAATTCCGGGAAGATCTTCGCGCTGGCGGGAAAGCCCGCGATTGTCGTGCGCACCCCGGACGGCGAAGTCCGGGCGTTCACCGCAATCTGCACTCATCTGGCCTGCACGGTTCAGTATCGCGCAGATCTCGAGCACATCTGGTGCGCCTGCCACAACGGTCACTACGACCTCCATGGTCAGGTCGTCAGCGGCCCTCCTCCACGCCCCCTGGAGGAGTACACTGTCGCGGTGAAGGGGGACGATGTTGTGGTCTCGCGTTCATAGGGGATGACACGCTCAGTGCTGGTGGCGGTTCTGCTGGGTCTGCTCTGGCTTCCCCCCGCTCCTGGTCTGGCGGCGGCACCGCTTGCCGGCCAGCGAGTGCACGTGGTCCGGAGCGGAGAGACGTTGTGGGCCATCGCGCGACAGCACGGCACGACCCCTCGGGCCATGGCGCGGATCAACGTCCTCACTGATGAAGACCGGCTGAGGGTCGGGCAGGTCCTCAGATTTCTGGGCCCCCCGGCGGCAGGACGTCGCCCAGCTGCCCCAGCGGAGACCGGGTGGCGCGCGGCCGGCGTGCCGGCGGTTCGGTACCGGTTCGGCTGGCCAAGCCGCGGTGTCGTAACCTCACGGTTTGGATACCGCGGGCGGAGACATCACCACGGCATCGACATCGCCGCTCCGGCCGGCACGCCCGTCACGGCGGCACGCAACGGGGTGGTGAGGTTCGCGGGATGGATGAACGGGTACGGACGGCTCGTGATCGTGGATCATGGCGCGGGATTGGCGACCTGGTACGGGCATGCATCCACGATCGTGACCCGTGCGGGGCGGCGGGTTCGGCGGGGCCAGCTCATCGCCCGGGTGGGAAGAACCGGTCATGCGACCGGCTCGAACCTGCATTTCGAGGTCCGCCAGGACAACAGACCGCTGGATCCGCTGGCGTTCCTCAGGAAGGACGCGCGCTGAGATCCCCACTCCGATGGACCGGGCTGTCGCGCTTGTCGACACATTTCAAACTGCTGGACAAGATAGGCGTCACCCTCACCGTTCCTAAGGAGACGGATGCGGACGAGCGTTCAAGATGACGGAACTCACGCTGGCCTGGTACTGGCGGCTGCAGATTCTTAACGAAACCTTAAGGCGCCGCTAATTGCGCCTTAACGCGCCGTGAGGGTCTAATCTCCTACGATGGACGCACCGGCGCTCGGCATCGGACGGGCGCGAGTGGAGGAGATGCGATGCGGACATGGATGGTGGCCGGCCCGATCGGAGTAGCGGTGTTCGCCGCGGCCTTCTTCCTCCTTCCCGGAGCGAGGGTGTCCACTCCCACGCCGGCAGCCAAATCCGTTCAAGCAGGGTCGAGCGGGCCCCTGACCAGGCGGGACAAGGGGGAAGGGGCGGTGGAGATCGAGGTGACCCTCGTCGCCCCCGGATCGCCCCAGGCGGTGAAATACGGCGCCGCAACAGAGACCGCATTCATCGTCTCGATGAACACCCACTCCGTCGACCTCACGGGGTATGACCTGACGAAGGCGAGCGAGCTGGTCGCGGCGGGGCGGACGCTTACGCCGATCCGGTGGACGAGCACCTCGGATAACAGCCATCACCGGGCGGGTGTGCTCTCCTTCCCGAAGGTAGACCGGAGCGGCGTATTGGAGCTGCGGATCAAGGCTATCGCGGGCGTGCCCGTGCGCGTGTTCCGGTGGGCGCCATGAGCGTCGTCCTGGCCGCCAGGCCAGGTGTGGATCGGCACGCCGTGCGCACCGGGCTCCTGGCCGCCGCCCTCCTCATGCTGGCCTATAGCCTCATCATCGGCTTGTCGTCGCGCTCGTTCAGCCATCTGCTTTCGCAGTGGCGCGCCGACGCGCTCTTCATCGCCCTCGTCACAATCGGCTTCGGGGTCCAGATGGGTCTGTTCTCCCATGTCCGCCGGATGATCCGCGGCGATGGCGGGGCGGCGGCGGTGACCGCCGGGAGCACGGCGACCTCGACGACGGCCATGGTCGCCTGCTGCCTGCATCACCTCAATGAGATCGTGCCGCTCCTAGGGCTCTCCGGAGCGGCGACCTTCCTGGTGGCGTACAAGACGCCGGTGATCCTCCTCAGCTTGGCGGTGAACGGTGTGGGGATTGCGCTGATGCTGCGCACCCTGCGCCACGCGCGGCGGATCGCCCTGGCTCCGGCCGCGGCTCCCGCCTGCCACTGACGCTCGCCCACACTACCGGTGCTCGCCCGACCTGGCGACCACTGTGCCGTCGCTCAGCCACCGCTCGCGCGTCAGTCCGCCGTCGGTCGAGTGGAAGAGGTCCCCTCGGTAGGTGGCGAGATACATCACACGGGGGCGTCCGGGATCGAGCGCCAGATTGCTGGCGGCATTCTCCTTCCCGAGGTACATGCCGACAGGCGTCCACGTCGCGCCGCCGTCATCACTGCGAGCCAGTCCGAGTGAAGGGGCCATGGCATACACGTACATCACGCGCGGGTCCGCCCGGCTGATGGCAATCGCCGTCACGGTGACTCGATGGGCGAAGCTGGGCATCACCCTCCAGGTCGTTCCGGCGTCGGTGCTCACCCGAAGCCCGCGCGAGGTCCCGGCGAGTACGAGCGACGCGTTTCCTGGAGACACCGTCAGGTCGTAGACATCGCCGAGGCCCAGCTCGCCCAGGAACTCCCACTCCCGGCCTCCGGTGCGGCTCCGGTAGAGGCCCGTGCGGGGCCCCACGCTCCATCCGTAGAGCACTGCGGGGTTCTGTGGCGCCACGGCCAGGGCATGGAAGTCGGCTGCGGCGGCCAGGGCTATGGTCCGCCACGTCCGTCCTCCGTTGTGGCTCATCTCCAGGCCGAGGGGTTCAGGGCGGCGGTCGGTGAGGCCGCCGTGGCCGCTCGTCAGCATGACAGGGCTCGGTCCAGGCACGATCGTGAACCCCATCATGTCGTAGCGCGTCCGGCCGACGCGCACCCATTCCCGGCCGTCCATCACACGCACCAGACCGGCATGCGTCCCCACCCACAGCACGCGGGGGTCTCGCGGATCGACCGCCAGGCCATGCACGTGTTCGACGTCCGTGACGGGTAGGGAGACGGGAAGCCAGAATCCCCGCGAGAGGATCGCGGCACCGAGCGCCGCAGCCGCCGCTGCCGCGCCGATCCATCTCAGGGCGATGCGCCGTGGCGTGGTGACCATCACGGAGGGGGGATTGGCGGCCTGCGGGCGCCCCGCCTGCAGTCGTCGGCGAGTTTAACCTTCTCTTAAAGGTTCGTTAACATCCGGTTTAGCCACGCCGGGGTACCCGCGACCTAGAGTGAGAACACAGCCATGGGCAAGTCACGGAAGTCGCGGCGAAAGGCACGGCGGACGCCATCCGCGGGGCGCCGGCGCTGGGTCGTCATCGGAGTCGCGGTGGGAGCGACACTCATCGTGGGCCTGGCCGGCTTTCTCGCGCTCGCCCCCCTGCGCGCGGACAAGCCGGAAGCTCTCGGAGGCCAGCAGGTCGTCGTCAGCATGGCCGGATTCACCCCCCAGCGCTTGACCGCGAAGACCGGCACCGATCTCACGGTCACACTGGTCAACCCCGACAGCAGGTTTCATACCGACGGGGGTGGCTGGCATCAGTTCCGCGTGGAGGCGCTCGACCTGGACGTGAAGATCCCACCGAACTCGCAGCGGACCGTGACCCTGCGCAATCTTCGGGCCGGCGCCTATGTCTTCTACTGCGACGTCTGCTGCGGTGGCAAAGAGAATCCGTCCATGCGGGGGATCCTCGAGGTGACCGGTTAGGAGGCGCACTGATGGCCGAGCTTTGGCAGGCATACGGAACTTGGGTTCTTTACGGCGTCCTAGTACTGGCCATGCTGTGGATGCACGGTGGGCTGGGCCGCCGGGGGAAGCAGAGCCATGCCGGCGGTCATGACCACAGCCACGCCCACGGCACTCCGCAGGATCCCGGCCCTCTCGGAGGGTCGTCCACCGGTTCAGCCGTCCAACCGGGTCGCGGCGGCCACGATCACGGCAGAGGGTGCTGCTGACGTGCACCGGCCACGGCGCTTCCGGCCGCTGGGCGGTGAGCACGAGTCCTGGATGTGGATGAGCGGGCTCATCGCGCTCTGCGGGCTTGCTGTTGTCGCCCTGCTGGTGCTGCCGGCGTTTGGGTCGCGGGTTGCGGCGATGACCGCGGTGATCGTGGTCGTGGCCGTCGTACTTGCCTGTTATCTCGTCTGTATCCCGCGGGCGTTCGCGCGGACTGCTCCTCCCGGGGTCCGGGGAGGGCCGGAACGTGACCACTGACGCCCACACCGCTACGGCCCTTCAGGAGACGACGGAACTACGTCTGCAGGTCGCCGGCATGAGCTGTGCGTCCTGCGTCGCCGGCATCGAGACCGCCGTCGGCGGGCTGCCCGGCGTGGCCTCGGTCACGGTGAACCTTGCGACAGGGACCGCCCTGGTCGGGTATCGCCCCGGCGTGACCACGCCGGCGCAGATCAAGCATACGATCCGAGACCTCGGCTACGAGGCTGCCGAAAAGCTTGAGGGAGTCGCAGCGCTCGACCGGGAGCGCGAGGCCCGGCAGCGCGAGATCCGCCGGCAGGCGGCCTGGATGCTGGTGGCCTGGCCCCTGGCCCTGATCGTCATGGTGGGGACGTTCCAGGAGATCTGGGTCTTCCCGACGTTCGTCCCGGCGTGGATGGGCCACCGGTACTTCCTCTTTGCCCTCACCACGCCCATCGTGCTGGGCCCGGGATTGCAGTTCTTCGTCAACAGCTTCCGCGGGCTGCGCCACGGCGTCACGGACATGAATCTCCTGTACGCCACCGGCATCGGGGCGGCGTACCTGATCGCCGTGATCAACACCTTCTGGCCCGCGGCGGGGTTCGGCGGCCCGGAGGCTACGTTCTATGAGGCCGCGGCGCTGCTCACCGCTTTCATCATCTTGGGCCGGTACCTCGAGGCGCTCACCCGGGGTCGCGCCTCGGAGGCCATCCGCAAGCTGATGAGGCTGCAGCCGAAGACCGCCCGGGTGTGGCGGGCCGGAGCTGAGGTTGAGGTGCCGGCCGATGAGGTGGAGGTGGGCGAGCTGGTCACTGTCCGCCCCGGCGAGCAGGTGCCGGTGGATGGCATCCTCATGCAGGGATACTCCGCCGTCGATCAGTCGATGCTGACGGGCGAGTCGATGCCGGTGGACAAACGGGTCGGGGATCAGGTGATCGGCGGCACGTTGAACAAGACCGGCGCCTTCCAGTTCGAGGCGACGAAGGTGGGCCGAGACACGGCGCTGGCGCAGATCATCAAGCTGGTGGAAGACGCCCAGGCCAGCAAGGCGCCGATCCAGAAGCTCGCCGATCTGGTGGCCGGCAGGTTCATCTTTTGGGTGCATGTGCTCTCGCTGGCGGTGTTCCTCTTCTGGTTCTTCCTGGGGTACGCGCGCTTCTTCGATCCGGCCACACGGCTGATGCTGACGCCATACGGTCTGGGGGAGATCGGCGTCTTCGGATTCGCCATGCTGATCTCGGTGGCCGTGCTCGTAATCTCGTGCCCGTGTGCGGTGGGGATGGCCACCCCGAGCGCGATGATGGCCGGGACGGGGAAGGCCGCGGAGCACGGCATCCTGTTCAAGAGTGCCGACGCCATCGAGAGCAGCAGCAAGCTGACGACCCTCGTGTTTGACAAGACGGGTACTCTGACCCGCGGCGAGCCGTCGGTCACCGACATCCGGCCGGCCCCGGCATGGACGGAATCGGACCTCCTGGCGCTTGCCGCGACCGTCGAGACGAACTCGGAGCATCCGCTCGGTGAGGCCATCGTCCGGGGGGCCCGTGACCGGGGCCTCTCGGGTGCCGCCTCGGGTGCCACCGCTGACATCGCGGGCTTTGCCGCCCTTCCCGGGCTGGGAGTTGAGGCTCAGGTGAACGGCCGTGGGATCCTGCTCGGGAACCGGCGGCTGATGCAGGAGCGCCGTGTCAGCCTCGGTCCCCTGGAGCGTGAGGCGGAGGCCCTGGAGCTCGACGGAAAGACCGTGATGTTCATCGCATCGGACGGGCTGGCCGCCGGACTCATCGCCGTGGCCGACACGCTGAAGGAGCACTCGGCGGACGCCGTCCGGATCTTGCACCAGCTGGGTCTCGAAACCGTGATGATCACGGGCGACAATCGCCGGACGGCGGAGGCCATCGGCCGGCAGGTGGGGCTGGACCGCGTGCTGGCAGAGGTCCTGCCGGAAGACAAAGCCCGGGAAGTACAAGCGCTCCAGGAGCGCGGCAGACGCGTGGCGATGGTCGGCGACGGCATCAATGATGCGCCGGCGCTGGCGCAGGCGGATGTGGGCATGGCCATCGGCACCGGCACGGACGTCGCCAAGGAGACCGGCCACGTCATCCTCATCAAGGACGATCTGCGGGACGTCGTCAGCGCCATCGAGGTGGCCAGGGCGACGATGGGAAAGGTCCGACAGAACCTGTTCTGGGCGTTCATCTACAACACGATCACCATCCCCTTTGCAGCGGGACTGCTCTACCCGTGGTCTCGCCAGGTCGTGAGCCCTGAGCTGGCGGCTTTCCTGATGGCCATCAGCTCGCTGACCGTCACCATGAACACGACGCTGCTGAAGCGGTTCGTCCCGAGCCCGCGCAAACCGGACCGCGTGGTGAAGCCGCCGCAGACCCTGGCGCCGGTCGCAGGCGGCGCACCGTGAGGAGGGCCTGAGATGCACGGGAGTCAACGCACCGTCCGGCTGGCCGGTCTGCTCGGCCTGGCGGTCGCCGGGGCCTCGGCAGCCCTGTTCATCGTGGCGGCCGGGGCGGAAAGCCACACGGGGGTGGCCCGGTACGGCGGTGCGGCTTGGGTCTTTCTTCTGGCCTGGATCATCACCATGCCGGTCCTGGCACCCTGGTTGAAGGGACGGGCGCGCGGATGAACCGGATGCGCCGCAAGCTCCTCTTCGTCGTTGCGGTCTTCGTCCTGGTGGGAGGCTATCTGGCGTACAGCGGAGCGCGGAGCAGCTTCGCCTACTACTTGACGGTGAGCGAACTTCACGACCGGGCCCCCACGGTGCGCGATGCCGACATCCGTCTCGGGGGGACGGTGGCGGCGACCGACCTGCAGTGGGATCAGGTTGCGGGCCGCCTGCAGTTCATCGTGGCCGAAGGCGCGCACACGATCCCCGTGCGGTACCGGGGGGTCGTTCCGGACACGTTCAAGCCCGGGGCCGAGGTCGTGGTGGAGGGGCGCTACGACGGGACGACGTTTGCGGCCGAGCGCCTCTTTGCGAAGTGTCCCTCCAAGTTTGAGGCGCGGACGGAGGAGCCGTGATGGGCGAGATCGGCAGCCTGGCCATCTCTCTGGCGTTCGTCGTGTCGCTCTACGGGCTGACGGCGCCGCTATTGGGGCAGGCACTCAAGCGACCGGAGCTCACCCGCAGCGGATCTGCCGCCGTCTACGCCAACTTCCTCCTCCTGGCCGTCGCCTCCGCCGCCCTCTTCCAGGCGCTCCTGGCGCGGGATTTCGGCAACGCTTATGTCGCCAGCTACACCAGCCGGGATCTGGGATTCTGGTACACGCTCTCAGCCTTCTGGGCGGGGCAGGCGGGCTCGCTGCTCTTCTGGGCCCTGCTGCTGACCGGGTTCGCCGCCCTGGTCGTGTGGAGGCAGTCGCTGTACCGGGAGCTCATGCCCTATGTCGTCGCCACGCTGATGGGGACCTCGGCATTCTTCACCATGCTGCTGGCGTTTGTAAGCAGTCCGTTCACGCGCGTACCGTTCACCCCTCCCGATGGGTCGGGCCTGAATCCGCTGCTCCAGAACCCGGGGATGTTCTTCCATCCGCCGACCCAGTACCTCGGATATGTGGGCTTCACGATTCCCTTCGCCTTCGCCATCGCCGCGCTGGCCACCCGGCGCCTCGACGACGAGTGGATCCGGGCCACCCGGCGGTGGACACTGATGGCCTGGTTCTTCCTGACCTGGGGGATCATCTTCGGGATGCAGTGGGCCTACGTGGAACTCGGGTGGGGCGGCTACTGGGCGTGGGATCCCGTGGAGAACGCCAGCCTTATGCCCTGGCTTACGGCCACGGCCTTTCTCCATTCGGTGATGATCCAGGAGAAGCGCGGCATGCTGAAGGTGTGGAACCTGGTCCTGATCATCCTGACTTTTGCCCTCTCCATCTTCGGCACGTTCCTGACGCGCAGCGGCGTGCTGAGCTCCGTGCACTCCTTTGCGCTCAGCTCCATGGGGCCGCTCTTCTTCGGCTTCATCCTGCTCAGCCTTGCCGCCTCGTTCATCCTGCTGGTCGTACGGCTGCCGGCGCTCCGCTCCGCGGCAGAGCTGGATTCGCTGGTCTCTCGTGAGTCCAGCTTCCTCTTCAACAACCTAATCCTGGTCGGCGCCGCATTCTCGGTCTTCCTCGGGACCATCTTCCCGATGCTCAGCGAGGCCGTCCGCGGCGTCAAGATCAGCGTGGGGCCGCCCTTCTTCAACCAGGTGAACGTCCCGATCGGCCTGGCCCTGCTGCTGCTGATGGGACTCTGCCCGCTGCTGGCCTGGCGGAAGGCGTCGGCGCGCAACCTGACGCGCACCTTCCTTCTCCCGGCCGGGATCACCATCGTCGCCGCGGGAGTGTTGACGGCGTTCGGGCCGGCGCCCCCCATCGCCCTGGTCGCCTTCACACTGGCCATCTTCACCGCGGCCTCGATCCTGCAGGACTTCCACCGCGGCGCGATGGTGCGGCGCAGCCACGGCGAAGCGTATCCGCTGGCCGTCGCACGGCTCGTCGCGCGCAACCACCGGCGGTACGGGGGCTATGTCGTGCACATCGGCATGATCCTGCTCTTTGCCGGCATGGCCGGCAACGCGTTCAGCGCGGAGCGCGAAGCCGTGCTGAAGAAGGGGCAGTCGGTGGCCCTGAGGCAGTACACGCTGCGCTACGAGGGGGCGAGCCAGTATCCGACGCGCAGCGCGCAGGTCACCGCGGCGACGCTCACCGTGTTCAATTCCAGCAAACCCGTGGCCGTGCTGTCGCCGCAGCGGAACTTCCACAAGACCCACCCGGATCAGCCGATGACGGAGGTGGCCATCCGGAGCACGATGATGGAAGACCTGTACATCATCCTGGCCGGGCTGGGGGAGGATGGGACGGCCAACTTCAGGGTGATCATCAATCCGCTGATGATGTGGATGTGGATCGGCTCCGCCGTGCTCACGCTGGGCACGCTCATCGCGTTCTGGCCTGAACGCGGCGAGGCACTCCGCAACCGCAGCCGTTACCTCGTGGAGGGATCGTGATGCGGTCCGTGTGGCTGGCGGCGGTGGGCGCTGCGTTCGTGCTCCTCGTCGCGCCCCATCATGCCCACGCCGGAGACCGGGGGCTGGCGTCGGCGTTCATGTGTCAGTGCGGGTGCGGCCTGACTCTGGCGTCCTGCACGCACGCGAGCTGCGGACCCCGGGACCAGGTGCTGGGAGAGATCGCCGCCCTGGAACGGCAGGGCCGCTCCCCCGCGCAGATCACCGCCGCCCTCGTGGCCACGTACGGCGAGGTCATCCTCGGCGCGCCCACCCGCCGGGGGTTCAACCTGCTGGCCTGGTGGGGGCCGTACGGGGCGATGGCCGCGGGAGCCGCCCTGATCCTGGGTCTCGGGCTGAGCTGGGTGCGGCGCCCGAAAGCGATTACGCCGGATAGCCCTCCCGGCCTGTCGCCGCAGCAACGCGAGCACCTCGAGCGCGAGCTCGCCGCCTTCAACGACTAGGAGACACGCATGGACCTGCTGGGCATGCTGGTGCTCGTCGCCGCCGTGGCCGCCATCATCATCACTCCCCTCGTCCGCCGGGGAGGAAGCGATCTCGATGAGCGGCGGGCTCCGCCGGACGCCGAGGCGCAGAAGCATCTCGCGCTGACGGCGATCAAGGAGCTCGAGTTCGATCACGCCACGGGCAAGATCGATGACGATGACTACCGCGCCCTGCGGTCGCGCTACGAAGCGCGGGCCATGGAGGTCCTGGAGCACGGCGCCCATCCGCCCGTGGAGCCGGCGTGGGAGGATGGGGCGGCGCAGCTTGAAGCCGAGATCCGCGCGGCCCGCGGGCGGCGCTTCTGCGCGGACTGCGGCGGCCCGCTGCCGAAAGCGGCGCGCTTCTGCCCCGCGTGCGGGACGCCCGTGGAGGTGCCGGCGTGAACCATTTGGGAATCGCCACGCGGATGGTCCCCGGTCTGGCCCTCGCCATGCTTGCGGCTGCGCCGGCTGCGGCCGCCGGGGTGCCGGCGGCGGGGACGATCAGCGGCGTGGTGGAGAACCACACGGGAGCCACACGTCCGGCGGCCGGCCTCGCGGTCACGCTGAGTGCGCTGGTCAATGGCGCCGAGCAAGAGACGAAGAATGCGGTAACCGATGCACGCGGACGCTTCTCCTTTACGGCGCCGGCCGATCCCCAGCGGTCGTATGTGGCGAAGATCACGTACAAAGGGGGCGAGTACGAGAGCCGGGCGATCACCTTCAAGACCGGGGAGACGGCGCGCCAAACGCACCTGCGGGTGTACGAGCCGACCAGTGACCCCTCGGTGCTGAAGGTCAACGTCCACCACATCATCGTCGAGCCGGGCGAGGGCGCCGTGCAGGTGGCCGAACTCCTCGTGTTCACGAACCGTACCGACCGGACGTACATCGGCGGCCCGCCCCGCGCCGACGGCAAACGGGAGACCCTTCGGTTCACCCTTCCGGCTGGAGCGGCCAACCTCCAGTACATGGAAGGGCTGATGGAGTGCTGTGTCTCGGCCACCAAGACCGGCCTGGTGGATACGATGGACGTCGAGCCCGGGATGCGTGAGATCGCCTACAGCTACACGATCCCCGTCTCACGCGCCGCGCTGGCCCTGGCGCGCCGGCTCGACTATGCCGCGGACCGGGTGGAGGTCTTCGGCAGCGGCCCGGCCCACCTGGCCGTCACCCCGCTTGCGCGGCAGAGCGACGTCACGACCGAGCAAGGCGTGTACGCGCGATACTCCGGAGCCTCGGTGGCGGCAGGGACTGACGTCAGGCTGACGCTCTCCGGTCTGCCGGTCTCGCGCGCCCTGCCGCGGCGCGCCGCGCTCGCCGCGTTTGCCGGGCTCATTGCCGCCGCGCTGGTCTTCCCATTCCTCCGCCGGCCCCGCCGCCCGGTCGGCCGGCCCGTGGCGACCCGGACGCGTGAGGACCTGATCCGGGCGATCGCAGCGCTCGATGACCGCTTCGAGGCTGGCGCGCTGTCCGAAGAAGAGTACCGCTCCCGGCGCGCCAGCCTGCTGGACGAGATACGGGGGCCGGTTGCCTGCGCCGCACGCGGGTCATCCCGTGAGTAGCCCACTGGATGCCGGGCCATCGAACGATCGTGTCCTCGCCATCGCCCTGATCCTCGCCCTCAGCGCGTTCGTCTCGATGATCGTGTGGCTCGTGGCTCGGTGAGCCGGATGGATCGACGAGGCATCGGGCCGCGCAGCGTAGAAGTGAGCGAGCCATCACCCCGCCCCCGCCTGGCGCCGGGAGAGATTGTGGCGAAGATCCTCATTGTCGATGATGAAGAGACGATGGTGCGCTCCCTTGCCGCGCTGCTGTCTGCCGAGAGCTATGAGGTCGTCAGCGTGGGCGATGGCCCAGGCGCGCTGGCGGCTGCGCGGGCGCACCGGCCCGACCTGATCGTGCTCGACGTGATGCTTCCCGGCCTCGACGGGATGGAGGTCTGCCGGCAGATCCGCGCCTGGTCGACGGTGCCGATCATCATGCTGACCGCGAAGACGGGCGAGCTCGATACTGTCGTCGGCCTGGAGGTGGGCGCCGATGACTACGTCACGAAGCCCTTCAACCCCCGCGAGCTCGTGGCGCGCGTGAAGGCCCAACTGCGGCGCACGCAGATGCTGGCGTCGCACGCGCAGGAAGACCGGCTGGAAGCCAGCGGTGTGACGATGAACGTCGGCAGCCGGGACATCCGCGTGGCCGGACGAGAGGTGACCCTCTCCCCCAAGGAGTTCGATCTGTTGCGGGTTCTGCTCAGCCATCCCGGCCGGGTCCTCGGGCGCGACTTCCTGCTCAATCGCGTCTGGGGGGAGGACTTCTGTGGGGACACCCGCACGCTGGACGTCCACATCCGCTGGCTCCGGGAGAAGATCGAAGACGATCCCAGCAGCCCGCGCCGGATCCAGACGGTCCACGGCGTGGGCTACCGGTTTGTCGCCTGACGCGCATGTTCCGGCACATCCGCTGGCGACTGCTCGCAACGTACCTGATTGTCGTGTCGGCTGCGCTGGTGTTCCTCGGTGTCCATCTTGGGCGCCAGTTTGAAGCGGCGCTGGGAGTGGACGTGAGGGACCCGGCCTCGCTGCAGGCGCAGGTGCGGCACGTGCGCTGGGTGATCGCCTGGGCGGTTCTCGTGGCGCTGGGCATCTCCGCCGCGGTGGGGATCCTCCTGGCCCGCAGTATCGCCGGGCCTGTCCAGGAGATGCAGCGCGTGGCCGGCGATCTTGCCGCAGGGCGGTTCCAGGAGCGCGTCCCGGTGCGGACGCGGGATGAGCTCGGCGACCTCGCCCGGTCGCTGAACGACATGGCCGACGAACTCGAACGCCTGGACGCCAGCCGGCGGGCCTTCGTCGCCGATGCCTCCCATGAGCTCCGCACCCCCGTGGCGAATCTGGTCGTCGCTGTCGAAGCGCTCAAAGCCGCACTTGACCGGGATCCCGGTTTGGCGACGGCACTGGCGGAGGATCTGGAACGGGAGACCCACCGCCTGCGCGAGCTCGTGGAGCACCTGCTGGATCTCTCCCAGGTCGAGGCCGGGGGGCTTGCCCTCTCCATCGAGCCGCTGACCGTGGCGTCGTTGATCGAACGGAGCCTGGAGCCGTTCCGGGTCCGTGCGGATGCTTCGCGCCTCAGCCTCGAGGTGAGGATCCCGCGGGGGGTGCCCTCCATCCGCGCCGATCCTGTGCGCGCGGTCCGGGTCTTGGCGAACCTCCTCGACAACGCGGTGAAGTTCACGCCTCCGGGCGGCCGCGTCACCGTTGCGGCAGCAGAGCGAGGGAGCGCCGTGGAGGTGTCCGTGGCCGACACCGGCCCGGGCATCCCCGGCGCGGAGACGGCACAGATCTTCGATCGCTTCTATAGAGTGGACAAGGCACGGGCACGGAGCCGGGGAGGGGCGGGATTGGGACTGGCCATCGCCAGGCGTTTGGCCGAAGCGCAAGGTGGAACTATCACCGTACGCAACCGGGAGGAGGGCGGAGCTGTCTTCACCGTCACCTTCCCACGATACGGCTAGGAGGACGCGATGCGTACTCGCACAAACGTCGCAATTCTGCTGACCGTTGTGGTGCTTACCGCCGGGTGCCAGCGGACGGCCCGGCAGCCGGGCCCCACGGCCGGCCCGATGGACGCGCAGGTGGTCGAAGTCATCGCCAAAGAGTTTGCCTTCGAGCCCACGGAGATGCGGGTCAAGCCCGGGATGGTAACGTTCAAAGTGAAGAACGAGGGCACCGTGGAGCACGAGTTCATGATCGAAGGGGTCACGGCTCACGGGGATCACGCCAGCGGAACCTTCGGGCCGGGAGTGATGCATGAAGTGGAGGTCGAGCTCAACCCCGGGACCTATCCGGTGTCCTGCAATGTTGCCGGACACCGTGAGGCCGGGATGATGGGCTCCATCATCGTGGAATGACTCCGGCCGCCGTGGTCTCGCCGGCGAAGCGGAGCCCCGGCCGCCTGATCAGCGGCGTCGGGCTCGCCGTGCTGTTCGCGGCCACCGTGGTGACGCTCGTTGTCAACACCAGGAACCCGTCCGGCGAGACGACGCCTCAGGGTGCGCTCCGCGTGCCTGCCTCCCTGGCCGGGAACCCGATGGTGACCTCCCTGCGAGGTGCCGCGGCCCTGGCCGACGTCAGCCGCCTCCACGGCAAGACGATCGACGCGGTCGACGCCGCCGTCGCCCGGTACCAGAACGGCGCCACGCTGTGGGTCAGCGCCTCGCCCTCGGCGCTGGCCGCCTCGCGCCTGCTCTGGCGGATGAATCGCCGTATGGCCAATGGAACGCAGGTCTTTAGCGCCCCCCGGCCTCAGCAGATCGGAGGGCGCTCGGTGTTCGTCACGGAAGGCATCGGACAGATCCACTACTACTATCAGTCAGGGGCGCGGGTGATCTGGCTCGCGCTACCACCCGGACTACATGCCAGCGTAGCACTGGAAACGCTTCTGAACGTCTATCCGTAGTACTGCCCGCTGTGCTCAAATTGAAGCTGAGGACGGGAGGGACCCGTCAGAGCCCGAATCGGATCAGCGACCATGCGACAAACCCAAGCGTCAATCCGCTGGTTACCAGGACCAACGCGCGCATCGGGACCGTCATCGGCCCACGCTGGACCGATCTTAGATTCACCGCCACCACGGCAAGCGACAGGACAAGCAGCCCGCGACGAAGATTTGGATACACTTGCATAAAGGTCAACCCTGATCCGCTTACCCCAAGGGCCAGCAGGGCCATATGTAGGTTATGGTGCTGGCCGGCCAGGAACGCCAGTACCATCCCGCCAATTGACGCAACTCCTTGCTTCTTCATCCGTTCACCGGTCGCGAGTCTAGCAGGCGGTGCCCTCACCAGTCAAACTACCGCTGGTCAGCCTCCTTCCCGCATGCTCCGGGGCCTGGACCCGCCTCTTCGCCTTCGACACCGGGGGATTCATCTCGCGGATGACTGCCGCCCGCCGGTTCTGGGCAAGGGAAAGGGCAAGGCTCAGATCTGCCGATTCTCACGAGTGGGCTGGACGCAGTCCCTGCACTCAACCTACTGGAGGTGGGATATCTTGCGTGCCCGTGTCACGACCGTAGTCATGCTGCTCCTGTTGATCGCCGGTCTCTCACTCCCTGCGGGTGCGCAGATGTCGCTCCAGCACACCTTCTCGCTGCGCTATTGGGGGAGCCAGTTCTCCTTCGGGAATCCCTCTCCCGCCGTGTTCTGGTACAACCAGCCCGGTTGGGGGCTGTCCTACCGGGGCGACACCGTGGCCACGCCCTGGTCGTTCAGTGCGAGCTACGATCGGCTCTCCGCGGGCGGGATGTTTTGGGAGACGGCGTCGCTATTCAACGGGAACGTTCATTACCGATTCGGCACCATGCCTAACACGCGGTTTAGCGTGTTTGCCGGGTACGGCAGGATGAGCCTGTCGGATACAGCCGGAGGCCAGGGCGGGACCGGGGCAGGGCTCCGGCTGGGTGGTGACTTCTTCACCTACCTGCAGCAGCAGCAGCCCAGCGGCTGGTACGCGACCGGGGAATTTGCCTGGGGGCCGAGCTGGAACTCCAGTTTCCCCGCGTTCCCCTCGCTGGCCAACGGCAACTCCAGCGAGTACAAATTCGCGCTGGGACATGAGTTCGGTCAGGGCATGGCCGCACAGGTGGGATGGCGCTCCTTCAACTGGAACATCCCGACCTCTCCGGGCTGTGTTGATCCAGGCTGTCAGTTCCGGTGGAGCGGGTGGACGCTGGAGATGGTGATGCGCCGGTAGGTTTGACGACGGAGGCGGTGAGACGCCGGCCGAGCGACGGCCGGCGTCTTGCTATGTCAGGAAGGCGGCGACGCGCGGCGATTGGACGAACGACCGGCGCAGGCCCTCGGGCAGGCGGCCGGCGATCCCTTCCAGGAACGCGGCTAACGCGACCCGGTCCGCGGCAGTGTCGAGGAGCTCGACTCTGAGCTCGCGCGCGCGCCAGCGGCGGTGGGCGTCCTCGGCCTCATCGCTCCACTGCATCGCCCGTCCCAGCAGCGCCTCCGCGCCCGCCGCGTCGCCGTGGAGCGCGGCCGCGCGCGCGTCGAGCATCGCCAGCGAGGCCAGCCCGGGGAGCGAGCCGAACCGCTCCATGCCGGGCCGGCAGGCCTCCACGAACGCGGTGAAATCGGCCGGCCTGTCCGCATCCAGCAGCGCCTCACCAACCAGCAGCGTGGCTTCGACGTCGGACGGGATGAACGTCCCGCCGGGCAGCGCGACGACCTCGTCGAGGGCGCGCATCAGGCTGTCCTGATCGCCTTCGTGCCGGGCAACCTCGATGGCCGAGATCAGTGAGATCTTGCGCCAGGCCGGCGACCGGCTCTCCACCTTCGCGCCGGCGCGCCACATCGCCATCGCGTCCTCGTGCTGGCCCGTCAGTTGATACGCCAGGCCACTGAAGTAGTACAGCCAGGGATACTGGATACGGGCGAGCCCCTGGATCTTGCTCCGGGCCATCTCCAGGTTGGCCAGGGCCTCCGGCCACATCCCGAAGCTTGTCTGGATCCGCCCCATGAAGAACCGCGTGTAGGCGATCCGGCGGCGGTCGCCGATCTGCTCGGCGATCTGCAGCGCGTCGTCCCCGTGCCGGAGCGCGATGCGATACTGTCCCAGGAACCCGTTGATCACGCAGAGATAGCTCAACGACGTGGCCTCGCGCGACCGGTCGCCCGCCGTCCGCGCCGCCGTGAGCCCCTCGGTGGCCGCCGCCACGGCCTGCGCCCCCAGCCCGGCCCCCACGTAGATCATGCTCATGAGGTTGAGCGCGCGGGCCACGCCGGCGTCGTCACCGGCCTGGCGCAGCAGCGCGAGCCCTTCCTGCAGCGCCGGGTGATCCGGGGCCATCACGCCGCGGTCCCACGCGATGTTCGCCAGGTCGATCAATGCCTGCCCCAGGACGGCTCCCGCGCCGGCCCGGCGCGCCGCGTCGGCGGCCTGCTCGAAGTGGCGCTCGGCTTCCTCCAGATCCATCCGGCGATGATAGATGAGGCCGATCTTGGTCTGCAGCGCAGCCTCCAGGACGGTGTCGCGCGCCTCACGCGCGGCGCGCAGCCCGGCTTCATAGGCCTCCATCGCCGCCTCGTACTCGCCCAGGAGCTGATGCACGTCGCCCCGGTCCCGGTGGATCGCCGCGGCCAGGGCGGGATCCGCCGGGCCGGACCCGGCGGCCTCCAGCGCCTGGGCGAAGAGGCGGAGCGCGTCGGCGTTGGCGTACTGGCGCCGTGCTTTGTTCCCCGCGCGATGCAGGTAGGTAGCGGCACGCTCGTCGCCCGCGACCCGCAGGTGCTCGGCCAGCACCTCGATGACTTCCTCGATCCGCCCGGCCAGGCGGCCTTCCAGCCAGCGCACGATCTGGGCGTGCGCGGGCTGGCGGTGGGTGCGCGGGAGCAGGTTGTAGGCGACATCGCGCGTCAGGATGTGGCGGAAGGCAAATTCGTCCTCGCCGGCGATCGTGGAGGCGGGGCGCCGGAGGATGAGCTCCTTGGCGATGAGCGACTCGAGGACGGTGGAGGTCTCATCCGGCTCGAGCCCGGCCAGGCTCGATACCGCCGACGGCCAAAACGTCCGGCCGATGACCGCGGCCGCCTGCAGCGCCCGGCGCTCGGCGGCCGGCAGGCGGTCGATGCGGGCGGTGATCACGGCCTGCACGGTATCCGGGATCTGCGCGCCGGGGAGGCTCCCCTCCATGATCATCCGCACGAGCTCCTCGACGAACAGCGGGTTGCCCTCCGCTCGCTGGGCGATGGTCCGCACGACGTCCTTGGCCAGGCCCTGGGAGCCGAGCGCGGCGACGAGTTGCTCCACTTCGTTCGCCCGCAGCGGCGGCAGGTCGATGTTTGTGGCGCTTCTGCGGCCGCCGCCCCAGTTGGGGCGGCGTTCGAACAGCTCCGGCCGGGCCACGCAGATGATGAACACGGGCAGCGTACTCGCGCGGTCGGCGAGCAGCTCGACCAGATCCAGCACGCCGTCATCCGCCCAGTGGATGTCTTCGAGCGCGAGGACGACCGGGCGGTGCACGGACAGCCCCGTGACCAGTCCGACCCACGCGTCGAACAGCTGCCGGCGGATCTCCACGGGATCCGCGCCGGCCTGCTCGCCGCCGAAGGTGAGCAGCAGCCCGTCGAGCACACCGTCACCGGCGGGGAGCGCGCCGTGCAGCCAGCGCTCGATCTTCTCGCGGACGACGTCCGGCGCGTCGGTGTCCATCAGCCCCGCCTGCGAGCGCAGAATGTCCAGCAGGGCATGATAGCCGATCTGCCAGCCGAAAGCGACGCTGCGTCCCCGCAGCACCAGCGGCGGGGGATCCGCCTCGCGGACCTCAGCGAGGAACTCGCGCAGGAGGCGGCTCTTGCCGATCCCCGGCTGGCCCATCAGGGTCACGAGATGCGGCCGGACGTCTTCCTGCGTCCGCTGGTAGAGATGGCGGAGGAGGGCGAGCTCGCCGTGGCGTCCGACGAGCGGCGCGGCGATCCGGCGCACGTCGCTCGCCTCCGGCCTGGCCCGCACCGCCGCCCAGGCGGCCAATGTCTCCCCTTTGCCTTTCACCTGCAGCGGCGGGAGGTCGGCGTACTCGATGCTCTCCTTCGTCAGCCGGTGCGTGCGCTCCCCGACGACGACCGTACCCGCCCCCACGGTCTGCTGCAGCCGCGCCGCCGTGGTGACGGCGTCGGAGATGAGGAAGTCCCGGTCGAACGTGGACCCCGACGCGGCGACCACTTCGCCCGTGTTGATGCCGATCCTGACCGCGAGCTGCACGCCGAAGGTCGAGCCGAGATGGGTGTTGAGCACGGGCATGGCGTCCCGGATGGCCAATCCGGCCCGCACGGCGCGCTCGGGATCGTCCTCGTGCGCCGCGGGCAGCCCGAAGACGGCGAGCACGCCGTCTCCCAGGTAGTTGGCGACGCTGCCGGCAAACCACCGCTCCACCACGTGCTGCACGACGTCATAAAAACGGCCGACCACCTGCCGCGCCTCCTCGGGATCCAGCCGCTCGGTCAGCGCCGTGGAGCCGGCGAGGTCGGCGAAGAGCACGGTGATGACCTTCCGCGCCTCGGCGGGGACTTCTTGAGGAGGAACGGCACCAGCCCGGCCGCCGGCGGTGACCTGCGGACGCCCGCCTGCGTCGATCCGCGCCCCGGCCGCCAGGGGGATGCCGCAGTTCGAGCAGAAGCGGGCCGCTTCCGCCACCTCGCTGCCGCATTCGGGACAGCGCCGTCCCTGGGGTATCCCGCAGTTGGCGCAGAACTTCGCCCCGGGCGAGTTCTCGAACCCGCAGTTCGGGCAAGGCGGCGAAGTGGACATGATGCATCCTATTATACTGGTGTGGCGGAACCCCGGGCGGGGGCGTTGCAGACTTCAGCCGGTCCTGTGATGTCGCCGTTACACGGCCCGCGTAGACGTAGGAGCACATCTCACTCATCCTAGGGGGGAACCGGATGCGATTGCGCACGACCCTGCCTGTGCTGATGTTGCTTGCCGCGCTGCTCCTGCCGGTGGTCACGGCACCGGTGCAGGCGCAGAGCGGGCCGCGGAAGGTCATCCAGGTCACCATGGTCTCCTACAAGTTCACCCCCGCTCTGATCACGGTGAGCCAGGGCGACACGGTGGTGCTGCAGGTCAGCAATGAGGATCCGGACCGCCGCAACCACAGCATCGCCGCGCGGCTGTTCACGCAAATCCAGGCGACGGCGACCGGCGAGTTCCGGACCGGCGAGGCCGACGGGCGCCGGTGGTTCGCGGCCGAGCCCGGGAAGAAGTTCGAGCTGACGTTTGTGGCCTCGGAGCGGGGGTCGTTCCCGTTCGTCTGCGGAGTGTTCGATCACGGCGCCCGCGGGCAGACCGGCGCCATCAACGTCCTGGCGCCCGCCCCCTAGGAGCCGGGACGGTCGGTAGGCCGGCGGGGCGTAGACGTTGATCGTGACCAGCGGATGCGCCCCGTCGCTCCCTTTTCCGCAGTGAATGCAGAGCGTGGCGGGCGATCTGCGCTCCGCCACGCTTGCCACTGCAGCTGGGCGCGCTTCGAATCGTTCTACCGGCGCGGACCACGCCCCCTGCCCGCGCCCTGACCGGGACCCTGCTGCGGCCCGCCGCCCGCGCCGCGCCCGCTGCCGGGGCCCGCCTGAAGCAGCCACGCCGCCTGCGAGGCGGTCAGCTTCCCGGCCTTCACCAGATCGTTGATCGTCTGGGTCCGGGCCTGCTTCATGGCCGCCTGCACCGTGGCCAGATGGACGTTCTTCTGGGCGGCAATGGTGGCCATCCGTGAAGTCGTCAGCGCCTGGCGCAGCGCCTCCGGGGTCATGCCCAGCACCTTCGCGGCGGCCGCCTGCGTCGCCGTCTGGATGGCGGTGTGCACGTCGGCCGGGATCGCCTGCCCGACCCCCATGGGACCGGCGCCCGGGCCGCGCCCTCCCGCCGGACCGGGGCGATGAGCGCCTCGCGGTGCGGCGAATGCCGGGACCGCCAGGATGGCCACCAGGGCCAGGATCAGCATCGTGCCAAAGACCTTCTTCATCGTCTTCCCTCCGTCTGTCGTCTCACCCACGTGGGTGGCGTGCTCACTGTGGATGAGCGTACGGGATGGCGATGTGGGCCCCGTGAGGGGTGGATGAAGCCCCGATGAAGATTCGGGCTAGGCCGGAGGGAGGGTAAGCACGAACGTCGATCCGCGCCCCGGCCCCGGGCTCTCCGCCCAGATCCGGCCGCCGTGCGCCTCGACGATGTGCCGGGCGATGGTGAGCCCCAACCCGCTTCCGCCGCCGGCGCGGGCGCGCGAGCGATCCACGCGGTAGAAGCGCTCGAAGACGTGCGGAAGATGTTCGGGGGCGATGCCGATGCCGGTGTCGGTCACCCGCACCTCCAGGGTTCCGCCGCGGGACTGCGCCGACACGGTGATGCGGCCGGGGGCCGACGTGTACTGGATGGCGTTGCCGAGGAGGTTGAGCAGTACCTGCTGGACCCGGTCGGGGTCGACGCGCGCTGGGGCGAGGCCGCGGTCTACGCGGACCTCAAGCGTAAGCCCCTTGTCGTCGGCCTGCCCGCGCAGCCGGTCCACGGCATCCATGATCAGTTGCGCGACCTGCACCGGCCTCCGGTCGAGCGAGAGTGGGCCGGCTTCCAACCGGGAGAGCTCCTCCAGGTCGCTCACGATGCGCTGCAGGCGGGCGACGTCGCGGGAGATACGGAGGAAGATCTCCGGATCGGGCGCCAGTCGCTCGTCGGTCAACCCTTCCATGTACCCGCCGATGACGGCCAGCGGCGTGCGCAGCTCGT
>Ga0209172_10003661_pt1 | contig 22806 bp, 19 predicted proteins | sample LarsenN4metaG_FD_184113 | JGI IMG/M metagenome (GOLD analysis project Ga0209172, IMG submission 184113) | Hot spring sediment bacterial and archeal communities from British Columbia, Canada, to study Microbial Dark Matter (Phase II) - Larsen... ... | reverse complement strand
AATGCACGCGTGCCGGCCGGATCCGCTTGATCGGAATAGACACGCCCGAGCTGAGCCAGGCTCCCTTCGGAGTCCAGGCATCTTCGGCCCTTGCTGCATTCATCCCCCTCGGTTCCGATGTGCAACTCGAGCAGGACGTCGAGGCCCGGGATCGCTACGGTCGGTTGCTCGCTTATATCTGGCTCGATGGTACCTTGGTGAACTGGCGCATGATTCGCGAGGGATGGGCGGTTCTTCTCACGTACCCGCCGAACGTCCAGTACGTCGATTGGTTCGTGGATGCGGAACAGCGAGCCCGCGAAGAGGGGCGCGGTCTGTGGGCTACCGGTGGATTTGACTGTCGTCCGCTCGACCGTCGCCGCGGCCGCTGCCAGTAGGGGCGCCGCTCTTGGCCTCACTCGGCCGCCCACCCGCAGGCACCCGCTGGCGCTGAAGGCCCGCACCCCACATCTTCCACCCAGGGGCCGCTGAGCGTTGAGGCGCCCGCCAGGCCATGTCGGCCCCACGGGAGGCGGAATGCTGCGGGACCTGAGCTTTGCGCACATACTCATCCTGCTGGCGATCATCGCCCTGGTCTTCGGGGCCAGGCGGCTGCCGGAGATCGGCGCCTCGCTGGGCAAGGGCATCCGGGAGTTCAAGAAGAGCCTGAGCGAGATCGGCAGCACCAACGACGAGCGGACCACGATCCCTCCCGCCGATCGCAAGGCCGAGACGCACGAGAGCGGAGACCCCAAGCGGCTCAGTGACTGAGCCGCTTCTTTCCTTCCAGTCATACTGACACATCAGGGAGGCATGTCGTGCGCCGCTTGAACTCGGTGCCGGTCGCGTTCCACTTCGCCGCCCTGGGTGCAGCGGGGCCAACCCTGCTGGCCGCTGCTCCAACCGCCGCCCGGGGCCAGCAAGCCACCGTGACACTCAGGGCCCCCAGGGTGCTCGATGGCAAAGGCGGCGCGCTGAGCAACGCCACCATCGTGGTGCGGGGCTCGACGATCGTTCGACTGAACGGCCCCGCCGAAGGCGTGACCTACGATCTGTCCGGCTTGACCGTGATGCCCGGTGGGATCGACACCCACGTGCACCCCACCTGGCATTTCGACCCCACCGGCCGGCTCCACACCGACACCAGCGAGACACCCCAACAAGCCATCCTCTATGCCGCCGAAAACGCCTATCGCACGCTCATGGGCGGGATCACCACGGTGCAGAGCCTGGGAGATCCGCGCGACAAGGACCTGCGGGACGCCATCGCCCGCGGCGTCATGCCGGGTCCCAGGATCATCACCTCACTCGGCTCCCTCAACGAGCGGACCGGATCGCCGGCCCAGCTGCGCGAGGCGGTGCGGCAATTCAAGGAGCGCGGCGCGGACGTGATCAAGATCTTCGCCTCCGCCAGCATTCGGGACGGCGGCTCCCCCACCATGACCCAGGAGCAACTGGACGCCGCGTGCGGTGAGGCCAGCGCACAGGGGCTCCGCTCCGTGGTGCATTCCCACGGTCCGGAAAGCACCCGCCGCGCCGTGATGGCGGGATGCACGACCATCGAGCACGGAGCCCTGCTGGACGAGCCGGCACTCCGGCTCATGGCCGAGCGCGGGGTGTACTACGATCCCAACATCGGTCTGGTGCTCCAGAACTACCTCGAGCACAAAGACCGCTATTTCGGGATCGGGAACTACAACGCGGAAGGCTTCGCTCAGATGGAGCGGGCCATCCCGCTCGCCTTGAACGCGTTCCAGCTGGCCCTCAAGCTCCCCGCGCTCAAGATCGTCTTCGGCACCGACGCCGTGGCCGGCGCCCACGGCCGGAACTTCGAGGAGATCGTCTATCGCGTACAGCGGGGCGGCCAGGATCCCATGGCCGCCATCGTGAGCGCCACCTCGCTGGCTGCCCAGTCGCTCAACCTGGGCGATGAGATTGGTGCTATCGCGCCCGGGATGCAGGCGGACCTGGTTGCCTTGGACGGCGACCCCACGAGCGACATCACGGCGTTGAGGCGGGTGGTGTTCGTGATGAAGGGAGGCGTGGTCTACAAGAACGAGGGCCGCAGAGGCGGGAGCGGCGGCAGCGGCGGCAGAAGCGGGAGCAGTGATGCGACGGCCACGCCCGGCGGCAGTGCGCCTGGCCCCGTCGGCTGGCCGGTATACGGCGGCGACCCCGGCGGGATGAAGTATTCCCCGCTCGCCTCCATCAACCGCGACAACGTGCACCGACTTGCGCCCGCGTGGGAATGGAACGTGGGCGAAGCGCCCATCCCGCAAACCGATAGCACCAAAGCGGCCCGCCCCGGGAACTTCCAGGTGACCCCGCTCATGATCCACGACACGCTGTTCCTGAGCACGCCGTTCAACCGCGTCGTGGCGCTGGACGCCGCGACCGGGCGCGAACTTTGGGCGTACGACCCCGGCGCCTATCGGTTCGGCCAGCCGTCCAACGGCACCGGCTTCGTTCATCGCGGCGTGGCCACGTGGACCGACGGCACGGAGCGCCGGATCTTCATCAATAGCCGCTGGCGCCTGATCGCGCTGGACGGGGCGACGGGGAAGCCCATTCCCACCTTCGGCGCCACCGGCGAAGTGGATCTCACGGCGACCATTCTGTGGAAGGTCAACAAGCTCCACTACACCAACACGTCTCCACCCGTCGTGTACCGGGATCTCGTCATCGTGGGCAACGGCGTGGGCGATCGCCTGGTCTATCCCAACGACCCGCCCGGCGACGTCCAGGCGTTCGACGTGCGCACCGGCCGGCTGGTGTGGCGCTTCAATCCCATCCCCCAACCCGGTGAGTTCGGCAGCGAGACCTGGGAGAACGAGTCCTCTCGGCGCACCGGCCACACCAACGTGTGGGCCCCGTTCACGGTGGACACGGCGCGCGGTCTGGTCTACCTGCCGGTCAGCACGCCGAGCAACGACTTCTACGGCGGCGACCGCAAGGGGGCGAATCTCTTCGGCGAAACCCTGGTCTGCCTGGATGCCAACACCGGGAAACGCGTGTGGCACTACCAGATCATTCACCATGGGCTGTGGGACTACGATCTCCCCGCACCCCCCAGCTTGATCACTATTCGTCCGGGCGGCAGGACCATTGACGCGGTCGCCGTGGTGACCAAACAGGGATTCGTCTTCACGTTCGACCGCGTCACCGGTGAGCCGGTCTGGCCCATCGAGGAGCGGCCGGTGCCGCCCTCGGACGTTCCGGGCGAGCAAGCTTGGCCCACGCAGCCCTTCCCCACCAAACCGGCGCCCTTCGTCCCGCAGGGCTTTATGCCGGACGACGTGCTCGACTTCACGCCTGAACTCAAAGCCCTGGCCCTCGCGGAAGTCCAGCAATACCGCCTGGGCCCCTTGTTCACGCCGCCCTCGCTCCAGGGCACCATCCAGATGCCGGGGATCATCGGCGGCGCCGGATGGGGCGGCGCCGCCTTCGATCCCGAGACCGGCGTGCTCTACGTCAAGGCCACCAACTCGCCCCACCTGGCTAAGCTCACGGAGTGGCCGCCGTCGGACACGGTTCGGGCGCGCTATTACTTCGACCGCAGCGCATCGCTCGGCATCCGTGCGCCGGTCCCGGCCACCGACGGCACCGCGCCAGACCGGCCGCGGCCGATCCCGGTGCACAAGCCCCCGTACGGCACGCTGGTGGCGATCGACATGCACACCGGCGAGCACCGCTGGCAGGTGACCGTGGGCGACACTCCCTGGATGCGCGAGCATCCCCTGCTCAAAGGTCTCGACCTCCCGCCGCTGGGCGTGAGCGGCTCGCCGGGCCCGATCGTGACGGGCGGCGGGCTGGTGTTCCTGACCGGTGGCGGATCGGTGCTGTACGCGTTCGACAAGACCGACGGCCGCGTGCTGTGGCAAGCCGATCTGGGGCAGATTGGCTACGCCGTCCCCATGACCTATCAGACCAGCAACGGCCGCCAGTACGTCGTCATCGCCACCGGCGAAGACGACCACGCGGTGCTCAAGGCGTTCGCCTTGAAGGAGGCACCATGAGCGCACTGGATCGGCGACGATTCCTGAAGGCGGCGGGAGGGGCGGCAGCGGCAGCAGTGGCGGCAGGGGCCGGCTCGGCCGGCGGTTGCGCCGGCCAGGGGACGGGGACTGCCGGGCTGGATCATGGCGCGGTGTTGGCGCTGGCCCAGGCGGTCCTCCCCGAGGAGCTGGGCTCCGAGGGCGTCGCCCAGGTTGCCGGGGGCTTCGAGAGCTGGGTCGCCGGATATCGTCCCGCGGTCGAAATCACCCACGGCTATGGGACCGGTAATCTGGATTACACGCCGGCCCATCCTGGTCCCGGCTGGGCGGCACAGCTCGAAGCGCTCGACCTCGAGGCCAGGGCGCGTTTCGGCACCTCGTTCGCGGCACTGACTCTGGAGCGCCGCACCGACATGGTCCGCCAGCAACTCGCGCGCGAGCGCGTGGATCGCGTGCCGGACCCGGTGCAGGCGCGCCACGTGGCCGTGGGGCTCCTGGCGTACTGGGCGCAGACGCCCGAGGCCGCGAATCTGTGCCATAAGGCCAGGATCGATCCTTACACCTGCCGACCGCTGGAAGAGCAGGCCCGGAAGCCTGAGCCGATCACGGGGGCGTAGGAAACTGCGTAAGGGCCAAGGGGTGAGGAGTGGCCCCCTTACCCCTTGCCCATCACCCCTTAGTGCTTGCGCAGTCCCATCCCGTCGCCAGGAGGTAGGGTGGCCACGGTCGTCGAATCCGACATCTGTATTGTGGGTTCCGGCATCACCGCCGCGCTCCTGGCCGAGAAGCTGGCGGAGGAGCGCGAGGCCAAGATCGTGGTGGTGGAGGCGGGCGACGACGTGCCGCCACTCAGCCAACGCGCCCGCCTGCGCCGGCGCTCGCTCGACTACGGGGAGAGCCCCTGGCCGCGCGACCATCTGGATGGCTACGAGGTGGACGGGATCCAGTCCCGGTCCATGTGCGTCGGCGGGCTGGCCATGCACTGGGGCGCCGTGACCCCGCGCTTTACGCCTGAGGACTTCAAGCTCAAGTCGCTCTACGGCGTGGGCGACGATTGGCCGATCTCCTACGACGATTTGGAGCCGTTCTACCAGGAGGCCGAGGAACGGATGGGTGTGGCGGGCGAGCAGGGCCCGCCGGAGGCGGATGGTCCGCGCTCGAATCCGTACCCACAGCCTCCCTTACCCCTCACGTACAACCTGGAGCTGCTCAAGTCATGGGGTGAGAAGCTCAGCGTCCCGTTCTGGAGTCAGCCCTCGGCCAAGAACTCGGTGCCCTATCGAGGGCGCACGGTCTGTTGCCGCAGCGATACGTGCTCGCCCATCTGTCCCGTGGGCGCCAAGTACTCGCCGGACTTCACCTGGAACGCGCTCCGGGCCGCGGGCAAGGTCGAACTGATCACTCGCACGGTGGTGCGGCGGCTGGAGCTGGTGCGCGGATCGGATACGGTCTCCCACGCCGTCGCCCTGAATCGCGACCGGCCCGACGAGCCGGTGGAGTTCCACGCCAAGACCTTCGTGGTCGCGGCCGGGTATGTGTGGAGCCCGCATCTGTTGCTGGTCTCGGCCACCGGCCGCTTCCCCAGCGGGCTCGCCAATCGGACCGGCCTGGTGGGCCGATACATGAACGGGCACCGCAACGTGTCAGCGTTCATTCAGTTGCCGCTCAGGCTCTACCCTGGGATGAACGGGCAGCACAGCCTCATGTCCCACCAGTTCATGCGACCCCGCCGCCTGGCCAGATACCTGCGCCACGATCTGCGGATCTGGGAGTCGTCGGTCGGTGCCGAGCCGCGACTGCGGGACGACGCGGGCAATGTGCTCCTGGGGAACGATCTGCTCGCCGACTGGCGCAAGCGGGCGGCGCGGGGCACCGCTCGGGTGCGGGCCTATTACGACGTGCTCCCTCACCGGGAGAGCACGGTCACACTCGATTTCTACCGCAGAACCCCCTGGGGCGATCCGCTTCCCAGGATCAGTTATCGAGACAGCGACGAGTCAGCCGCGCTCAGGGGGTACACCGAGGACACCCTCAAGCAGCTTTTCCAGCGCATGGCCAAGGCCGGCGACGGCGAGGTCATCTCCATGCGGGTGGACGATTTCCAGGACCACCCTGGCGGCGGGTGTCGCATGGGCGCCGATGCCAAGACCGGCGTGTGCGACGGGTTTGGCCGGACCTTCGACCACGAGAACCTGTTCGTCGTAGGGGCACCTACCGCGGTGACGGCGAGTTGCTGCAATGCGACGCTGACCTTCGTGGCGCTGGGGTTGAGGGCCGCGTCGGAGATCGGCAAACCGTACCCCGAGCGGCCACGGGCGTAATCGCCTAGTCCCTGCGAAAGGGTCAGTCCTCGGTCGTCACCCCGGCTCCGGCCACTGCCACCGCGCTCATCGGCACCACCCCGTCCTGTCCGAGGTGCACCGCCACGTCCATGTCGAGCTGGCGGGCCTGGTCCGCGAGCGCCTTCAGCACGTCGGGCAACAGTCCCGGCTTGCCAGCCCGCTGGTCGTCGGCGATCTGGACGGCGGGATCGTCCTGGTCTCCGGCGAAGACCCGCACCGTGGTGATCCCGTGCGCCAACCAGAGCTTGACGTACATGCCTTCGGCTTCGATGACCTGGGGCGCCGTCACCCGGCGCCCATTACGCGCCAGGTCCGGCGGCGTAACGCGACGGATCTCGGTGATGGTGTTGCCCTCCAACCCAAAAAGGGGACTCGCTACGACTTGGGCCGGGGCGCCTCCACCAGCACGGCCACCTTCCGCAGAATCACCGCGACCGCGGCCAGCAGTTCCGAGATCTCATAGGGTTTGGCCACCACCGGCTGGCCGGACTTCTCCAGGAACGTGCGCGACGCCGGGTCGGTGTAGTCGCCGGTTACGAAGACAAAGCGGCCGGCCAGGTCGGGCATCGACTCTTCTACCTGCTCGAAGAATCCCCGCCCCCCCAGCGCCGGCATCCGAAGGTCGCAGATCACGCAGTCCACGGGACCCAGCTTCAGCACTTCGAAGGCCTCCAGACCGTTGGCGCAGGGCGTCACCAGGTGGCCCAGCCGCTGGAAGAGCCGGGTGATCGCGGAGCGGTTGGCGTCATCATCCTCCACCACCACGATATGCCCCGGTCGCGCGGGCGGGGTCTGGTAGGGTGCGAGCATGTGGGGCACCGTGTCAGGCGCCATGAGGTCCACCCGCCGCAACAGCTGTGCGGTGATGGTGCTCGCCCGCGACACGTCGACCTTTATGTTCTCCAGCTCGCGCCGTTGCGCCAGGCTGAGGTGCTGGGCCTGGATCTCTCCCACCGCAGCCAGGATTGCGTTGAGCCGGTTGTTCAGCGCGTTCACCGACTGCGCCACATCGTCGCGCATGAACTGGACCCATGCTTGGGCCAGTTCGTCCGGGACCGCTCGGCTCGGTGTCGCATCGGTCGCGGGTGCGTGTGCTGCAGCGCCCGCGGGCTTGGGTTCGGGTTCGCCGCGTTTCTTCTGAGCGCTCATCGCTCGAGAGAGGGCGGGCTCAGGACCTGCTCGTTGCGGCGCCGGCCTCCGGTGCCGGCCGCCGTGACGCCAGACTTCTCACCACCCACGTCTCACCTCGCATTCAGGGCCGCCGCGTGGAGAATCGCCCTCCCGCCGGGCATCTCGTACACCGGCCCCGCGTCGGTGCTGACCAGCTTGACCCACCGCTCCGACGCCACCACCAGATGTGAATCGTCCGCCCAGCCCCAGGTCGTCCCCAACGGCCGGTCGTTCACCAGCACCCGGGGCTCCACCTGCACTGCCGACGGATCCAGCGGCAGCGTGCGCAGAATCTTCTGGGCTCGGGCACCGATCACCCGGTCGTGCACCAGCTGCGCTGCTCCGGAAACCACCCAGACCGGAGCGCTGTCCGTGGGCGTGCCATCCGGCGTCTGGCTCGGGAAAAACCGCACCCGCTCCTGCCCGAGATCGTACACGGCGATGTGTCGTAAGCGAGCCCCTCCCGGAGGCCGCACGTCGAACGCGATCCGGCCGCCGTCCGGCGACCAGCGGGCGTGCCGCGGATCGTACGGGTCGCCAATGACCCGGCGCGCGCCGGCGCCGTCGTACCGAGCGACGTAAAGCTCGGTGGCCGCGAGGGTGCGCGTCCCCCGGCGCACCGGAGCGGTGGCGTAGTAGAACAGCCGTTTCCCGTCGGGAGAGAAGGTGACGTCCCGTTTTCCCGCCAGCCGCATCGCGGCGTTCCCCCGACAGCCTGGGATGTCCACCGGATACAGCGCCCGGCCATCGCCCACCACGATGGTGTCCGCCGTCACCCAGGCGTACACCATCTTCGACGCCTCGCAATCCACGCGGACAAGACCACCATCGAGCGACCCGATCAGGATGTCGCCGGCGCCAGGCACCGTCTCGCGCCCCAGTCGCCGCTCGGTGAAGTACCCGATGGCGAGCCGCGTCCCCCCCGGCGACCAGGCCAGCGTGTATCGGTGGGTCCGGTCGGCGGCGTGGAGGCGCTTCACCGAGCCTCTGCCAACGTCCACGACCACCAGACGTGCCGAGTCGGCCCCGCTGTAGCTGATCGCCAGCATGGACCCATCCGGGGACACGGCGCTGGCGACGCCGGCCCGGGCCACCGGGAACAGCACGCTGTCGGCGCCGCTCCGCGCGTCCAGCCGATGCACGCCGGCGGCATCCCGGTAGTAGAAGACGAACCGGGGCCCGGCCGGCGCCGGGGGCGGAGGCGCTGAGGGCTTGGCGCAGGCGGCCGTCAGAGCCGTGAAGGCCAGGATCGCCGCGCGGCAAATCCTGCCATCGGCAGTCAGCATTCAGCTAAGGGTCCAGGCCACTGACGGCTGAGTGCTGACTGCTGATGGCGTTCATCAAGTCTCCCACCACGCCACCTCACCCCGGTGCCCACATTCGGGGCACTGGAGCTGCTCCGGTTCCCCACCAAACCGGACCCGGGATCCGCAGACCGGGCACACCGCATATTTCCGTCCCAGGAAGCGGGCCGTGCCTTCGGCCGGGTTGGGCTGATTGCGCGCCAGGTAAACCACCGTGAACCGCGTGGGCTGCTTGGGGCGGATCTCCACCAGCCGCTTGGGCACGGCGACGCGGCGGTCCAGCACCTGGACCACCACCCGATCCCCCAGGTCCGGATCCACGACGGGGTACCACACACCCTGGCGCAGGCGTGGATTGGTCGCGATCCGGGCCGTGGGGTAGAGCCGGGCCCAGGCGCCCTCGGTCCTCCGTTCGGATGGCCCCGTCATATGTCCTTACTTATACCGACCCGCCCGCGTTCGTGGTAGTAGATGCTGGGAGGTACCCCCTCACCCCTTCACTCGCCCCTGACGCAGTCTATTTCCCCGGCACCCGGTTCCCGGCGATCCACACCGACTCGACCGACCGCGTGTTCCGGATGTCCTTCAGCGGATCCGCGCCGAGCACCAGGAAGTCCGCCCACTGTCCCTCCTCCAGCGTGCCCACGCCGGTCAGGCGCAGGCAATCGGCCGCATCCCGTGTCGCCGCCACGATCGCGTCCATGGCGCCGAGTCCGGCGTTCACCATCTGCTCCAGCTCCAGGTGCTCGAAGTATCCTTGGAACCGCGCCGGTGGGCCGGTGTCGGTTCCCATCCCGATCATCACGCCGGCGTCGAACAGCTTCTTGAGGTTTCGCTTCGCCCGAACCAGGGCCCTCTTGTAGGTCTGCGCCGCGCGATCCCGCCGAACCCGCGCCTGCCGCCTCGGATCCTGGAGCGCTCGCACCACGGCGGTGTCGGCCTCACGCCGAAAGACCGGATCGTCGAAGAACGCCGGCCGGGACTCGTAGACGTAGGTGCTCACCTCGCGCATCAGCGTGGGGACGTAGCAGGCATGGCGTTGCTTCAACAGCGAGATGAACTCGGCGTCTACCTCGCGGTCCCGGACGCTGTGGGCGATGAAGTCAGCGCCCGAGCGCAGCAAATCCTTGGCGTCGGCCAGGTAATAGATGTGCGCCGCCACTCGCTTGCCTCGCCGGTGGGCTTCGTCAATCACCGACCGATACACGGCCGGTGTCATCTTCCTGGTGGTGCGAAGATTGTCGTCCACCCGGATCTTGATGATGTCCACACCCAGGGCGACGTTGTCCTCCACCGTCTTGCGAGCAGCCTCGGAGTTCTGGGCAGTCACCACCGACCCGGCGACGTAGAGCCGGCTGCGGTCCAGCGTCGAGGTATCCTGCGCATCACGGAGCTGAATGCTCGGCGCGCCGTCCCCGCCCAGGCTCAGCACCGTGGTGACCCCGTAGCGGGCGTACAGGCGAAGCTGCGTCAGGACGTTCTCCGCGGAATAATGGCCGGCTTCGAGTCCTCGAGTGTCGCCTACGTGGCCGTGCGCGTTGATGAGCCCGGGAATAATGGTCTTGCCCGTGACGTCCATCACGGTAGCGCCCCGCGGGATCGCCACCTCGCGGCGCGGGCCCGCCGCCACGATGCGCCCCTCCTCAATCAACAGCGCCGCGGAGTCGATCGGTGGACTTCCGGTCCCGTCAATGAGCCGCGCGCCTACAAACGCCGTCACCAGCGGCCCGGCAGGTCGTCGCGAGCACGCCAGCGCTAGCAAGCACCCAGCCAGGGCCAGGGCGACGCGCCAGGGCCGCAACTCGGCCCGCAGCTGTCGCCTCCGCCGCTCCGGCGGCCTCCGCGGCCCCCGCGCCCCCCGCACCCCCCGCGGCCTCTCTCCTTTCCCGGTCACCTTTTCCTCAAGTCCGTGGGCCCAAACCTCAGCGGCACGACGCCGGTGACCCGGTCCGCCTCTGGCCCCAGGTCCGTGAACGTGGCGCTGCGGCCTTGCTGGTCCACAGCGCGGACCGTGGAGTTCTGGTACAACGGGTAGTAGCCGATGCGGGCCCGCGTGGTCCCCGGAGGCACGGTGCAGTTGCACGGCAACGCACCCGCCAGGCCGGCGTTCACGATGATGCTGATCGGCTGGCCGGTGTGGTTGGTGATGAGCGGCGCGAAGTACGCGCCTTCGGTTCCCCGGGCTTCAGCCACCCGGCGAACCCGCCCGCGGGGGCGCCCCAGGGCCAGCACGCCTCGTACCTCGACGCCCATCGCCTGGCCGCCGGCGGAGGTGGGCCGCAGCATTCGCCACTCCGCCACTGCCGACATCCGGCGTCGCAGCGGCAGACGGAGCGAGCCTCCCGGCTCCACCACCCGCTCACCGGGGCCTGCCACGATCCGAACCGGCTCGAGCAAGTGGTTCTCGAAGATCAGCACTGGACGGGTGAGGATGACATATGCCCCCACGCCCACGAGCGCCCCGACGGCCGCGAGACCGCCCCAGAGCCAGGTGCGGGAGCGGGCCAAAGAAGCGGCAGGGGCCGCAGGAGCCGCAGCGGCCGCAGGCATCTCAGGAGCGGTGGAGGCGCGGCGCTGGCCGCTTTCCATCTTCACCGTCGCCCCGGCCGCGGCTGCCGCCTGAGCCCGGCTGACAGCAGCCGGTGGCATGGACGCCATGCCCTGCTCTAACGCCCCTAGCATCTCTGCCGCGGACTGAAACCGCTCCGAGGGTTTCTTGGCCAGACACCGTAGCACGGCGTCCGACAGCCACTGCGGAACCCGCGGGTTGACCGCGATCGGGGCCGGCGGCGGGTCAGCGATGTGCTTCGCCACGATCTCCTGCGACGTCTCACCTTCAAACGGGGGCGCCCCCGTCAGCATCTGGAACAGCACCGCGCCCATCGAGTACAGGTCCGAGCGCGCATCCAGCGTGGTGTCTCCCAGCGCCTGCTCCGGGCTCATGTACTGCGGGGTGCCCACCACGAAGCCGGTCTGCGTGACCCCCTTCCCAGCGTCGAGTCGCTTGGCGATCCCGAAATCCACCAGCAGGGGTTTCCCGGTGGTCCGCTCGATCATGATGTTGTCAGGCTTGATGTCGCGGTGCAGCAGGCCGCTGTCGTGGGCGTGTTGGAGCGCGTCGAGGATCTGGCGCGCCAGGCTCACCACCCGCTCGTAGGGAAGCGGCCCTTCTTTGCGGAGCACCTCGGCGAGCGATTGGCCCTCCACGAAGGGCATCGCGTAGTACACGATCCCTTCGCCTTCGCCCACGAAGTGGATGGTCAGGATGTTGGGATGGCTGAAGCGGGCGACCGCCTTGGTCTCATGGCGGAAGCGGTCCAGCATGCCGGGCGTCCAGGCCACATCCGGCCGGAGCACCTTGACCGCGAGGCGGCGCTCGAGGTCTCTGTCCCAAACCTCGTAGACCTCGGCAAAGCCGCCGCGGCCGAGCAGCCGGCGTACCTCGTATTTGGGACCGAGGGCCGTGCTCAGCCGGCCCTGGATGTCGGCTTCCGAGACGGGCTGCGTCATGCGTGGCCGATCAGGCCACCGCCATCTCCATCTTCGCCGAGTACTTCCCGTAGCGCGCCGCGCTCACGCACTGGGAGCGGTGGGCAAACGCTTTCTGTCCCGCAGCCACGTTGGCCTTCTCACCCTTCCAGGCCTTCAATGCCTCATCCTGGAGCGCGCGCCCGTAGGAGAAGGACAGCTCCCACGGCAGGTGGCCCAGCACATTCATCGCGTTGAGATGGTCAGTCGCCACCTGCGGTGTCTGGCCGCCCGAGAGAAACACGATGCCCGGCACAGCGGCCGGCACGGTCCGCTTCAGGCACCGCACCGTAGCCATTGCCACTTCCTGCACGCCCGCTTGCGTGGGGCACTTGTTGCCGGAGAGCACCATGTTGGGCTTGAGCACCATGCCTTCGAAGACCACCCGGTGCGCTTCCAGGTGGAAGAATACGCTGGTGAGCGTGGTTTCGGTCACCTGCTCGCAGCGCTCGATGGTGTGATCGCCATCCATCAGCACCTCGGGCTCCACGATCGGCACCAGCCCGGCTTCCTGCGAGAGCGCCGCGTAGCGGGCCAGCCCGTGGGCGTTGGCGTCAATGCAGAACCGGGTGGGAATGTCCCTCCCGATGGTGATCACCGCCCGCCACTTGGTGAACGTGGCGCCGAGCTTTCGATACTCGGCCAACCGCTCGCGGAGCCCGTCCAGCCCTTCCGTAATCTTCTCGCCGGGGAACCCGGCCAGGTCCTTGGCGCCGGTGTCCACTTTGATGCCCGGGAGGACCCCCTGTCGCTTCAGCACCTCGGGGAACGGCGTGCCGGACTCGGCCTTCTGGCGGATGGTCTCGTCGAACAGGATGACGCCGCTGATGTACTCGCCGATACCCGGCGTGGTGAACAACATGTCCCGGTAGGCGCGGCGGTTTTCTTCGGTGGAGGGGAGGTTGATGCTCTTGAAGCGTTTCTCGATGGTGCCGAAGCTCTCGTCGGCCGCGAGGATGCCCTTCCCCTTCGCGACCATGGCCTGCGCGGTGCGCTGGAGATCTTGCGTGTTCATGGACCTACCCCTTGGTGGCTTGTCCTGACGGGTGTTCGTGGTGAGAAGCTACCCGCGGTGGGACAACATCGCCAGTTGGACCGATGGTGCGCGCCGATGAGTCCCTTCGGCCGCTGGCAGTGCCTGTACCTGCCTTCTCCCTCGGGCAATGCCGGCCGCACTGACGCTCCCTTCGGAACCCATCGGCGCGCTAACAAGAAGCCCCGGAGGGGAAAGCCTCCGGGGCCACAAGCGTCAATGCAACGCTCTTTCCTTACCCTCGTCGCCGCGGCGAGCCCGTTGCCGAGGGTGCCCTCCCGCCCCCGCTCGGCGCGCGCGGTGCAGCCCGAGGCGCCCACGACCCGCCGGAACGCGGCGGGCTGCTCATCCGGGGCGGGCTGCTACTCCGCGATGGGCTGGCCTGCCGGGTTCGCGCGCTCGGCACCGAAGGTCTGGCCTGAGCCGGCGGATCGCGCCGCTGAGGTGCCGTGCGCCGCTCCAGCTGCGGTCGCGTGGTGGACTCGGGCGATCGAATCGAGGATCGCGACGGCTGATTCAGCGTCCGGCCCTGGATCTCTCGCCCAGGCTCTGTGGGAGTAACCGCCCGGATGGAGCGCCCCTCGCGCCGCGGCACCGCCGCCCTGGTGTCACCCTCGCGCACCGGTACCAGGCCGCGCGGCTCGCGGGCGGGCGTCGTGGGCTCCACTCGGCGCGGCTGACCAGTCACGCCCCGCCGGGGCTCTTGGGCTTCCGGAGTAGCGCGGCGCCCGGGCGTGGTGGGCTCGACGCGCCGGGGCGTATCGCCAATCGGCTTGGCAGGCCCCTGCAATTGCGGATCGGCACGCCGCCCCGCCGTCGCCGGGATGGTTCCGGAGTCCCGCACCCGCGGCACCGCGACCGTCGGCGCCACGATATCCGTGGGCGGTTGGATCCGCTGGCGCGCGGTGATCACGCTCCGGCTGGGGTCGTAGAAGCTCAGGGTGCGTCTCCCCGGCTGCACGTAGTTGAAGGCGTAGCGCCGAGGAACCACGCTGCCGGTGCGGTACCCCTTCCACCCATAGGGATACCCGGAGTAATAGTTCCGATAGGTGTAGATGACCGTGGTGCGATAGCCATACGGACGGTACCACCAGGGGTCCCACCACGAACTGTAGTAGTGGGGCCGGTAGTAGTAGGGCCGGTAGTACGCGACGCTGTAGTACGGATCATACCAGGGGTCGTAGTACCAGGGATCGTAGTACCAGGACGAGTAGTACCACGGCCGCCCGAAGGAGATACCGATGTGGAACCCCGGGCGCCAGGGGCGATACCACGGATCCCACCAGGGATCGTACCAGCCACTGTAGTAATCCGGGTAGTAGGATCGATACGCCACTCGTGCCGAGACATCGTAACGCACCAGGTCGTACTCGAACGCCGCACCGGCGGCCATCTGGCGCGCCAGCTCCGTGAGATCGGTCTCCGCGTCATCCCCCACCCGAAAGGCCTCGACCCGGTAGTCCCAGTGACCCTGCCGCACGAAATCGTCGAACCGGAAGGGGTCGGGCGAGTACGCCGCGAACACCACACCCGTCCCCCGGGAGTCGTACGCGGTAAACGCCTCGCGGTCGCCGCGACCCCTCACCTCGTAGGTCTCTCCGGCCCGCACGTAGTTGTCGTCCGTGGGATCCAGCGGGAACAGCACTCGCACTCGGCCTTCGGGCTCGGCGTGCAGCACCACCACGTAGCCGTCGCGGCCGGTCTTGACGTAGACCCGGACACGATCCCCGCGCACGAAGCGGTCGTCGTTGAGCCACACTTTGACGGGGGGATCCTGCAACGGGAGGCCCATCTTGGGCGCGGGATGCGGCGCCGACACGGCCAGCAGGGGAAGGAGCATCGCGCTTATCATGTGCGCCTCCGGGTACTCACAGGTATTCCTACCCCGGACATGAGCGAAATGCGTGCCATAGGCTAACCCATCGGAATCCAATGACTTAGCAGCATCGAAGTCGGTTCGATCTGTCCTCCCGAAGGGACGCCGCCGGCCTATTTCAATTGCTCCAGTCGCTGCCTGATGCGCTGGTTGGTGGGGAACGCCCGGCTCAGCGCCTCCAGCGTGGCGCGGGCCGAGTCTGGGAATCCTGCGGCGACGTACGCGTCGGCCTGAATGAGCCCGTATCGAGTTCGGAGCTGCGGGTTGTCGGGCGGCACGGTGAGGCCGGCCAGCGCCGCCAGGGCCGCCTTGCCGTCCTTGAGGTCGAGCACCTTGGACTCGGCACGGAGCAGCTGAATGGACGGATCCGCCGGGAACCGGGTCGCGAGCTGTTCCAGGGTTTGGGCTGCGGCCTCCGGTCGCTTCGCCGCCCGGTCCTGCATGGCCTGCTGATATAGCCCCGCGAGCAGCAGCCGCTGCACGTCGCTCGAGTCGCCGTAGCGGAGGCCCACGTTGCTGGCATACCGGTACACCAATTCGCCCCCGTGCTCCGAGGCCTCGTACAACACCGCCAGCCCCCCTACGCCGATCACTCCCGAGGCAGCCAACACCCAACGCCGCCAGGGTCGCTTGCTCCAGGCCAGCGCGGCGATCTCCAGCGCCGCGACCACCAGGAAGATGTTCCGCGTGCGCTCGCCCAGCTCTTCGTGCTCCAGCACCGCATCGCGGGCTCCGGGAATCCGTTCCGCCGGGCCGTGGGCGTCGGTGCCGGACTTGACGGCCACCACGGCCGCCGCCGTGCCGAGGAAGATGAGCAAAGCGGCCGCGGGACCCGTGAAGCTCCAGCGACCGGCGAGCCAGATCAGCCGGAGCGCCACTCCCACGAACAGCAGTGCCACGACGAAGTGGACTACTTGCGGGTGCCAGTAGGCGATGTTCGGCATGGGTATCCTGGGGTTGAGGAGAGGCCGGCCCCAACGCCGGCTCCGGATTTCACAGACGCAGGTATTGCGCCCGCCGTCGGCCCAGGGCCTCACCAGCGGAGCACGCGCTTGTCCGGATTACGGATGGCTGGGTCGGGATGTTGGGCGAGCAGCTGGTCCATCGCGGCCAGTTCCACGCTGCCACGCCCCCCGCGCCGCACCAGGCGACCTCAGCCTCGCGGGCGGGACGACCTCAAGCCTGGGGCGCGACCTCGACGTCCACGTTCAAGCCCCCGCGCACGCTCTGCGTCACGACGCAGAAATCCTCGAAGATCTCCAGGCAACGACCGATGCGTTCCCAGTCCTCCGCGGCAACCTCGGGGGCCAAGCGCACCTTGAGCTCGCCGATCCGCAGGCGGCCTCGCTCGTTCCGCACCATCGTCCCCTCGACGCGGACGCCGAGGGACTTGACGTCTACGCGCGCCTTCCGCACGCAGAAGAGGAACGAGGAGGCCAGGCAGTGGGCCACCGCCGTGGCCAGCATTCGCGCGGGATCGGGGCCCCGGCCCGCGCCGAGGGGCGGGTGCTCGTCCACCACCAGTTCCGGAACGCCGGGCTGCTCGAAGTCTACGGCGAACTGGTATCCATCCTTGAAGGTGAGGTGCAGCGCGAACGCGCTTGGCCTGTCAACGTCGGGTTTGACGGGTGCGGCGGTCATGGGTCGGTCCTGGACCGGTGTTTCGAGGCTGACCGCAATGTCACTCGCTCGCTCTAAAGACCGCGTGAGGTGCCTTGTGAGGATTCTTCAGGTTGCGGGGCAGGCTCGCTGTTGCCAAGTTCCCGCCACTTCGGAGGTGCTATGACTGGCGTTCGTCTGACGCTGAATGTCGCCCTGTGGCTCGTCGTGCCGCCGTTCACGTTTCCCGCATCACGCTTCACGGTCACCCAAGCACAAACGCGGCTCCAGCTCCCTGGCCTGGACCGCCCCGTGGAGATTCTCAAGGACCGTTGGGGCATCTCGCACATCTACGCCGGGACCGAGCACGATCTGTTTTTCGCGCAGGGCTACAACGCGGCGCGGGATCGGCTGTTCCAGCTCGAGCTGTGGCGCCGTCAGGCAACGGGCACCGTGGCCGAGATGCTGGGATCGCGGGAGCTCAAACGCGACATCGGCACGCGGTTGTTCAAGTTCCGGAGAGACCTGGCGCAGGAGCTAGCCCACTACCATCCACGAGGCGCCGCGATCGTCACCGCCTTCGTGGCGGGGATCAACGCCTACATCGACCAGGCCAATCAAGCACCCGAACGCCTGCCGCTGGAGTTCCGATTGCTCGGCATTCGGCCGCAACACTGGACGCCCGAGGTCGTGATCTCGAGGCATCAAGGCTTGTTGGGGAACATCAGCGAGGAACTCAGCACCGCGCGAGCGGTGGCGGTCCTGGGGCCGGAGACAGTCAAGTGGTTGGAGAGCTATGGCCCGGGCGACCCCAACCTGAGCTTCGACCCGGCGATCGACCCCAAGCTCCTGTCGGCCAACATCCTCGAGCTGTACAACGCGTTTCGCACCGCGCTGCGGTTCCGGCCGGAAGATGTGGCGGCGCGGTACAGAGCGGCAGGTGGGGCAGGTGGGGCAGGAGGGGCAGAAGAGGGAGAAACGGTAGAGGATCCTCCTGCCCCTTCTGCCCCATCTGCCTCTTCTGCGCCTTCAGCCGCCAGGGAGTGGCCGAGGAGGGTGGATGTCGGCAGCAATAACTGGGTGGTGGATGGATCTCGCTCAGAAAGCCGCTACCCCATGATGGCCAATGACCCGCACCGGGCCCAGTCCGCGCCCTCGCTCCGGTACTGGGTGCACCTGGTGGGGCCCGGGTGGAACGTGATCGGCGGCGGCGAGCCGGCATTACCCGGCGTGTCCATCGGCCACAACGAGTACGGGGCATGGGGCCTCACCGTGTTCGAGACCGACGGTGAAGACCTCTACGTCTACGACACCAATCCGGACGACGGGAATCAGTACCGGTACCACGGCCAGTGGGAGCGCATGACAGTACTCCGGGAACAGATCAGCGTGAGGGGTGAGGGGGAAACGACCGCGGAGCTCAAGTACACCCGACACGGGCCCGTGGTGTTCGAGGACCGGGAGCACCACAAAGCCTACGCCGTGCGCGCGGCCTGGATGGAGATCGGCGGGGCGCCTTATCTCGCGAGCCTCCGGATGAACCAGGCCAAGAACTGGGAGGAGTTCCGCGAGGCGTGCAGTTATTCGAACATCCCGGGTGAGAACATGGTCTGGGCCGGACGCGACGGGACCATCGGCTGGCAGGCCGTGGGCATCGCGCCCATACGGCGGAACTGGAGCGGCTTGATCCCGGTCCCCGGCGACGGCCGGTACGAATGGGACGGATTCCTCCCCATCAAGGCGAAGCCGCACGTGGTAAACCCGCCGGAAGGATACTTCGTCACGGCGAACAACGACCTGATTCCGCGCGACTACGGCTATCTGGACGCGGTCGGATTCTCTTGGGCCGACCCCTACCGCTGGGCGCGGATCAGCGAGGTCCTGGGAAGCGGACGCCGGATGTCGGTGATGGACATGATGCGGCTCCAGACGGACGAACTGGCGATCCCCGCCCGACAGCTGGTGCCGCTACTGGACGCTCTCACCGCCGCGGAGGCACGCGTAGAGCAAGCGCGACGGAGGCTCCTCGCGTGGGACTACGTGCTGGACAAGCGGTCGGTGGAGGCCGGGATCTACGTGGCCTGGGAGAGCGCGCTCCGCCAGGCGGTGGCCCAGCGGATGGTGCCGGCGCAAGGACGCGAGCTGGTGTCGGGCTTGGCGCTCTCCAACGTGGTGGCCTGGCTGGTGTCGCCGCCCGGCGAATTCGGCGTGAACCCGACGGCGGCTCGTGACTCGATGCTGCTGGGGGCGCTGAGCACGGCGCTCCAGCGGCTCACGGCCAAGCTGGGAAGCAACCTGGAGCAGTGGCAGTACGGCCAGCCGCGCTATCACCACGCCTTGATCCGCCATCCCCTGAGCGGCGCGGTGAACGAGGAGACCCGCCGGAAGCTCGACGTGGGCCCGCTCCCCCGCGGCGGCTATGGCTCGACGCCCAACGCCACCGGAAACGGCGACAATCAAACCAGTGGGGCGTCGTTCCGGATCATCGTGGACACCGGTGACTGGGATCGGGCCGTGGGCACCAATACGCCGGGCCAGAGCGGTGATCCGGACAGCCCGCACTACCGCGACCTGTTCGAGATGTGGGCCAACGACCGCTACTTCCCGGTGTTCTACTCGCGGGAACGGGTGGAGAAGGTCACCGAGGAGAGGCTCCGCCTGGAGCCGGGCTCGGGCCCCGGAAGCTGACCACCGGGCCCATCATCTTCGCCGCGACCTACCCGCTGATCGCGGTCCAGCGGCTGCCCTTCATCCACCTCAACCGTCCCACGGCCAGCGCCAGGCGACCACGCGGCCAGCCGCGCTTTCACCTCCGCGCGATTCTTGCGCGAGACCGCGTACACCTTCTGCTTCGCGTGGTCCCGCTCGAACAGCGACACCTTGAGGAAAATTAGCGCGATCAAGGCCCAGCGAACGAACCGCGCGGCACCGCGGCCTCGCCGGAGGTAGGACCACACCAGCCGCCCGCCGCGCTGCAGGATGTTGGGCCAGGAGTAGAACGTCCGATTGATCCGATGGTACGCGTCGAACACGTCATCCGGCGACACGTGATGGGGCAGGAAGACCAGGTGATCGCCCTCGTAGTGCGATAGGTCCGGATCGAACACGCGCCCTTGGTCCTCCCCCTCCCGGGCGAAGGGCGTGCCGGGTATGGGAATCGAGATCGAAAGCAGCACCGCGCTCGGGTCGACCTCCTCGAGCCGCTCCGGCAGCGTCCGGGAGTACTCCGTCGTGTCTTCTTCCAGCGCCAGCATCATACCGGTGAACGTCACGATGCCGCGTTCACGGAGCTTGCGGAACATCTCCTGGTACTCGTGCACCTTGTTCTGGCGCTTCTGCACCGCGTACAGGCTGGGCTGATTGAGCGACTCCAGGCCGATGAACGCCATGGCGCCGTGCGCCTGCTGCAAGAGATCCACGAACTCGTCGTCCTTGAGACAATTGAACGTGAACTGGAACCCGATGGCCCAGTAATCGAGCTTGGCGATCTCCCGCAACAGCTCCTTGGCGTAGCCCATGTCGCCGGCGAAGTTGTTGTCGTAGAACATCGCGGTCTTCCGCTTGTGGAACGGCAACCGATCCACGGCCTTGAGGTCGCGGATCACGTCCTCGATGGGTCGGCAGGGATGCGCCGTGGGCAGGATGTTCAGCGCGCAGTAGGTGCAGCGGAACGGGCATCCGCGCGTGGCCTCCGTCACGATGGGCGTCATGAATTCCGGCTCGGCCAGGTCGTAGCGGGGCGGCGGGATGTTCTCCAGGGAGGGCGCCAACGGCGCCTGGTACACCTTCTTCAATCGTCCGCTGACCCGGTCTTCCACCACCTGGGGCCAGACGCAGGGGGCTTCGCCCACCACGACGGCGTCGAAATACGGCAGCAGTTCGTGCGGAAAGGTGGAGGCATAGCGGTCGCCGGCGATCACCTTTGTGCCCCGCCGGCGGAACCGCTGCGCCACGCGGCGGGCGTGCGGGAAGCAGTAGTCCATGAAGCTCAGCGCGATGAAATCCGCGTCGGTGTCGTAGTCAATGGGGCGCACCATCTCGTGCAGCACCTCCACCTCCACCAGATCCGGCGTGAGCCCCGCCAGGAGCAGGCCCGGCAGCGGGGGCGCCGGGGAGTTGGCGACGTAGGGCTGTCGTTCTCCCAGGTTCTGGAACAGCACGATGATCTGGAGTTTGGGCTTACGCATGACACACCCGCTCTTTCTCGCGGAGTTGGATGGCGAGGACTCGCATCGCACGCTGCACCAGCCCGGGAACGAGCCCGCGCAGCAGCGCCAGCGCGCGCCCCGGCGGCGACAGCACCAGCTCTTCCAGATCTCGCTCGATCGCCCTCACGATCGAGCGGGCCACATCCTCAGGGGCGGCGTACCCGCTCCGGGGGCGGCGCGCGCCGCCCAGCTTCTTCTCGTGGTCGAACAAGGGGGTTCGCGTGTAGCCGGGGTATACCGTGAGCAGTCGGATGCCGCTCTCGTGCAGCTCCGCCCGGAGGCTCTGGGTGAGTGCGGCCAGTGCGGCTTTGCTCGCGCTGTAGGCGGCGAGATAGGGCACGCCGTGCAGCGCGGCGACCGAGGCGACGCTCACGATGAGCCCGCTCCGCTGCCGGCGCATGAGCGGGATCGCCGCCAGCGTAGCGTAGAGCGGGCCGTAGAAGTTCACGGCCATCACCCGCTCGAAGTCCGCGACCGATCCGTACTCGGCCAGGCCATAGACGCTGATGCCGGCGTTGTTCACCAGCACGTCGAGACCGCCCAGCTGTTCGACCGCGGCGGCGCACAGGGAGCGCACACTTTCTCGGTCAGTCACGTCGCACGGGACCACCACCGGCGGCATCAGCCCGGGATGCCGCAGCGCCGCCACGGCGGCGGTCCCCTGCAACCGCCTCTTCCCCCGCGCCGCGAGAAGCAGGCGCGCTCCCCGCCCGCCCAGAGCCAGCGCCAGGGCCGCTCCGATGCCGGAAGAGGCCCCGGTGATCACAACCCGCTTCCCCTCAAGCCGCATACGCCAGGCTCAGCCGGCGGAAGAACAGGCTCAGGTGCAGGACCGGGCCGACTAGGCGGATCAGCAGTACGGGCAGCGCCATGGGAACTCCTGTCAGCGTCACGGGCGTAGGGTGACCGAGCCACGTCAAGCCGCCGTCAAGGGCCGAACTTGACGGTCCCTTGACGGACCATCCGCATGATTCGCCCGGTCTCATAGGACGGGCGAACGTGAGCGAGGAGCGTAGACGCAGGCTGGAACGGCGCCTGAGCATCGCGACGTTGGTGGGCGGCCTGCTGGTGGCGGCCTACTGGACCGTCTACTTCACCAACGTGGTTCCGCTGGGGCAGGAGCATTCACTGGCTAGCGCGTTCGAATCCGCGTTCCCAGTGGCGGATGCCCTGCTCGGCATCCTGTTGTTCGCCGCGAGTCGGGCTTTGTACGCCGGACGGCGCACGGGCCCGTTCTTCCTGGTGGCCGCCGCCGCTACCTGTCTCTACCTGGGACTTCTGGACCTCACCTTCTACGCGCGGATCGGGCTCTACTGGCCGCTCACCACGGCCGGGGCCGTCGAGCTGCTCGTGAATGGGTGTTGCATCGGCGGCGGGGCAGCCGCGCTCCGGCTGGGCTGGCGATTGTGGAGCGCCACATGAGGCCTGCCCCGCTCGCCGGCCGATCTGTGGTAGTGATCGGTGCCGCCAGTGGCATCGGGGCGGCCGCCGCTCGGGCGCTGCTGAACGCGGGTGCCCGCGTCGCCCTGGCGGACGTGGCCGAGCTTACCCTCCCTGACTCGGACCGCGTGCTGGGGATAGGGGGCGATGTCAGGCGCGCGGAGACGTTGGAGGCGTTACGGGACGCCGCGATCGGTGCGTTCGGCTGGATCGACGCCGTGGTCAACTGCGCCGGCGTGATTGTGCCGGGTCCAGCGGATGGGATTCCCCTCGAAGCGGTCCACCGCCAGATCAATGAGAACCTCGTGGGCACGGTGCTCGTGACCAGGGCC
>Ga0209172_10003657_pt1 | contig 22844 bp, 24 predicted proteins | sample LarsenN4metaG_FD_184113 | JGI IMG/M metagenome (GOLD analysis project Ga0209172, IMG submission 184113) | Hot spring sediment bacterial and archeal communities from British Columbia, Canada, to study Microbial Dark Matter (Phase II) - Larsen... ... | reverse complement strand
CCGCCTCCTCAGTCCACAGCAGCCTGCATTCCGCGAGCGACTCGCGCACCCGCTCGAGCGGCTCGTGCGGCGCGGCGCGCCCGCCGGTCGCGACACCCATGCTGCGCACCAGTTGCGTCTCCCACGGATTGGCGAGCAGCGCGATGCGGCGCCCGCAGCGCGGACAGCCAAACACCGCGGTAAGCGTGTCGCCGCGCGGGGGCTCGCCAGCCTCCACGAACTGCATCGCCTCGTCGCACGCGACGCACAGAAACTTCATCGGCTGTCCCCGCGCGCGCTGACCCGCGCCGCCAGCTCCATGAACGCTTTTGCGGCCGGGGCGGCCTGATGCGCCACTACGTACGGCACGCCCTGGTCGCAACAACGGGCGAGCTGCGGGTCAAACGGAATCCGCGCCAGCACCGGCAGCCCGAGCGTCCCTCCCTTGACCTCCGCTTCCGCCGTAAAGAGCGGCTGCACCGCCCCGCAGCACGGGCACAGGTACGCGCACATGTTTTCCACGAGGCCGATGAGCCTCGCCTTCAGCCTCCGCGCCGAGACGATGGACCGCTGCACGGTGAGCTGCGCCACCTGCGACGGAATGGTCACCGCGATCACCCCGTCGCACTGCGGAAGCACACCGTGCAGGCCCGCCAGGCGCTCCGGCCCCGGCGGCAGATCGACGAGCAGGAAATCGAGCTCACCCCATGCCGTGTCGGCCAGGAATTCCCCGAGCGCGGTGGCCTCGATCGCGCCGCGCCAGGCATGTGGATGCGCCGGCGCCGGCGCGGCCCATTCCACCGGCGCCGCAGTACGCGGCAGCAGCAGATCCATCGAAGCGAGCTTCACGCCCAGGGAACCCAGCGCGGGTTCCACACCGTCGGCCCCGAGCGCGAGCGCCCTGCCTTGCACGCCCAGCATCCGCGCCATGCACGGCCCGTTGAGATCGGCGTCGAGCACGCCGACCCGCTGACCCTGCATCGCCAGCGCCGCCGCGAGATTGGCGGTGATCGCGCTCTTGCCGACGCCGCCCTTGCCACTCATCACCGCCAGCGTGCGCGCGACGGAGGCCATCCGCGCCCGCGCCCGCCCCTCGCGCCGGGCCACCTGGCCGGCGATGTCGGAGCCGCCGTCGCCCGCTATGTCATGATAGGTTTTCATCGCGCCTCCGGCCGCTGCGCTTCATTTGGAGCCAACCGCCAGCCATCGCGCCGAGCGTGCCCGCGGCAAGCTGCGCGAGCGGCCATACGAAAAAAAACGTCGAATCCCCGCGCGGCAGGCCGGGCAGCGGATCCGGCAGGACCCCGAGAAACTCACCACCGAAAATAACGAGCACCGTGGTGCCGAAGTAGAACACCGCGGTGAAGGCGCCGTTCAGCGGCTCCGCGGTCCTGGCGCGGTAGCCCGCCGTCAAGCCGCCGCAAAACAGGCACAGCGTGCCCGCATTGGCGGCCCACCATGCGCCCTTGGCCGAGAATCCCAACGCCCAGGTCCCGGCAGCGAGCGTGCCGACGAGCGCGATTGTGAAACCGGTCCACACCGCAGCCCATGCGATGTCGCCGGTCGCCACGCTCTGCGATCCCGGACGGTCAGTTGTGTTTGCCAACGTGCCCACCCGCGCCCCGCAGGCTTTTCATGAAAACGACGAGGTCATCCAACTGTTCCTTCGTCATCCGATCCTTGACCGGCGGCATCAGCTGGGGATAGGTTTTCGCCGGATCGGCCGCCGCCTGGCATTCGACGAGCCCGCTTCCGGGCAGCGGAGTGAAGCACACCCACGGATCGAGGATGGACTCGCGCAGATAGTCTTCCACCGAGGCGCCCGGCTTGCGCACTTCGGCCTGCTTGCCCGCGTCCGAAAGATCGGGCCCGCGTTGCCCGCCGCGGATGCCCAGCGCCTCGATCGTGTGGCAGGCAAAGCAATTGAATGCCGGGCTCAGGAACACCGCTTTGCCACGGTCCTCCGCGGCGCTCTCTGCGCCCGGCTTGGAAACCACGCCCTTGGGGGTTTCGAACTGCGGGTAGTACCAGGTGCCGAACGCCACCATGCCGCCCACCGTGGCGACGTAAACGAACAGGATGCTGGAAAATGTGGCGAGCGCCGAACGGGGCGGGCGGATCGGGCCCCAGTTGAGCAGCATGAAAAAGCCCGCCGCGCCGAGAACCGCGAGGCTGAAGAACGTGAGATAAGGCGCGCCGAAGCGCACACCCCACGCCGCCGGCAGCCACGGCAAGCCGCCCCAGATCACGAGCAGGGCGACCGCAGCGAATATCACCGGCCCCCTGACGCGCCGCCAGCGCTGCCTCCATGTGAGCGTTGCGGCGGCGCTTTCGATGTTCCGATCCACTGCGGAGACGGTGTTCACCGGATCAGTCATCGGTCTTCCCCACGACAAAACCGACCCAGAAAATGAACGCCAGCAGCGCGAAGAACAGCACCGTGATGACGGCGACCATGATCGACGAGTGGCCGAGCGTCACCGTGTACCAGTACGGCGTGACATCCTTGACCGCGCCGTAGATGTGGTAATCCATGCGCGTGAGCGAGCGGATCGCGCCCATCAGGCCCATCAGGTATACCGCGACGGCGGGAATGAAGATCAACACGTATTGGCCCATTGGATCGATGCGCCCCCACCGGATCGTGCCGGTGGCGCGCGCGCGCCGGTAGAGCAGGTAGGTGACGAAGGTCATGATCAGGATGGCGGTCACCGCGAGCGCCTTGGCCACCATCAGGCCGAAGAAAAGGAAGCGTTCTGGAAGGATCAGCGCCTGCTCGCTGACCCCCGCGGGCGGCTTCGCCAGCAGGTCGGGGAAGAAATTCTGCGGCACCACCCAGATGATGCCGCCCGCCAGCAGCACCCCGAAGATCGCCTTCATGTGCGGCGCGAAGCGCGCGCCGCCGTCGATGCGCTGCATGGAGAGCCACATGTAGAAGTTGGCGCCAAGAAAGAGCAGCACCACCAGCAGCCCCTGCATCACGAAATAGCCCTTGAGCTTGTCCGCCATCATGAAGGTCGCGAGCTGCGCGTCGTAGACGAACATCTCCCTCGAAAGGATGTAGCCGGCGAGCGGCATCGTCATCAGCGCCCCGACGCCGATCAGGTTGCCGATGTAACCCATCCAGTCGTAGAACGCGCGGTCCTCCTGCTTCTTCGAGGTCAGGAACATGAAGGCCGCGAACAGCGCCACCACGAACCCGCCAAAGGTGACGTTGCCGAGAAAGCGGTGCAGGTTGAACGGCCACCACGAAGCGGTGTTGACCATCGCCCACAGGCTTGCGCCCTCCATTGCCTTGGGCGGCGTATTCATGAACCCGGTCACGGCGTTCATCAAGAACATGACCAGGGTGCCGAGAACATTGAGCACGATCCCGATGCCGATGTGCGACCACTTGCCGCTCGCAGAGCGATTGAGCGGCTCCCACGTGTACCAGTAGAGGTACATGCACACCGTCTCTAGCAGGATGAACATCCCGTACAGGACCCACACCGGATAGAGCGCCCTGAACAGGTAATTCGTGACCGGCTGATAGGGACCCATCAGCACGAACGCGAACAGCACGCCGAAGACAGCGGTGAGCGAATAGGCGATCGCCACCACCTTCGTCGTTTCCTTCGCCAACCGCTCGTACCGGTGGTCCCCGGTGCGCAGCCCCAGCCATTCGCTCACCACGATGAAGATCGGCGCGCCGAGCACGAACGCCGCAAAAAACAGATGCAATTGCGCGGCGAGCCACACCGCCGAGCGCGCGCCGATCAGCGGGAAATCCAGGGGCATGTCACTTCCCGGCGAGCTTCGAGGTCACGATCAGCGTGCCGTGCATCCCGCGCTCGTCGTGGTTGGAAAGGGGGCAGCTGATCTTGTGCTCGCCTTCCTGGAGGGAGACTTCGAGGCGAATGGTGCGGCCGGGGCCGAACTTCTGGGTGGTGATGTCGATCCCCGGCCCCTCGACGTGGAAGTCGTGGGAGTAGCGCCCTTCGTTGCGCAGCACGAACGTCACCTTCCCCGGCCCGACGCGGATCTTGCTGGGCGTGAGCTCGTATTCCTTGAACGCGATCTCGACCTTCCCGCTCGCGAACTCGGCGTAGTCGCCGTCCGCTGGGGCGGTCTTCTCCGGCGCCCGCGTTGCCGGCGCGGCGGGCTTGATCGAGGCAATCGCGGCGCCCGCCTCACGCCCGTGCGCGGCGGCAGCCTCCCCGGCCACCCCCGCCGGCGCGGGGGAACGCGCTCGCGCGCCGTGCACCGCCGGCCCGCCGGCAAACCAGGAGGGCAACTCGCCCACCTCGCGCGGCACCCCGGGACGCTCGGCCACCTGGGCGAGCATCCAGCCCGTCAACAGCAGGGTGAGCAAGAGAACCGCCGCCGCGGAAGTGGTTACGGCGGTTCTCTTCAGCGGCGTGAGACCCTGTTCCTCCCAGGTGACGAGAACGCGCGCCACGCTGCGCCGCACGTCGCTAGCAGCCTGTCGGACTTGACAGTCCGAACAGGCTGCTAAAAGCAAAACCGGCTGACCATTCTGAAAAAAAAACGCACGAAGCGGTCGAATGCGAAGAAAAGCGAGGGTGAATTCGCATATCCGTCATCCTCTCTTCTCTTGCAATTTTCCTGGTGCCGGTTTTGCATCAGGAGTTTGTCGGGGCTAAGTCCGACAAACTCCTAGTGCGCCCGTCACGGCAGTACCGTGATGTAGGCGACCATCGGGCCCTGCACCGGCTTGCCCTTGTCGTCGTAGCCCCTCAGCTCCCCTTTCGGCCCGACGAAAGTGTGCACCTCGCAGATCATGCGGTAGGTACCGGGCTGGTTCGCCTGGAACTTCATCACCACCTCCTCGCCGCGCGCGAACTCGCCGGCCTTGAGCTTGGCCGGGTCTTCGAACGCGTTGGGGCTGGCCCGGGCGACCGCCTTGCCGACGACCTTGCCCGTGTCATCAATGATCGCGGCCCCCTCGGTGCTGATCTCCGTGCCCTCAACCGTGACGTTGTGATGCGAACCCTTGACGTCGTGTATCCGCAGCGTCACACAGTCACCCCGCTTCACAATGATGACCGAGGGATCGAAGGTGTAACGCTCCAGTTTGGAGTTTGCCGCCCGGGCCATCCCCCGGTCGTTATACGCCGCGGGTTTCCCATCACGGTCCTTCGGCACCGTGTCCCATTCGCCCGCGACGACGAGGAATTCCCTGGCCGGCGCATTGGCCGCGCAGTTCGGCGACAGCCCGGCGGCTTTGGCTTTCGGCGCCGTTTGTGCCGCGATCGAGCCCGGCAGCGCCGCGAGCATGGCGGCTGCAAATGCAAGAAACATGGTCCGCTTTTTCATAAGGCCTCCTTTGAAATGGATTCGGCGGGCTTTCCAGCCTGTTTCATGGTGCAGAAAACGATCCGCACGAACAACGGACGGGGGGCGTTACTTTCCCGTGACCTTCGGGCTATATGTGAGGGCCTTTTGGTCCAGCGCTGCCATGGGGTCGGTACGCATTTCCTGGACGCCGGCGCATTCTGCTCTTCGGTGGAGGACCCGAGACGACGCCAAGAAAACCGCTCAGAGATAACCCGTGGCAGCGGATCAGGGACCCGCTCTCTCGCAAAGCGACTGCTTGTGACGCGACTCCGAAGGGCGATGGAGCACTTCGGCTGCATTATTCGAGTCTGCTAAGCAAAGCCGCATACACCAATGAAAGCACAAAAAGGAAAGCCCCACCCGCCAGGACGCTCGCGATGATCGCCGGGTTAGCAACAGTGACGAGCTTCTTGGTCATGCTGGCCGCTTCCTGAGTCATGAAAAGACTATCCACAACGCTCTGGAGGTGCTCGCCTACCTCTTCGAGGAAGGCCTGATCCTCGTCGTTAAATCCCCCGCCGCTTGTCTTGTTGCGCACCTCGATCGCACCGATGACCTCGCCCCGGTCCTTGCTGCGAATGGGAACGCGGATAATCTCGCGAGTGACGAAACCCGTCTGTGTATGGATTCTCTGGTGGGTACCGCTTCGGCTCTGAAGCTCGCCAGCGATAACGGGTTTGCCGGAGCCAATCACCTCCCCGACGATGGAGTCGTTCGCCGGGACTTCTATTCCTGGTTTCGCGACGCCGGGCCCCGTCTTCAGCCAGACTTTTCTGCTTTCCGGCTCGTGGAAAAACAGGCTGCAACGTTCTGCATTCAGCACGCGCGGTATGATGCGAACATAGAAATCAAGTAGTCCGCTTTCCCGTTTCGGATCGGTTTCTTCGAGGAGCGTTTTTTGCCTGGAAGCGAGGCCATCAGGCTGGAGGTCTACGTTTGACAACATGGCGCCTCCTTTTTTTCTGGTTCATCGTGAAGATAGTGTGGGTGATTTTGGGGTGTCAATTTGGCTGGAAGCCGCGCCGGTGCCGGGTTTCGGGCATGTGACAGAGGCTGGGATTTTGGCATGATGTTTCGATGGCTACTCCAGCGAAGCGAAAGCGGCGGCTCTGGGATGCGTATGCCTTTCCCGGTTTCCGTCCGCAACCCACGGTGCGCGGTGTCTTCGGCGATCCGAAGGCACGCGTTATTGTTCTCACCCGGCGCTCAAAAAAACGCGGTGCGGCAGCTGCGGACGAATCCACAGCGGGTGGTACGACCGCACGCTGCGCCGGGTGCGCGATCTCTCCTGCGCCGACACCCGGGTGTATCTCGAATTCGAGGTGCGGCGCGTCGATTGCCGGCGTTGCGGGCGCGTGAAGCGCGAGCGGCTCGATTTCCTGGCCGACAATCCGCTCTACACCAAGCGTTTTGCCTACTTCGTTGGCCGGCGCTGCCGGCAGGCGACGATCCGGGATGTGGCCCAGGAGCTCAACCTGGACTGGCACACGGTCAAGGAGCTGGACAAGCAGTACATGGGTATGCAGCTCGCCCGCGCGGGGACACCCGGGCCGAAGGTCATCGGCATCGACGAGATCTCGATCCGCAAGCGCCACACCTACCGCATCGTGGTGAGCGACCTCATCCGGGAGCGTCCGATCTGGTTCGGCGGGGAGGATCGCTCGGAAGCGAGCATGGCGCAGTTCTACCACTGGCTCGGGCCGAAGAAGAGTGCGGGCATCCGCCTGGCGGTGATGGACATGTGGAAGCCGTTTCGCAACGCGACCGAAGCACGCGCACCGCAGGCGGCGATCCTGTTCGACAAGTTCCACATCCTGCGCCACCTGGGAGAGGCGCTCGATCAGGTGCGCAAGCACGAGTACGCCCGGATGACGGGGAAGGATCGCCGTTTCATCAAGGGCCAGAAATACACGCTGCTCTCGCACCGGGAGAACCTGACCCTGGAAGGCAGACAGGCGCTCAAGACGCTGCTGGCCGTCAACAAACGACTGAACACTGCCTATCTGCTCAAGGAGTCCTTCGGCCAGCTCTGGAGCTACGAGCGCGAGGCGTGGGCGCGGCGCTTCTTCGAGAACTGGCGCGCGAGCCTGAAGTGGCAGCGGCTCAAACCCTACGAGAAGTTCGCTGAGATGATCGATCGGCATTGGGACGGAATCGCTGCTTACTGCGAACCCCAGAACAAGGTCTCGCTCGGATTCGTCGAGGGGCTGAACAACAAGATCCGCGTCATCCAGCGCCGCGCATACGGGCTGCGCGATGAGGAATATCTGCGGCTCAAGATCCTCACCTGCATGCTGCCAGTCCTCTAAAATGCCCCAAAATCACCCACACGAGTACGCGAAGACCCTTTTTTCTCAACTTGCGGTTGTTTATTGCGCAGATCGCTCTGACTCGCTGGTTGCCGCTACTTGTCGCCCGCGGGTTCCGACACTTCCACCAGCTTGCCGCCGGCAAGCTTGAAGTGGAATCGGGTTGTCACCGGCTTCATCCACAGCTCCTTGTCCTTCGGGTCGCGCGCGAAGGTCGGCACGCCGACGGTTATCGTCGCTTCATAGACGCCGTCGCCGGCGAGCGGGCTATTCGCGGCGTAGTGCAGGCCGCTGCCGCCCCACATCGGGTGCAGCGTCGCAGATACTTTCTTCTTAATGTCGCGGTTGACCGCGCTGAACGCGACCTCGGCGTAGGAAATGCGCGTCTTGGACTTGGGGTCGACGGGCTTGACTTCGACGTGGAAGATTTCGCCCTTGCCAACCGGGTGCTCGGCCCACGTCTTGTCCATCTGCATCCACATGCCTTTCGCGGGCTCGAGCTCGAAAATCACCATCATGTTGCCGGCGATATTGCGGCCGATCAGCACGGTTTTCTGTGTCGCATCTTCGGGGGCTGCCAGCACTTTGACTTTGTGCTGCGCGCCGTAGGCGGAGGCACCGAACGTCAATGCTGCGGCCAGCGCACTCCATATCAGCGGATGCTTCATGGTTCTTTCTCCTTTCAGGCGCAAATTCAGCATACCGGACACGCGCGACGCGGATAACGGCCGGTGGGCGGCAACACACCGGGACCTTGGGCCCTCGACCGTGGGCCATCGGTCCATCGGTGCTTCCGAATTACTCGATTCCGGATGCTTTCAGGGCGAACTTGCGCGCCTCCTCGATCATGGCGGCACTACGCTCTTGGTTATGCATGCCCAGACTGCCGTCAAGAAGCACAACGTTGAGCCTGTTGTTCGCCCGCTCGACGAGAGCGGCCGCCTCGGGCTGCTTCTTAGACTTGACGCCGGCGAGAGTCTTCTGGACCTCGGTGATGGCCTTGCGATTGTCGTCTTGACGCTGGGTAACGATCGCCATGAGCGCGTCAATGTTGAACGGCGGCGACTGAACGCCGGACGCCAATCGCGCGCCTTGGCCTTCGTGGCAGGCGTCACAGGAGCTGCGGATGCCCTGGGCCTTCGCCATCTGCGGTGTGGCAACCCTGAAAACATGCGATGAAACGTCCCATTGGCGTCCCCCCTTGCTGGTCGCGGTGGAGCGTGTGCCGATCTTCGCCATGTGACAGTCCACGCATTGCACGCCTGCTTTTGCCATCGGACTGCCCGCGAACATCTCGGTATTGCCGCGCTTGGCATAGCCGGCGCTCGAGTGGCAGCTGACGCACATCTCCTCGGGCTTCTGGCGCAACTGAGCCCCCTCCCACTTGCCGTGGAAGGTATGGCAGGTGAGGCAACTCATGCCGGCCTTGTTGAAATGCGTGCTCTTGGTGAAGTCCTGCCACTGCTGGCGGTTGCGCCGCGCCCAGTCGTTCGGCCAGAAATACCGGTACTCGTCCGGGTTATTGGTGCCCGAATAGCTCCAGAAGCGGGACCGGCTCGTCATGTCCACGATAGAACTTGTCCCCCTTGCGGCTGGTGATGGCTGACGGGGAAATCTGCGTTTCCTTGCCGTCCTTGTCGCGAATCCTGATTCCCTTCCAGTTGACCGTGCGATTGTTGAAGTCTCCGACGATCACATCCGTGCTCGGCAAACGCTCCATCTTCGCGTGCCACGTTTCGCGCCACTCGTCGTGCTGCCTCGCGTGGCAGCTCTTGCAGGTCTCGGCCCCGACGAACTTCGCGTCGCCGAAAAACTTCTGGCCGCTTGCCACCCGGTGCGGCTCGCGTTTCATCGTGAGGGTTTCGGCCGGCGTGACCGGCAGCGCCTGTCCGAAGGAGGCAGCCGGTTGGAGTGCGGCGGACACGGCTAATGCGCCGGCGCCGAAAGCGCCCACCATCCGCCGGACGATTGCGTAACAGATCATGGTGCCCTCCTGTTGGGCAAATCCGGCCATCACGCGAGATTCAGCATGCCCGAAACGCGGGACGCGGGTAACGGCCGATGGTCCCACGTCGGTTCGGACCTTCGGCCCATGAAACGGCGTGAACGACAGCGATAGCAGATTTGACCTAGATCAAACCAGTGAGATTTGCAGGGAAGTATCTTGCTCTTACGTTCCGCAGCGAGGTTCGCGAAATACGAGATCGCAGCCCGACGATTCAGATGCGGCTAATTGACGCGCGACAAATTGTCGCAGCGCGTGCTGCGGATTTGCTGCGTCCGGAGTTCCCCCCTGAGAACGGAACGTCCGCCTCGACGATAACGGACCGCCCGGAGCGCGCTGCGTCCTCATCACCCGCGCGGGAGAACTTGCGGCAGCTCGTGCTGCTCAGGACGATCGCGATCGCGGGACAGATCGTCACCGTTTTGTTCGTGAGCAGCGTGCTTGACGTTGCGTTGCCGCTGTTGCCGCTCGCGGCCGCGATCGGGTTCCTGGCCGTCTTCAATGCGGCGACCTGGCTTCGCCTCAGGCTCGATCGGCCGGTCTCCGAGACCGAGCTGTTCGGGCAGATCCTGGTCGATATCGCGGTTTTCACCGCGCTGCTGTATCTCGCGGGCGGGGCCGACAATCCTTTCGCTTCCATGTACCTCCTGAATCTGACGATTGCGGCCACGATGCTCCCCGGCGGCCATGCCTGGAGCATCGCCGCCGTCACGGGGGCCTGTTATCTGCTGCTGACGCTCTCCAGCACGCCGCTGGTGCACGCCGGCGGCGAGCCGGTCGAGCACCGGCTGCTCATGGCGGGCACGGCCATCAGCTTCGCGATTACCGCCAGCCTGCTCGCGTTCTTCGTGCTCAGGATCACCGGCGCGCTGCGCGCGCACGAGCGCCAGCTGGCGCTGGCCAGGGAAAGCGAGCGGTACAGCGAGCGCATCGTCCAGCTCGGCGCATTCGGTCTCGTTCGCCTGCTGCTCGCGGGCGGGGCGGTGATTTTGTTGGCGGGCATGCTGGTCGTGGGCACCTGGGTGGAACGCGAGATTGAAAGCGGCGTTATCAGCCGCGCCGGCATGGTGACCGGCCTCTACGTGGACAGCCTCGTCTCGCCCCACCTCCAGTCGCTCGCCGGCAACGGAGAGTTGCGCGAGACGGACCGCTCGTCGCTCGACCGTCTGCTCTCCGGCACGCCGCTCGGCCAGCACATCGTGGCCTTCAAGATCTGGGCGCCCGACGGCCGCATCCTGTACAGCACGAATCCGGCCCTCATCGGACGCCGGTTCCAGGTGAAGCCCGCGCTCGCGGCCGCATTCGCGGGCGAGGTGCGCTCCCAGATCGCCGACCTCAGCGAGCCGGAAAACGAGCTCGAGCGCCCGCACTGGTCGCGCCTGATCGAAACCTACGCCCCGGTGCGCGCCGCGAACACGGGTACGGTCATCGCGGTCTCGGAGCTCTACAAGACGACCGAGGACCTGGCGCAGGAAGTGAGCGCCGCGCGGCTGCGCAGCTGGCTCATGGTGGGCACGGCGACGCTGGTGATGTTCCTGCTGCTCGCCGCGCTGGTACGGCGCGCGAGCGACACCATCACCGCGCAGCAAAGCGAGCTGAGCAAGAAGGTGACGCAGTTGACTGCGCTGCTCGCCCAGAATGAGCAGCTTCACGAACGCGTGCGGCGCGCGGCCGCGCGCACGACGGCGCTCAACGAGCGCTTTCTCCATCGCATCGCGGCGGACCTTCATGACGGCCCGGGCCAGGGCCTTGCGCTCGCCTTGATGCGCATGGAAGCGCTGGCCGACGTGTGCAGCACCTGCCCCAGCACCATTTCGAGGGAACGCACGGTGGGCGAGGAGTTCTGCACCGTTTATTCCGCCCTGCAGGCCGCGCTCGACGATCTGCGTTCCATCTCCGGAGGATTGCATCTGCCCGAGATCAAGCGACTCTCGCTCGCCGAGACCGCGTCGCGCGCGGTGCGCGATTACGAGCGCAAGGCGGGCCTGGCGGTGGCGCTCACCGTGGACGGCGTCCCGCCGGAGGCGCCGCTGCCGGTGAAGATCGCCTTGTTTCGCCTGGTACAAGAGTCCCTGGCCAACGGATTCCGCCACGGTGGAGGCGTGGACCAGCGGGTCACCCTGAACACGCGCGACGGCCGGCTGCTGGTCGAGGTCGCCGACGGCGGAAAGGGATTTGATCCGCGGGCGGCGGGCGCAGAGGGCCACCTGGGCCTCGCCGGCATGCGCGAACGGGTGGAGGTCCTGGGCGGGACCTTTAGCGTACAGAGCACCCCCGGCCGCGGGACCGTGATTCAGGCGGCGCTGCCCATGGCTCCGGTGGAGGAGGAGCATGGGTGACCCGATCCGCATATTGGTGGCGGACGACCACCCGCTGTTTCGGGAAGGCGTTCTACACTCGCTCGCTTCGGACCCCGACCTGACCGTCGTCGGCCAGGCCGCGAACGGGGAGGAGGCGCTGCGCCTGGCACGCGAGCTCCTGCCGGACGTGGCGCTGCTCGACATCGGCATGCCGGGATGGGGCGGGCTCGTCGCCGCCGAAAAGATCGCCACCGCCTGTCCGGCGACCCGGATCGTGATGCTGACCGTCGTTGAAGACGAGGACAAGCTGCTGGCAGCGTTCAAGTGCGGAGCGCGCGGCTACGTGCTGAAGGGCGTATCGGCGCGCGAGCTCGCCAACGTCATCCGTGCGGTGGCGGGCGGCGAGGTTTACGTCTCGCCTGCGCTTGCCGCCGGGATGCTCGTTGAACTCACGCGTGGAAAGCCGCACGATCCCTTGAGCGAGCTTACCGAGCGCGAGCGGGAGGTCTTGCGCCTCGTCGCCGAGGGCCTCACCAACCGCGAGATCGGCCAGCGCATCCACCTGTCGGAAAAGACCATCAAGCACTACATCACCAACATCCTGCAGAAGCTGCAGGTGCGCAGCCGCGTGGAAGCGGCGCTGCTGGCAGCGCGCCGCGCCTGATCGGGCGCTCTCTCGAAGCGGTGAGCTGTGAGGGGAAATTGCTGCGATCGATCGACCGCTTGCCGCTTACTGCTTGCCGCTCACTTAGTATTTGGTGACCAGCCCCCGCTGCTGGGAATAGTAGGCGGCGAGGTCTTCGATGTCACGGCGCGAGAGGCTGGCCGCCTGCGCGGCCATGATGGGGTCCTTGCGCGCGCCCGACTTGTAGGCGAGGAGCGTCTTGACGAGGTAATCCTGGTGCTGGCCCGCGATCCTGGGGAACTCCGGCGCAGGGCTGTTGCCGTCCGCCCCGTGGCACGCGACGCACGCTTTCGACTTTTCCTTGCCTGCCGCCGCATCGCCGGCGACCGCCGGCGCGCTCGCGGCCAACGTTGCACACACGGCCGTCAGTAAGAGCCTGTTCATCGCTGTCTTCCCCGTCGTCCTGGTAGAGCCTCTTTACTTGGCCACCGCGGACTTCGGAGCATCGGCTCCGTAGTAGGCCGCGAGATCGGCCATGTCCTTGTCCGACAGGCCGGCCGCGATCGCGCGCATGGTGGCGTGGGTGCGCTGCCCGGACTTGTACGCCTGCAGCGCCTTCACGATGTAGGCCGCGTGCTGTCCGCCGAGCTTGGGAACGTGGTAGACCTCCGGAAACACGGTCTTGTAGCCAGGGATGCCATGACAGCCGGCGCACATCGAAGTCTTGGCCTTGCCCGCCGCCGCATCGCCGCTCTCGGCGGCCTGCAGCGGCGCGGCAATCGCGATCAATGCGGCGGTCGCTGCGATCGAGATCAGCTCGGAAATTTTCATTGACGGACCTTCTTGTCGTTGGGCTACGGCGCGGGGATTATAACCCAAAATTTCCGCGCCGCGCGTTGCCAGCGCCGCGCTCGCTGCCGGATAATGCGTTCATGCTGCCGGCTCTTGTCGCAACGTGACGCTGCTTCCGTCCGGACCGGCCCGCGACTGGGCGCCCGTGCTGTTTCCGTTCCTGCGCTGGTGGCCGCGGGTCGACCGCGTAGCGCTGCGCGCCGATGCGCTCGCCGGCTTGACCGGGGCGATCATCGTGCTGCCCCAGGGCATCGCGTTCGCGACGCTCGCGGGGCTGCCGCCGCAGTACGGGCTCTACGCCGCGATGGTGCCGGCGATCGTGGCCGCGCTTTTCGGCTCCTCGTGGCATCTCGTCTCCGGGCCCACCAACGTGATCTCGATCTTCCTGTTCGCAAGCCTCGCGACTCTCGCGCAGCCCGGCAGCGCGGAGTACATCGAGCTCACGCTCACGCTCACCTTCCTCGCCGGAGCGATGCAGCTCGCGATGGGACTCGCGCGCATGGGAGCCCTGGTCAATTTCATCTCGCACACCGTGGTGGTGAGCTTCACCGCGGGCGCAGCGTTCCTCATCTTCGCCGCGCAGCTCAAACATTTCCTGGGCATCGAGATTCCTTCCGGTGCCTCCTTCACCAAGACCTGGCTGCACGCAGCCCTCAAGCTGAACGATGTCAACGCCTACGCCACGGCGGTGGGCATGGTCACGCTCGTCGCCGGGATCCTGTGTCGCAGGATCGCGCCGCGTTTCCCCTACATGATCGCCGCGATGATCGCGGGCGCTGTGACCGCCGCCGCGCTCGAGGCGATCTTCGGCGAGGCGCGCACCGGCATCGCGATGGTGGGAGCCCTGCCCGGCTCGCTGCCCGAACTCTCGGCGCCCGATCTCTCGCCCGACACGATCCGCAAGACGCTGCCTGTCGCGCTCGCCGTGACCATACTCGCGCTCACCGAGGCGGTTTCGATCGCGCGCGCGATCGCGGTGAAGTCCGGGCAGCGGCTCGACGGCAACCAGGAGTTCGTCGGGCAGGGTCTCTCCAACGTCGTGGGCTGCTTCTTTTCGGCGTACGCGTCGAGCGGCTCCTTCAACCGGAGCGGCGTCAACTACGAGGCGGGCGCCCGCACGCCGCTTGCGGCCGTGTTCTCCGCTCTCATGCTCGCGCCGATACTGTTCGTGGTGGCGCCGCTCATCGCGCATCTGCCGCTCGCGGTGATGGCGGCGATCCTGTTCCTCGTGGCCTACGGGCTCATCGATACGCGCTACATCGTGACCGTGCTCAGGACCAGCCGCCAGGAGGCTGCGGTGATGCTGGTCACCTTTCTCGCCGCGCTCCTCGGCAATCTCGAATTCGCGATCTACGCCGGCGTGTTGCTGTCGCTCACGCTGTACCTCACGCGCACCTCGCGCCCCCTCATTCTCGACGTGAAGCCCGATCCTGCGCCCGACAGCTATCACTTCACCGCCGACAGCGGCCTGCCGGACTGCCCTCAGCTCAAGATGCTGCGCGTGAACGGCTCACTCTTCTTCGGGGCGGTCGACCACGTGCAGCGCAGCCTCGAGCAGGTCGACGAGCTCGAGCCGCGCCAGAAGCACGTGCTGATCGTGGCGAGCGGGATCAACTTCGTCGACCTGGCGGGCGCGGAAACGCTCTCGCGCGAAGCCGAGCGGCGACGGGGACTCGGGGGCGGGCTCTACTTCTACCGCATGAAGGACGCGGTCCGAGAGCTGCTCGCGCGCGGCGGCTACCTCAAGAAGATCGGCGAAGAGAACGTCTTCCCGGTCAAGACGCGCGCCATCGCTTCGATCTACCCGCGGCTCGACCCCGAGATCTGCCGGCGCTGCACGGTGCGCATCTTCCGGGAATGCCACGAGCGGCTGCCGAACGGCGAGCCGGTGCCAAAGGACGCTCGTCACGAGTGACGGCGTCAGGGAGCTCCTCGGGACCGAGTGCAACAGACTCCGCGGGACGGCTAATCGGCGGGCGCTTGCCGGGCCGGCAGCGCGGGCGCTTGCGAGCGGTGCCCCTTGAGCATCGCGGCGAGGATGATGATGCCGCCGGTGCACAAGGCGAGCACCAGCAGCGCAAAGCTCACGCTTCCGAGCGCCGCCATCACGGCTTGCGAGAGGTCGGCCTCGCCAAGCTGTGTCAGGTATACCGGGATCATCAGGCCGCGGCTCGCCGCCACGATGAGCATGATCGCGGCCATCACGACCTTGATCACGTACGGCCGCACGAACGTCGTCCCGATCGCGCCGAGCTGCACGCCGAAGAGCGAGCCGGCGAGGAGAATGAGCGTCAGGCGAATGTCGACCTGCCCGTGCAGCGCGTACTTGATGCTGCCCCCGAGGCCCATTGCAAAAGCGATCACGAGCTCGGTCGCGCTCGCCACGAGCGCCGGGGCGCCGATCACATACATCATGCCCGGCACGCCGATGAAGCCGCCCACCGCGATCGTCGCGGCGAGCATGCCCGTTGCGAAGCCCAGCGGCACGGTGAACAGCGCCGAAACGCGCGTCCCCGAGGTCCGGAAGTGGACCATGGTGCCGGGGATCTCGACGGACTGCACCCAGCGCGCGAGCCGCGACGGCTTGTCGTCGAGATGGGTGTTGCCCGCGCGGTAGATCTTCCATGCGTCGCGCAGCACGAACGCGCCCACGACCGTGAGCACGATGACGAACGCGGCACTGACGTAGAGGTTGGATCCCGCCTCGCCGTACGCCGCCTTGATGTCATGCTGGATGCCGGCGCCGATCCACACCCCGATCGACGCGGACGCCGCCATCCACAACCCGAGCTTGACGTCGACGTGGCCGTACTTGTAGCGCTTGTACGCGCCGACCATCGCCTTGGGAAACTTGTGGCACATATTGCTCGCCACCGCGACCACTCCCGGCACGCCCAGGCTCATCATGGCAGGCGTGAGCACGAACGCGCCGCCCGAGCCGATGAAGCCGCTCACCAGGCCGCCGATGAAGCCGATCACGAGGAGCGCGAAGACGTCCAGCGCCTCGAGCTCGAAAAAAGTGATCGCCGCCGCTTCCATGGCTCAGCGCTTCAGCCGCGCGGTCACGCCCAGCACCTCCCAGAAATATCCGGTGAAGGCGCCATGCGCGAAGGAAAAGACGAAGGCGGCGACGATCGGCAGCGCGGGATACCAGCCGTCGGTACGGGTGAAGGTCGCCATGATCTCGTCGCGGTACAGGTAAAGCAGCAAGTAGAGCGATGCCGAGGCGAGTCCGGAGACGGTGAGCTCGACGTAGGGCTTGCGCTTTTGCACGATCGCGGCGTCCGGCTTCCGAGATAATAACAAAACCGCCGGTAAAGTGACGTATCATACTGAGCAGTATCATCAATCGTGATGGCGGCATAGAAATCACGAATGGACCGCCCGGCAAACGAGCCCGGCGGGCGCGGACCGGCGAAGGTGCGCTTGGGGAGACATGGGCAAGCGTTTGACGAGGATTTACACCCGCACCGGCGACTCCGGCACCACCGGCCTCGCCGACCGCTCGCGCGTCGCGAAGGATGCGCCGGTGATCGAAGCGATCGGCGCGGTGGACGAGCTGAACAGCGCGATCGGCGTGCTGCTCGCCGATGAGATGCCGGACGAGGTGCGCGGCTGCCTTGTCAACGTGCAGCATGATCTCTTCGATCTCGGCGGCGAGCTCGCCGTTCCCGGCCACCCGCTCATGACCGAAGCGTATATAACGCGGCTTGAGGAGCTGATTGACCGCTTCAACGCCAAGCTGCCGCCGCTCAAGGACTTCATCCTGCCCGGCAGCTCCCGCGCGGCCGGCCTCGCCCACGTCGCGCGCGCGGTATGCCGGCGCGCCGAGCGCCGGGTGGTGGCGCTCGCCGGCAAGGAAGGGGCACCGCCGTTCGCGGTGCAATACCTCAACCGCCTCTCCGACCTGCTCTTCGTCCTCGCCCGCGTGTTAAACCGCCACGCCGGCCGGAGCGACGTGCTGTGGCAGCAGGGCAAGAACCGGTGACCGGTGACGGCAGTCTCGTTCAAGGTTCCGAGTTCAAAGTTCAAAGTTGCGCGACGAACCCCGAACCGTGAACCTGGAACCTTGAACCTGGAACCTCGAATGGCCCCCTCGCCACCCGACGCCCTGGCCCACCAGCTCGCGGGGCTGCTCGCCCAGTGCGCGCTCAAAAACCAGCGCGCTTTCGCGGACTTATATGCGCTCACCTCGGCGAAACTGTACGGGGTCGCGCTACGTATAATGCGCAGACAGGATTGGGCCGAAGAGGTGCTCCAGGAATGCTACGTCAGCATCTGGAACCATGCCGCCGAGTACGCCGTCCAGAAGAGCGCGCCCCTCACCTGGATGACCAGCATCGTCCGCAACCGCTGCCTCGACTGGTTGCGCCGGCCCCAGACGGAGGTGACCGGCGAGCGGTACGAAATCGCGGCCGAGGCATGGCAGGACGACAATCCGGGCCCGATGGAGAGCCTCATGGCGGCTTCGGAGGCGCAAGCGCTCGCGCGGTGCCTCGAGCAACTCGACGCGAAGCAGCGCCAGAGCATCATGCTCGCGTTCTTCCACGGCTTGAGCCACTCGGAGCTCGCGAGCCACATGCAGCAGCCGCTCGGCACGGTAAAGACCTGGGTGCGGCGCGGCCTCGAGCGCCTGAAAGGTTGTCTCTCAGGCGCGTGAGAAGCCAATCGACAGGATTTACAGGATTTCACAAGATTCACAGGATTAGATCCGATCAAACAATCATGTTAATCCTCTTTGAATCCTGTTAATCCTGTCCATTTCGGCTCTTAAGCAATGGCTTCTTACAGGAACCCGGAACTGCGCGACAAGCTCGCCGCTGAATACGTGCTCGGCACGCTGCACGGGCGCGCCCGCGTGCGTTTCCGCTCGCTCATGCGCTACGACGCCGACCTGCGGCGCATGGTCGGCGACTGGGAGGTGCGACTCATGCCGCTCGTGGCGGCGGCGCAGGAGATCGCGCCACCCGCGCGCGTGTGGCGCTCGCTCTCGCAGCGCATCGCCGGCACGCAGCGCGCTCCGGGCTGGCCGGGCGGCCTCGCTTTCTGGCGCGGGCTCGCCGTCGCAAGCACCGCCTTCGTGCTGCTGCTCGCCGCCTTCATCGGCGTGACGCCGCGGGCCGAACCGCCGACCGCGATGATCGCCGTGATGAACGACGACAAGGGCGAGCCCGCGATGACGGTGTCGTGGCCGCCGATGAAGGCCGTGCGCGAGCCGTACATCCGGATCAAGGTGCTGCAGGAGCACCCCACGATGGCGCCCGGCACCGCGTGGGAGCTGTGGATGCTGCCCCCCGGGAAGGCTGCGCCCGTTTCGCTCGGGCTCATCACCACCGACGCGGACCAGGTGATGAAGCTCAAGCCGGCGATGGTCAACCGGATGGAAGGCGCGTGGGGCGTGGCGATGAGCATCGAGCCGGCGGGCGGCTCGCCCACCGGGGCGCCGACCGGTCCGGTGATCTTCAAAGGCCAGTGCGTCAAGATCTTGTGAGGCGTGACGGGTGACTCGTGACTGGTGACTCGTCTTGAATCCGTAGTGCCACGGGGTCATGCCACGGGGTCAGGGCGTTACTTTGTAGCGTTCTGTCCCGCACCTGGTTATAAGGTAAAGGCCTGATCCCTTTTACTGTAACGGCAGTTTATCTGCGGTTCCTTCTCACCTGCTCCAGGGCGGCGCACACGGCGCGCGCGCCCTCCAGCAACCGCGGCGTCTGCCGCTGGATCAAGTCCGGGTCCACGTAGAACACCGGCAGCGCGCGCAATGCCCGGATCGGCGCTTCGCGCCATTCGCGCGTGAACGCTTCATCGCGTCCCGGCCGGCTGCCGCCGAGGATCGCTTCCGGCCGCACCGCGGCGACCGCCTCGAGGGAAACCGTGGGCGTGAGGGTCGAAGCGTGCGCAAAGACGTTCTCCCCGCCGCACAGCCCGATGACATCGCTGATCATGTGCGCGCGGCTCACCGTGATCAGCGGACGGTGCCACACTTCGTAGAACACGCGCACTCTCCGGGCCCCCGCGTACTGCGCGCGCAGCGCGCCCATTCCCTGCTCGAAGGCCGACGCCGCGCGCTCCGCCGCGGGCGCGGTGGCGGCGAGCGCGCCGATCGCGCGCAGGAGCCGCGGGACGTCGGAAAGCCGCGCCGGCTCGGTCACGAACACCGCGCGCCCCAGGCGCTCCAGCCGCTCGAGGTCGCCCGCCTGGTTGCCGCTCTTCCAGGCGAGAACGAGATCGGGCCTCAACGCGGCGATGCGCTCGACATCCACGCGCGAGGCATCTCCGATTTGCGCGATGGCGAGCGCCTCGCGCGGAAAATCGCTGAAACGGGCGACGCCGAGCACTCGCGCGCCGGCGCCGGCCGCGAAGGCGAGCTCGGCGAGGTGCGGCGCGAGGGTGACGATGCGCTGCGCGGGCGCGGCAAGCCGCACCGGCACGCCGCGGTCGTCACGCAGCTCGATGCCAGCGCCCGCTGTGGAAGTCGCAGCAATGGCAACCAGGACTGCCGCGAGGTAACGGCCTCGCACGATCAGGATCAGGAAACAGGAAACGGCAAGCAGAAAACGGTCAATCGGACAGCGCAAGCCGCCGGTTTAGACGACAACCAGTCACGAGTCAGCAGTCACCAGTCACGCCTTTCGAGTGGCTACTTCTCCATGTACTGCAGCAGCTTCGCGCTGGTTGCGCGCAGGCGCGAGGAAAGCATGGAGACGAGCTTCACCAGGATCTTCGAGCCGAGACCGGGATGATCGAGGATGATCTTCACCATGTCGTCCCGGTGCAGGACCGCGAACACCGTCGCCTCGGTCGCGACGCAGCTCGCGAACCGCGGCTCGCCGTCGATCATCGACATCTCGCCGAGCGTCATGCCCGGCCCGACCGTGGTCATGTGCTGCTGCTGGCGCGCGCTGCGCTTGAGGATGTCGACGTAGCCTTCGACGACCAGCAGCATGAAGTCGCCGCCGTCGCCTTCGCGAATGATGATCTCGCCCGGTTGCGCGCGATAGACGTCCATGTAGCCCGCCAGGACGGAGATGTCCTCGCGCGAGAACTCCGCGAAAAAAGGCGACTTGCCGACGAGGCCGAAGATCACCTCGGCGATCGCGGTGCCTTTGCCGATCCGCTCGAAGTTCTCCAGGCTGCCCCGTCCGGACCCGGCTTCGTCTTCGCCCTGAGCCATATTCTTGCGCCGCCGCCCTCCCTCGGCCCCGCGTCAATTATCCCACGTTCACTGCGATTCCGCCTCCGCCTTGATCCGCCGCTTGCGCACGGCGTCCGCCAGCACGTCGAGCAGCCTCCTGCTGTCTTCCCAGCCGATGCAGCCATCGGTAATGCTGACGCCATAGACGAGCTCCTTGCCCGGCATCAGGTCCTGGCGCCCCGCCTTGAGATGGCTTTCCGCCATCACCCCGAAGATGCGGTCCTCGCCGCCCGCGATCTGGCCGGCAACGTCCTGCCCCACGTCGAGCTGCTTCTCCGCCTTCTTGCTCGAGTTGCCGTGGCTGAAGTCGATCATGAGCCGCGCCGGGATGCCGGCTTCCGCGAGCGTCTTGGCGGCCGCGTCCACGCTCGCGGCGTCGTAATTCGGTTTCGCTCCACCGCGCAGGATGATGTGGCAGTCCTCGTTGCCGGCGGTCGAGACGATCGCGCTGTGCCCGCCCTTGGTCACCGACAGGAAGTGATGCGGCGCCTGCGCCGCGCGGATCGCGTCCACCGCGATCCTGATGTTCCCGTCGGTGCCGTTCTTGAATCCCACCGGGCACGACAGGCCCGAGGCGAGCTCGCGGTGCACCTGGCTCTCGGTGGTGCGCGCCCCGATCGCGCCCCATGCCACCAGGTCCGCGATGTACTGCGGCGTCATGACGTCGAGGAACTCGCACGCCACGGGCAAGCCCGATTCGTTCAGATCCAGCAGCAGCTGGCGCGCGATGCGCAGCCCCTCGTTGATGCGGAAGCTGCCGTCGAGCCGCGGATCGTTGATGAGCCCCTTCCAGCCCACCGTCGTGCGCGGTTTCTCGAAATATACGCGCATCACGACGAGCAGATCGGCAGCGAGCCGCTCCTTCGCCTCCTTCAACCTGCCGGCGTACTCCTTGGCGGCCTTCACGTCATGGATCGAGCACGGGCCCATGATCACGAGCAGGCGGTCGTCCGCGCCGTGCAGGATGCGATGGATCGCCTGCCGCGCCTCGTAGGTCGTCCTGGCGGCCTTCTCGGAGATCGGTAGCTCGCGCAGCACGTGCGAGGGCGGCACCAGCTCCTTGATCTCCTTGATCCGGATGTCGTCAGTGCGGTAGATCACGTCGCCTAATTCCAATAAATCAACGCATTATACAATACGCCCGCACGGGAGATTTCGCGGCGCACGGGAAATGGGAAATGGGAAACGGGAAATCGGAAACGGCAACTAGAAAGCGGGTAGCGCGCGCGCCGTGCTTACCATTTCCTATTCACCATTCCCCCGCTTCAGACGGTGCCGCCGACAGTGAGGCCGTCCATGCGCAGCGTGGGCTGCCCCACGCCGACCGGCACGCTCTGCCCTTCCTTGCCGCAGGTGCCGACACCGGGATCGAGCGCCATGTCGTTGCCGATCATCGAGACGCGCGTGAGCGCGTCCGGCCCGTTGCCGATAAGGGTCGCGCCCTTCACCGGATAGGCGAGCTTGCCGTTCTCGATGACGTAGGCCTCGGAAGCGGAGAAGACGAACTTGCCGCTGGTGATGTCCACCTGGCCGCCGCCGAAGTTGACGGCGTAGATGCCGCTCCTCACCGAAGCGATGATCTCCCCGGGCGAACGGTCGCCGTTCAGCATGTAGGTGTTGGTCATGCGCGGCATGGGGATGTGCGCGTACGACTCGCGCCGCCCGTTGCCGGTGCTCGCGGTCTTCATGAGCCGCGCATTCAGGCTGTCCTGCAGGTAGGCCTTCAACACGCCGTTCTCGATCAGCACGTTGCGCTGCGTCGGGTGGCCCTCGTCGTCGACGTTGAGCGAGCCGCGCCGCCGCGCGATCGTGCCGTCGTCCACCACGGTGACGCCCGGCGCCGCCACCCGTTCGCCGATGCGCCCGCTGAAGGCCGAGGTGCCCTTGCGGTTGAAGTCGCCTTCCAGCCCGTGGCCGATCGCTTCGTGGAGCAGCACGCCCGGCCAGCCCGGCCCGAGCACCACGGTCATGGTCCCGGCCGGCGCCGGGCGCGCCTCGAGGTTGACGAGCGCCTGGTCCACCGCCTTCTTCGCGTATTCCTGGAGCACGTCGTCGGTGAAGTAGGCATAGTCGAAGCGCCCGCCCCCGCCGGAACTGCCCTGCTCGCGCCGCCCGTCCGATTCCACGATCACCTGCAGCGACAGTCGCACGAGCGGGCGCACGTCGGCCGCAGTGAGGCCGTCCGCGCGCGCGACGAGGACGACCTCGTACTCCCCGGCGAGATAAGCCATGACCTGTG
>Ga0209172_10003656_pt1 | contig 22855 bp, 21 predicted proteins | sample LarsenN4metaG_FD_184113 | JGI IMG/M metagenome (GOLD analysis project Ga0209172, IMG submission 184113) | Hot spring sediment bacterial and archeal communities from British Columbia, Canada, to study Microbial Dark Matter (Phase II) - Larsen... ... | reverse complement strand
TGTCGAGGAACGCCGCCTTGGTCGCCTCGACGACGGCGTGCACATGATCGGCGCCGTCGCACGCCATGCGCGCAAGGTCGAGACGGTCGAGGATCCCGAGGATGGCGAGCGACACCGCCCCTTGCGTGGGCGCGGTCATGTTGTAGAGCGTGCCCGCCGTGTGCCTGAGCTCGAGAGGGGCCACTTCGCGCGCGGAGTAAGCCTGCAGATCCTCCAGCGCGAGCGGGCTGCCGATCGCGGCAAGGTCCCTTGCCATGGATCGTGCGATCTCCCCCCGGTAAAAGTCCTCAAGACCCGCCTCGGCGAGCCGGCGCAGCGTCGCCCCGAGCACCGGCTGTCTGAAGAGCGTGCCCTCGCGCGGCACCTCGCCCCCGGGCAGGAACCGCTCGGCGAATCCCGTCACCGGTTCGAGCTCGGCGCGCTTTGCGCGCGTGTTGGCTTCCTGGCTCGCGGTCACCGGCACGCCCGTCTCGGCGTAGTGGATCGCGTCCTCCAGGAGCCGCACGAGCGGCAGGCGCGCGCCCCAGCGGGCCCGGGCCAGCGAAAGCGCCAGGTCCCATCCCGCGACAGTTCCCGCGACCGTGTTCGCCGCAAGGGGACCGCGCGAGGGAACGACGGCCCATCCCGAATCGCGATAGAACGCGATCGTCGCGGCCCGTGCCGCCGGTCCACAGGCATCAATCGCGATCGGCGATCGGTCCGGCGCCGCGATCAGCCAGAACGAATCGCCGCCGATGCCGTTCATGTGCGGATAGACGACGGACACCGTGGCGGCGGCCGCCACCATCGCCTCGATCGCGTTGCCGCCTTCGCGCAGCACCGAGAGCGCCGACTGCGCGGCAAGCGCATGGGGCGCCACGGCGATGCCGCGGCAGGCGTAGCGGGTGTTGATCATTTCGTCCGGCTCCCGTAGTGCGGATGCTACACGGGCGCGCATTGCGCACCGCGCTGGCGGGCGGCCGTGTTTGCACGCGCCCGCGCGGCGGCGTTAAATGAGGCACGGAAGGCGCCGGAGGGGCCGGCGCCACGCAACCGAACGCGCCCGGCAACGGGGGTTTTTTCTAGTGGAGAGAGCATCATGAGCAGCATGAACGACGCCATGGGACTGCGCGTCCCGTACGGCAAGACGCAATCGCAGTACCAGACGGAGTACGAGCCGGCGACCGGAACGGTGTGGGGATACTTCAATCCGAAAGGCACGGCCTGCTTCAATCTGGGGCTGCTCAAGGACATTCGCGAGCACGACGAGCGCCTGGTCGCAAACGGCGGACAAATCGAGCTTGACGGCGAAATGCACAGCGTGCGCTATTACGTCACCGCCTCGCGTGTTTCGCGGGTTTTCAACCTTGGCGGAGATCTCGCGCTCTTCGTGCTTCTGATAAAGGCGCGCGATCGCGACGCTCTCGCGCATTACGCGCGATTGTGCATCGACAACATGTACATGCGCATCCAGAACTTCTTCAGCCCGACGCTTACGAAAATCGCTCTTGTGCAAGGCGATGCTCTGGGCGGCGGTTTTGAATGCGCCCTCGCCTCCAATGTCATCGTTGCGGAAGAAAGCGCGCAGATGGGTTTGCCGGAGATCCTGTTCAACCTATTCCCCGGCATGGGTGCCTACAGTCTCCTCGCACGCCGCATTGGTCCGCGTGCAGCCGAAGACCTGATCCTGTCCGGACGCATCCTCCCTGCGGCAAGGCTCCATGAGATGGGAATCGTAGACGTGCTGGCAAAGGATGGCGAAGGCGAGATGGCGGTGCGCAATTGGATCGCGCACAACGCCAAGCGTAGCAACGGCATGCGCGCGGTCTTCGGGGCGCGCCAAGCCGTTTACCCCGTCACGCGGGAGGAGCTGGACACGATCGCTGACATCTGGGTCGATGCGGCTTTCCGCCTTTCCGAGCGCGATCTCAAGATGATGGGGCGGATCGTACGTGCGCAATTGCGGCGCATGGAGATCGGGGATGTCGCCGACGTCACCGCCGAGGCGCTTGCCGAGGAGCGCGCAGCCGATGCGCGCGCCGCTAGCCGCTGACGGCGGAGGCAAAGCCGCCTTCGTAAAACATGCGCCCGAACTGGTAGAAGTTGACGCGGGTCGAATTGATGACCGCGGCCTGCGCCGCAGGGTCCTCGATCGTCTTCAACAAGACGTTGAGCTTCGCCACATGGTCCATGTCCATACTCGCGTGCGACGAAAGAAACTTGAAGCCGCCGGCCTCGACATCGCGGCCGAGCGCTCGCGCAATCGAGTCGGAGACGCGGCCGGCATACACGGAAGCGACGACCTCGAGCATGTAGAGCATGCCCAGAACGGAGCAGGGATGCACTCGCTCGGCGCCGTAATAGTTGAAGGCGATCATCGCCTGCACCGGCGGTGTCGGCGGATTCGCCTGGACCGAAGCGACGTCTCCCCCGATGGCCGCGATGTCTTCGAGCACCCAGGTTTCGTGCCCCTTCTCCTCCTCGATGCGCTCATAGAGCTCGTAGCGCACCTGCCGGAACTCGTCGCCACAGCGCGACGCGGCCACCGCCATGATCGGACAGAAGTGCCACACGATGTGATACAGGTCGTGCAGGAACGCGCGGTACTCGCCAAGCGTGAGTCCATGGTGAATCATCGCGTGCATTTTCGGGATCTCCTCGAGTGCACGACGACTCGCGTCCGTCATTTCGATCAGCGTGATGAAGAACGACATGATGGGAGCTCCGCGAATGGCTGTTCGCGCAGGTGGCGCGAGGCGAGAGATTGTAGCGCGACCCGGGGAACCGCTAGCCCGCGGAATGCCTGCGCTCGCGCAGGTATCGTTCGAGCGCCTCGCGCGTCGCCGCCAGTTCCTCGCGCAGCGACCTGAGCAGCGCCGTCGCCTGAAGCTTCAGCTCGGCGTCCGATAGTCTGCCGATGTCGCGGCACAGCAGGGTCAGCCGTTCCGCGCCCATGCTCGCGGCGGACCCTTTCATTGCGTGCAGATGGCTGCGGAATTCGGGCACATGGCGCGCCGCCAGCGAGGATTCCATCTTCGCCAGCAGCGCGGCGTTGTCTGAGGTGAACACACCGATCAGCTTGTCCATGAACGCGGGCGAAGATCCGAGTTCCTCCAGATCGCGCAAGGTTTCGGCGTTGACCACCGGCGCCGGCCCGGCCGATTGCGGCTCGCCGCGGCGCTCGCGCGCACGTTCCGCTGCCGCGCCCTGCGGCCGGACGGCACAGAGGTTCTGGATTTCCTGCAGAAGCTTCGCCGCTTCGACCGGCTTGCCGAGGAACGCGTCAGCGCCCGCCTCCAGGCTCTCCTGCCGCGCCTCGGTGGTGACATCGGCTGACAGCACGATCACCGGCAGCCGGCTCGCGGTCGTAAGGCGGATCGCCTTGACCGTGTCAATGCCGCTCATCCCGGGCATGTTGCGGTCAATGATCGCGATGTCGTAGAGGGCGGCTTCGAGTGCGTCCAGCGCCCGCTCGCCGTCGGCGACCAGCGTCGGCATGTGGCCGCCGCGCTCGAGAATCCTGCCCAGCACCTCGCGGTTGGTCGGATTGTCGTCGGCGACCAGCACGCGCAGGCTGGTGACGCCAGGACCGCGACGCGCATAATCCTGCAGCCGGACCACGCCCTCGCGCACCTCTTCCCCCGCCTTGACCGAATGCAGGACGTTGAAGAGCTGACGCTTGTCGGAGGGTAGCTCGAGCATGGCGCCGAAGCCCGCCGCGAGCGCCGCCCCCCGCGGTACGTGACCGGTACGCTCGACGGCGATCACCAGCGCCGGGACCGGCTCCGGGGCGGCGCTGCGAAAGCGCTGGGCGCGCCGCATATCCTTGTCGTCCGAATAAATGACGACGCTGTGGTAGGGCCGTGCAAGGCTGATCTCGGAGACGAGCCGGCTCACCCCCTCTTCGACGTCGGCCACCGAGACCGCCGTGGCGCCCCAGCCGGAGAGCGCCGCTTCGAGCGCTTCCCGATGCGGCGCCGGCAGGCCGACCAGCAGAACCCGCGCTCCGGCCAGCTCTCCCGCGCCGACTGCGGTGCGCTCGGCCTGCTTCTCCAGCTCGACCTCGAACCAGAACGTGCTGCCAAGCCCGACCGCGCTCTCCAGACCGATCCTGCCGCCCATCAGCTCGACGAGCTGCTTGGCGATCGCCGTCCCGAGGCCGGTGCCGCCGAACCGGCGCGTGGTGGACTGGTCGGCCTGCGTGAAGCTTTCGAAGATGCGCTGCTGCGCCTCTGGCGGAATGCCGATGCCGGTGTCGCGCACTGAGAACTTGAGCCGTACCGCGGATTCGGTCTCGCTCTGGGTGCTGACGTGCACCGTCACACTGCCGCGCTCGGTGAACTTGACGGCGTTGCCGGCAAGATTGATCAGCACCTGGCGCAGATGATGGGCATCGCCGCGCACAGCGGGTGGCACCTCGGGCATGATCGAAACCACGAAGTCCACGCCTTTCGCCGCGGCCTGTGTCGCAAGGATGCGGCAAGTACTGTTCACCAGTGCGTGCAGGTCGAAGTCGGTGCGCTCCAGCACCAGCTTGCCCGCCTCGATCTTGGAAAAATCGAGCACGTCGTCCACCAGCCCGAGCATCACCCTGGCCGAACTGCGCAACGTCTGCAGCATGTCGGCCTGCTCGCGGTTGAGGGGGGTGTCGCGCAGCAGATCCGCCATGCCGATGATCGCGTTGAGCGGCGTGCGCATCTCGTGGCTCACCACCGAGATGAAGCGGCGCTTGGCCTGATTGGCCGCCTCCGCGCGCTCCAGCGCATCGAAGAGCTTTCTCACCAGAGACAGCACGTACAAGCTGAGGGCAAGCAGCCCCACCATCAGGCCGTAGCCGACGGTCAGGTGCGCCCGCCAGAACTCGCTTTGCCAGAGCACGACGCCGAAGCCCGCGAGGCTCAGCGCAAGGCTGATCAGCAGATAGCGCGGGCCAAAGCGAAACCCGTTCGCCAGCGTGACCCACACGTACAGCAGGAAAAGCGGCGCCCCGTATTCGCCACCAAGGATCATGATGCCCGTAAGAGTCGCCAGATCGGCAAATGCACCTAGCACACGTCGCGTGGCCGACACGTGTGGGGTGGCAAGAATGCTGGCGATGATCAACGCCGACACCGCCAGGTATCCTGTCATCACCATGATCGTCGGGTCGTCAGGCTCGCCGCCTGTCCGTCCCATGAGGTACAAAAGAACGAGCGTACCGACCACCAGCCGCACGATCGCCTGCTCGTGCTCCGTGTCGGGGCGCGCTGCGAGGCGCGACTTGAGTGCCGCGGAAAGAGTGCGCAACGCCATCACCCGCCTGCCTCCGTCGCGGCGTCCTGGAAGTCGCGCTGCACTTCCAGCACCTTGTCCTTCATGCCGAGGAACGCGTCCACCAGGTGGGGATCGAAGTGCTTGCCACGCTGCGCGCGAAGGTACTCGAATGCATCGTCCGGTCTCCACGCTTTCTTGTACGGACGCCTGGAGGTGAGCGCGTCGTACACGTCGGCCACCGCGACGATGCGGGCACAAAGCGGGATGTGGTCGCCGTCCAGCCCGCTCGGGTAGCCCTTGCCGTCGTAGCGCTCGTGGTGGCCGAGCGCGATCAGCGCCCCCATGCGCACGTACTTGGACGCACTACCCTTGAGGATCTCGTGCCCGATCAGGGGGTGGCGCTGCATCACGTTCCATTCCGATTCGTCCAGGCGACCCGGCTTGAGCAGGATGCCGTCGGGGATGCCGATCTTGCCGATGTCGTGCAGCGGCGCGGCGAGCTCGATCGTCTCGGCCTCGTCGCGCTCCAGGCCGATGGCATTGGCGATCAGGCGCGAGTAGCGCGCCATGCGGATGAGGTGATAGCCCGTCTCCTCGTCGCGGAACTCACCCGCGCGCGCAAGGCGCAGAAGCGTCTCCTTCTCGCGCTCGCGGATCTCGCGCGTCGCCTCCTCGACCATGCCTTCGAGGAGTTTGCGCTTGTCGTCGAGCGCGAGCTGCTGGCGCCGCAGCGTCAGCAGGTTGCGGCAGCGGGCCAGGCACTCGCGCGCGTCCACCGGCTTGATGAGGAAGTCGGTGATGCCGGCGTCGAGCGCCGCGTACCGCACCCCCTTGTCCTCCTGCGCCGTGACCATGACGATCGGCACGTGCTCGTAGCCGGGGAGCGCGCGCAGCCGTTCGACCAGCTCGATGCCGTTCATGTCGGGCATCAGGTAGTCCACCAGCACGAGGTCGGCGACGTGCCGCGTCGCCCACACCACCGCGTCCACGGGGCGGGCGAATCCCTCGACGATGACACGCTCGTCGAGGCTGCGGACCACCTGCTCGAGGATGGCTCGGCCGGTGGACTGGTCGTCCACGACCATGATGGTGTTGCGGGCGTTGGGCAGCAGCAGAAGCCGCGCCTTGGGCATCCGTCCCTCCGGGGCGAATTGCGCGGGGGTGAGACTACGCCGCGCGGCAAGGGATGTCCAGCCAAGCCGTGCCGGGTTTTGACAATTGCTTGCGCGCGGCCGCCGCTCCGGTGCCGGAAAGGAGGATTGAGCTCCCATGCACTTGCGGGCGGCGGATTTTGGCGCCGAGTCGCCTTCCGTCGGTCGGTTTGCGCGAAAGGTGAGTCAGCGCCGAAATCCGCGCGGAATGCGGATGCCGGCCGACTTTGGTGCCGGAAGAGAGACTCGAACTCTCATGCCCTTGCGGGCGGCGGATTTTGAGTCCGCTGCGTCTACCAGTTCCGCCATTCCGGCAGCGGGTCGCGGGCAATGGTACGGCGGATTTGCGTCCACCGCGTCGTGCTGCTCCGCCATTCCGGCGCGAACGCGGATTCTATAATCCCGGCGGCCGATGCTCGTCTCGGAATTCGACTATGAGCTGCCGCCCGAACTGATCGCGCAGCGCCCCGCACCCGAGCGCGGCGCGAGCCGGCTGCTGCACCTCGATGCGGCGAGCGGCGCGCTTGCCGACCTTGCGTTCGCCGACCTGCCGGGGCTGGTGGGCCCGGAAGACGTCGTCGTCATCAACGACACTCGGGTCATCAAGGCGCGGCTGTTCGGCCGCAAGACGACCGGCGGCAAGGTCGAAATCTTCGTCGAGCGCATCATCGCCGAACGCGAGGCGCTTTGCCTCGCGCACTCCGGCCACCCGCTCAAGACCGGCCATCAACTGGTCCTCGGCGACGGCGTCGCCGCCGAGGTGCTCGGCCGTGAAGGCGATCTGGTCCGGGTCCGCTTCGCGCAAGACGTGGCAGCGGTGCTGGAGCGCTGCGGCGCGGTGCCGCTGCCGCCCTACATCCGCCGCCCCGCCGCGGACGAGGACGAGGCGCGCTATCAAACCGTGTACGCCGCGAAGCCGGGTGCCGTCGCCGCTCCGACCGCCGGCCTGCATTTCGACGAAGCGATGCTCGCGCGGATCGAGGCGCGCGGCGCGCGCCTCGCGCGCCTGACGCTGCACGTCGGCGCCGGCACCTTTCAGCCGGTGCGCGGCGACGTGGTGGAGGCGCACCGCATGCACCGCGAGCGCTACGAGATCCCGGCGGAAACCCTGGAGGCGATCGCGCACCGGCGGGTGCTCGCGGTCGGCACGACCACCCTGCGCGCGCTCGAAACCCACGCGCTCAACGGCCGCGCCACGGGCGAAACCGATCTGTTCATCTATCCCGGCTTTCGTTTTCGCGTCGTGCGCCGGCTGCTCACCAACTTCCACCTGCCGCGCTCCACGCTGCTGATGCTCGTCGCCGCGTTCGCCGGACTGGAAAACATCCGGCGCGCCTACGCGCACGCCATCGAGCGGCGCTACCGCTTCTATTCGTACGGCGACGCGATGCTGATCGAGCGCGCGGCGTGAAGTTCGAGATCCTCGCCACCGACGGCGCCGCACGGCTCGGCCGGATGACGCTCGCGCACGGAGTCGTGGACACGCCCGCATTCATGCCGGTAGGCACCTACGGCGCGGTGAAGGCGATGTCGCCGGACGAGCTCGCGGATCTCGGCGCGCAGCTCGTGCTCGCCAACACCTTCCATCTCTGGCTTCGGCCCGGGCTCGACGTCATCGAAAAGCACGGCGGCCTGCACCGCTTCATGGGCTGGAACAGGCCGATCCTCACCGACTCCGGCGGCTTTCAGGTGTTCAGCCTGAGGACCCTGCGCAAGGTCACCGAGGAAGGCGTGCGCTTCGCCTCGCCGGTGAACGGCGACCGGCTGCTGCTCACCCCCGAGGAGTCCATCCGCATCCAGCGCGTGCTCGGCGCCGATGTCGTCATGGCGTTCGACGAGTGCACGCCGTGGCCCGCCACCGAACGGCAGGCGCGCAAGTCCATGGAGCTCAGCATGCGCTGGGCCGAGCGCTCGCGGCGAGCGCACGAGGGCAACCGCAACGCCCTGTTCGGCATCGTCCAGGGCGGCGTCTACGAGCATCTGCGCGACGAGTCGCTCGCGCGCCTGCTCGCCATCGGCTTCGACGGCTATGCGCTCGGCGGTCTCGCGGTGGGCGAGCCGAAGGCCGACCGCGCGCGCATCCTCGCGCACTGCGCGCCGCGCCTGCCGGCGGAAAAACCGCGCTATCTCATGGGCATGGGCACGCCCGAGGATCTGATCGAAGCGGTGCAGGCGGGCATGGACCTGTTCGACTGCGTCCTGCCGACGAGGAACGCGCGCAACGGCTGGCTGTTCACGCGCTTCGGCGACGTGAAGATCCGCAACGCGCGCTGGCGCGACGACCCCCGGCCGCTCGACCCGGAGTGCGCCTGCTACGGCTGCCGGCGCTTCACGCGCGCCTACCTGCACCACCTGCAGAAAACGAACGAAATCCTCGGCGCGCGACTGAACACGATCCACAACCTGCACTACTACCTCGACCTCATGCGCACGCTGCGCGAGGCGATCGCCGGCGGGCGCTTTGCGCAGACGGCGGCGCGGCTGCTCGAGGCAAGGCGGGGCGGGATCGCGCCTTCGGCCGACGAGAGCGCTGGCGTATAATTCATTGATTTTTCCGTTCTTCCCTCCAGGAGCTTCCGTGTTGATCAGCCCCGCCTTCGCCCAGACCACCGGCGGCGCCGGCAGCGACCCCGGCCTGATCGGGTTTCTGCCGCTCATCCTCATGTTCGTGCTGCTGTGGTTCCTGCTCATCCGACCGCAGATGAAGCGCCAGAAGGAGCACAAGCAGATGGTCGAGGCGCTGCAAAAGGGCGACGAGGTGGTGGCCGCGGGCGGTCTCGTCGGGCGCATCACCAAGCTCTCGGACAACTACATCACCCTGGAGATCGCGCCCAACACCGAGGTCGTCGTGCAGCGGGGCGCGGTGCAGATGCCGCTGCCCAAGGGCACGATCAAGAGCCTGCAGTAGCGTGAACCGTTACCCGCTCTGGACGTACGCGCTGGTCGCGCTCTGCGTGATCGTCGCGTTCCTCTATACGCTGCCCAACTTCTACGGCGAATCGCCCGCGGTGCAGGTTTCCGGCGCGAAGACGACCGTCAAGGTGGACGCCGCCCTTGTCGCGCGCATCGAGCAGGTGCTCAAGGACGCGGGGGTGGCGCATACCGGCATCCTGACGGACGCGGGCAGCGTGCGCGTGCGCTTCGCCGACGCCGACACCCAGCTCAAGGCGCGCGACCTGATCGAGCACGCGCTCAACCCCGATCCCCAGAACCCTTCCTATGTGGTTGCGCTGAATCTGCTCTCCTCGTCGCCCGCGTGGCTCACCGCGATCGGCGCGCTGCCTATGTACCTCGGCCTCGACCTGCGCGGCGGCGTGCATTTCCTGCTGCAGGTGGACATGCAGGCGGCGCTTGCCAAGCGCCTGGAAGCCTACGGCGCGGACGTGCGCGCGCTGCTGCGCGAGAAGAACATCCGCCACGGCGGCGTCGTGCGCGAGGGCCAGACGCTGCGCGTGCGTTTCCGCGACGCCGCCACGCGCGATCGGGCGCGCGCCGCGATCGCCGCCGCGTTCGGCGACCTGCAGCTCGTCGAGCGCGACGACGGCCAGGACCTGCTGCTCGTCGCCACCCTCAAGCCCGAGGCGCAGAAGCGCGAGCAGGAGCAGGCGATCAAGCAGAACATCGGCACGCTCAACCGGCGGGTGAACCAGCTCGGCGTCGCCGAGCCGGTGATCCAGCAACAGGGCGCCGACCGCATCGTCGTTCAGCTGCCCGGGGTGCAGGACGTCGCGCGCGCCAAGGAAATCCTCGGCCGCACCGCGACGCTGGAGGTGCGCCTGGTGGACGAGGACGCGATGCGCACCGGCAGCACCTTCAACGTGGACCTCTTCCCCGAGCGGCGGCGCGACGGCACGGTCGCCGCCGTTCCGGTGAAAAAGCAGGTGATCGTCACCGGCGACCAGTTCGTCGGCGCCCAGGCGACCTTCGACCAGGACCAGCGCCCGGCGGTCGCGGTCGAGCTGAACGAGGCCGGCGGCCGCATCATGCGCCAGACCACGCGCGAAAACCTCAAGCGCCTGATGGCGATCATCCTCTTCGAAAAAGGCCGGGGCGAGGCGATCTCGGTCGCGACCATCCAGAGCGAGTTCGGCAGCCGCTTCCAGATCACCGGCAACTTCACGCCCGCCGAGACGAACGATCTCGCGCTTCTCATCCGCGCCGGCTCGCTGGCGGCGCCGATGGAGATCATCGAGGAGCGCACCGTCGGCCCGAGTCTGGGCAAGGAGAACATTGACAAGGGCTTCAACGCGACGCTGTGGGGCTTCATCGCCATCGTCACGTTCATGAGCTTGTACTACTCGCTGTTCGGCGTCATCTCCTCGATCGCGCTCGGCGTCAACCTGCTGTTCTTGGTGGCGCTGCTGTCGCTGCTGCAGGCGACGCTGACGCTTCCCGGCATCGCCGCGATCGCGCTCACGCTCGGCATGGCGATCGACGCCAACGTCCTCATCAACGAGCGCATCCGCGAGGAAATCCGCGGCGGCGCGACGCCGCAGGCGGCGATCGCCGCAGGCTACGAGCGCGCCTGGGGCACGATCCTCGATTCGAACGTCACGACCCTGATCGCGGGCCTGGCGCTGCTCATCTTCGGCACCGGGCCGGTGCGCGGCTTCGCGGTGGTGCACTGCCTCGGCATCCTCACCTCGATCTTCTCCTCGGTGGTGGTGTCGCGCGCGATGGTGAACCTGGTGTACGGCTACCGCCGGCGCGTGCAGCGTCTTGCGATCGGCGACACGGCGTGGAAGTGAGATAAAGGAGGCGCGCTGACGCGCGCGGAGACGCAATCAGATGGAGTTCTTCAAGATCCGGCGAACCATACCGTTCATGCGGTATGCGCTCGTCTTCAACATCATCTCGCTCGCCACCTTCCTCGCGGCGGTGTTTTTCCTCGCCACCAAGGGGCTGCATCTCTCGATCGAGTTCACCGGCGGCACGCTGATCGAGGTCAACTATCCGGAGCCGGCGGACGTCGGACGCATCCGCGAGACGCTGGAGAAGTCAGGCCTAAAGGCGGAGGTGCAGAACTTCGGCTCCTCGCGCGACGTGCTGCTTCGCTTGCCGCCGGAGAAGGACCAGTCCACCGCGGAGCTTTCGCAGCGGGTGCGCGCGCTGCTGCAGGCCGACAACCCCGGGGCGCAGGTCCGCCGGGTCGAGTTCGTCGGGCCTCAGGTCGGCCGCGAACTCGCCGAGTACGGTCTGCTCGCGCTGCTGGTGACCGCCGCCGGGATCGTGCTGTACCTGTGGCTGCGCTTCGAGTGGCGCTTCGGCCTGTCGGCGATCATCGCCAACCTGCACGACGTGGTGATCATCCTCGGCTGCTTCGCCTTCTTCCAGTGGGAGTTCTCGCTGCCGGTGCTCGCCGCGGTGCTCGCCGTGCTCGGCTACTCGGTCAACGAGTCGGTGGTGGTGTTCGACCGGGTGCGCGAGAACTTCCGCAAGATGCGCAAGGCCTCGGTGCCCGAGGTGATTGACAGCGCGATCACCGGCACCATCTCGCGCACCATCATCACCCACGGTTCGACCCAGATGATGGTGGTGACGATGCTCATCTTCGGCGGGCCGGCGCTGCACTATTTCGCCCTGGCGCTCACGATCGGCATCGTCTTCGGCATCTATTCCTCGGTGCTGGTCGCAAGCCCGCTCGTCATGTGGCTCGGCGTGGACCGCAGCCAGTTCGTACGCCCGCCGAAGAAGACGGCGCGCGGCGAGCACGAGGGCGCGGTCGTCTAGCTTGCCGCACGCGCCGCGCGGGCGGCCGCGCGCGGCTACTTCAGAATCTGGACCAAGTTCGAGTAGTCGTCGGTCCAGGTGCGCCAGTCCTCGCGCTCCTCCGGCGCCTGGGCGCCGGCGGCCCGGATCTCGGGTGCATCGAGCGTCGAACGGTCGCGCGACACCAGGACCCAGTCGGTCTGCGTCTTGTCCGATCCCTCTTCGGCGGTGTCGTAGACCACCACCGCGTGCGCGCCGTTCTCGCGCGCGATGCGCGCGACCACCGGCACGAGGTCGAGAAAGCGGTTCGAGACGTGGAAGGCGACGATGCCGTCGGGCTTGACGTGTCGCAGGTACACCGCGAGCGCCTCCTTCGTGATCAGATGCACCGGGATGGCGTCGCTGGAGAAGGCATCCACCGCGAGGATGTCGAACCGCTGCGGCGGCTCGCGCTCGAGGACCAGGCGCGCATCGCCCAGCGCCAGCTCGATCCGGGCGTCGCTCTCGGCGAGGTACGCGAAGTGCGTGCGTGCCACTTCCAGCACTTTCGGGTTGATGTCGTAGAAGCGGTACACGTCGCCCTTGCGGCCCCAGGCGGCGAGCGTGCCGGCGCCCAGGCCGATCACGCCCACGCGGATCGGTGCCCCTTGCGCGCGCGCGGCGATCGCCGCGCCGATGCCGGAGCTTGCCTGGTAGTAGGTCGTCGGCTCGTGCCGGCGCGAAGGATCCATGTACTGCTCGCCGTGCATGATGACGCCGTGCAGGAGGCGGCGGAGGTGGTCGGGCCCGCCCGGCGTGCCGTACTCCTTCACCCTCAGCACGCCGTAGAAGTTGCGCTCCGAGTAGATGACGTCGCGCTGAAAGCGAAGCGCGTCGTAGGCGGCGCAGCCACTTGCGCCAAGCAGCGCGACCAGGCTCGCCGCGCGCGCAAAGCGCCCCAGCGCGGAAAAGCGCACCGCGGCGAGGAAGGCGACCGCGATCAGGGCGATGCCCAGCTCGTAGTAGGCGTCGAAGGCAAGCGGCGCCACCACGGCGACGAGCACGCCGCCCAGCGCCCCCCCGGCGGAGATGGTGAGATAGAACGCGGTCAGGTGCCGCTCGTGCGGGCGCGAGCGGTACAGCTCGCCGTGACAAAACAGGCAGGCGACGAACAGCCCGGAGAGCCACATCCCGAGCTGCAGCGCCAGGTCGAACTGGCGCGAGGCGTCGGCGAGCAGCCACGCCATGCCGGCGATCCAGACCAGAACGAACGTCCAGCCGATCTCGATCCGCCAGGCGCGCCCGCCCTCGAAAGCGAGAATGAACGTGAGCAGATAAAGCGTGAGCGGCGCAAGCCACAGCAGCGGAATCGCGGCGACGTTCTGCGTGATGTGGTTGGTCACCGCGAGCAGCATCGCCGAGCCGGCGGCCGAGAGCGCGAGCCAGAGCGCGTAGTCGGCGGCGCGCGGCGCGGGGGCGGGCGCGGCGGCGAGCGCCGCCCGGCCGGCGACCGGTCCGCGCGCCGAGCGCCAGGCGAGCGCCGCGCACAGCGCGGCGAACAGGGCGAACCCCCACGACCAGGCGATCACCTGCTCGCGGTTGCTGAGCCAGGGCTCGACGGCGAAGGGATAGCCGACGAGCGCCGCGAGCGAAGCGAGGTTGGAGGCGGCGAAGAGCCGGTACGGGTTCTCGCCGGGGCGCACGCGCGCAAACCAAGCCTGCACCAGCGGGCTCGTCGCCGAGAGCAGGAAATACGGCAGCCCGACGCTGGCGAGAAGAAGGAGAAGGATCGCCGAGATCGGCTCCTCGGCGCCCGTCGGCTTCCAGCGCTCGCTCGGCGCGATCGGAAGGCTCGCCACCGCCGCGGCAAGCAGCAGCGTGTGCAATACCGCCTGCGCGCGCGGCGAGCACCGGGCGTTCGTGCCGTGGGCATACGCGTAGCCGGCCAGAAGCAGCGTCTGGAAAAAGAGCATGCAGGTCGCCCAGACGGCGGCGCTGCCGCCGAACCAAGGAAGGATCAGTCGCGCGACGAGCGGCTGCACGAGAAAAAGCAGCAACGCCGACAGCATGATGACCGTCGCGTGCAGCATCATGCGCGTGCCGGCCGTCCGCCCGGCTCCGCTCCAGCGCGCGCCCTCATATCCGGCGCGCGAGCTTTTCGGCGAGCCCGGTGTAGGTTGCGGGCGTGAGGGCGAGCAGCCGCTTTTTCGCCGCCGCCGGTATCGCGAGCGCGCGAATGAACGCGGCGAGGCGCCGGCGCTCCAGCCGCCGCCCGCGCGTGAGCGCGGCGAGCTTCTCGTAGCCGCCCGCGACGCCGTAGCGGCGCATCACCTGCTGCACGGCCTCGGCGAGCACCTCCCAGTTCTCCGCCAGATCGGCCGCCATGCGCCGCGGATCGGCCTCCAGCTTCGCCAGACCCCGCTCGCAGGCGCTCCAGGCGAGCAGCGTGTGGCCGAGCGCGGCGCCGACGTTGCGCAGCGCCGTCGAATCCGACAGGTCGCGCTGCCAGCGCGAGACCGGGAGCTTCTCGGCCAGATGCCGCAAGAGCGCGTTGGCGATGCCGATGTTGCCCTCGGAATTCTCGAAGTCGATCGGGTTGACCTTGTGCGGCATGGTCGAGGAGCCGACCTCCCCCTCCTTCGGCTTCTGCCGGAAGTAGCCGAGCGCGATGTAGCCCCACAGGTCGCGGTCGAGGTCGAGCACGACGCCGTTGGCGCGCGCGCAGGCGTCGAAGAGCTCGCAGTACGAGTCGTGCGGCTCGATCTGGGTGGTGTAGGGATTGAACTCCAGGCCGAGTCCCTCGACGAACCGGCGGCAGAAGCGTTCCCAGTCGAACTCCGGGTAGGCGACCGTGTGCGCGTGGTACGCCCCGACCGCGCCGTTCATCTTGCCCGCGAGCGCGACGCGCGCGATGCCCTCGCGCGCACGGCGCAGCCGGTGCGCGAAATTGGCGAGCTCCTTGCCGAGGGTCGTGGGCGAGGCGGGCTGCCCGTGCGTGCGCGCGAGCATCGGCTGCGCCGCGTAGCGGTGCGCGAGCACCCGCAGCGCGGCGATGAGCGCATCCAGCCGCGGCAGCAGCACCCGCGCGCGCGCCTCGGCGAGCATCAGCGCCCAGGCGAGGTTGTTGATGTCCTCGGAGGTGGCGGCGAAGTGCACGAATTCGAGGGCCGCGCGCATCTCGCGGTTGCGCCCGAGCTTCTCGCGCAGCCAGTATTCGATCGCCTTGACGTCGTGATTGGTGCGCGCCTCGATCGCCTTGATCCGCTCGCCGTCCGTCTCGCCGAATTCGGCGACCAGCCGGTCGAGCGCGGCGAGCGCGGCGGCGGAAAACGGCCCGATCTCCGCGATCCCCGGCTCGGCGGCGAGCGCGCGCAGCCACGCGAGCTCGACGCGCACGCGGTAGCGGATGAGCGCCAGCTCGCTGAAGTACGGCCTGAGGGGATCGGCGGTGCGGGCGTACCGGCCGTCGAGAGGCGACAGCGCGGTGAGCGGCGAAGGCATAGGGCGCGATTATAAGTGGCGCGCGCACGCCGCCGTGTACAATCGCCGCCTGCCATGAAGCTCCTCGGCGCTCCCGTCAGCCCCTATACGCGCAAGGTCCGCGTCATGCTCGCCGAGAAGCGCATCGCGTGCGAGTTCGAGGCGGTGGACGTCGCGCCCGCCGACAGCCCGGTCAACGCGGTCAATCCGCTCGGCAAGGTGCCGACGCTGGTGCTGGAGGACGGCACGGCGCTCTTCGACTCGCGCGTCATCGTCGAATTTCTCGATGACCTGTCGCCGGCGCCGCGCCTCATCCCGGAGGACAAGCGCGAGCGCGTTCTGGTTCGCCGCTGGGAGGCGCTCGCAGACGGCGCGCTCGACGCCGGGGTGCTGATCCGCTACGAGTCGCTGCGGCCCGAGGGCGAAAGGAGCGCCGCGTGGGTCGAGAAGCAGAAGGGAAAGCTCGAGCGGGCGCTCGCGCTGATGGCCGCCGAGCTGGGCGAGCGCACCTGGTGCCACGGCGAGCGCTATACGCTCGCCGACATCGCGCTCGGGTGCTGCCTGGGCTGGGTTGACTTCCGCAGGCCCGCCGGGATCGAGTGGCGCGGCCGCTATCCGAACCTTGTCCGGCACTACGACCGGCTGATGGCGCGGCCCGCCTTCGCCGACACCGCGCCGCGCTAGGCGCTGTCAACGCGGCGCCCGCTCCGGCGTTGATGGATCGGGGCGCGCCGTGCGCCCGCGATAACCCTGCAAGGAGGTCCCGATGATCCAACCCGTTGCATTGCTTGCCGCACTGGCCTTCGCCGCCGCCCCGGCCTGGGCTCAGGACAAGGCGCAGGGCGAGGCGAAGAAAGGCGCTCCCGCCGCGGAGAAGAAAGCCGAAGCGGCGAAGAAGGAGCCGAGCGAGGCGCAGAAGCGCCAGCAGGAGCGCATGCGCGACTGCAACGAAAGAGCCGCCTCGAGGAAGCTCGAAGGCGACGCGCGCAAGAAATACATGAGCGCCTGCTTGCGCGGCGAAGATCCGGACAAGGCGACCGCGAAGTCCGCGCAGCGGGAGAAGATGAGGGCCTGCAACAAGCAGGCCGCCGACAAGGGCCTCAAGGGCGAGGATCGCAGGAAGTTCATGAGCGAGTGCCTGAAGGGCTGAGCGCCCTCCGGCGGGTCCGGCCGGCTCAGGAGATCACCGCGCCGCCGAGGCACACCTCGGCGTTGTAGAGGACCACGGACTGGCCGGGCGTGACCGCCCACTGCGGCGCGTCGAACTCGACCGCCACCGCGCTCCCGTCGGCGGCGGTCACCGTGCATGCGGCATCGGCCTGCCGATAGCGGGTCTTCGCGGCGTGAGCGCTGCCGGCGGCGGGCGGCTCTCCCGAAATCCAGCTCGCATCCGTCGCCCAAAGCGTGCGCCTGAGGAGCAGCGGGTGGTCGTGCCCGCGGACCACCACCAGCTCGTTCGTCGGCATGCGTTTTTCGGCCACGTACCAGGGCGCCCCGGGGCCGCCCAGGCCGATGCCCTTGCGCTGCCCGATGGTGTAGAAGGCAAGCCCGATGTGCTCGCCGACGCGCTCGCCCTCCGGCGTGACGATCGGCCCCGGCGTGCGCGGCAGATAGCGGTTGAGGAATTCGCGGAACGGGCGCTCGCCGATGAAGCAGATCCCGGTCGAATCCCTCTTCGCGTGGTTGGGAAGCCCCGCCTCGGCGGCGATGCGGCGCACTTCCGACTTGCGCAGGTGCCCGACCGGGAACATCACCCGCGCGAGTTGCTCCTGAGTCAGCCGGTGTAGGAAGTAGCTCTGGTCCTTGGCGGGATCGGCGCCGCGCAAGAGCTCGAAGCGGCCGTCGCGGCTGCGCACGCGCGCGTAATGGCCGGTGGCGATGCGCGCCGCGCCCAGACGCAGGGCATGGTCGAGGAATGCGCGAAACTTGATCTCGGCATTGCACAGCACATCCGGGTTGGGCGTTCGGCCGGCGGCATACTCGCGCAGGAACTCGGCGAAGACGCGCTCGCGGTACTCGACTGCGAAATTCACCGCCTCGAGCTCGATGCCGATCACGTCGGCCGCGGCGGCCGCGTCCACCAGGTCCTGGCGCGTGGTGCAATGCTCCTCGTGGTCGTCGTCCTCCCAGTTCTTCATGAACAGGCCCACGACGTCATAGCCCGCGCGCTTCAGAAGCAGCGCGGCGACGGCGGAATCCACCCCGCCCGACATGCCGACCACGATCCGCTCGCTCATGCGAAGTCCTTCGACAGGACCTCCAGCGGAAAGTGCTGGCCGGCGAGGTGATCGTCCACGCAGCGCTGCACGAGCGGCGAGCGGTGCATGGCGCTCCTTGCGCGCAGCTCCTCGCGCGTCAGCCAGTGCAGCGCGACGATCCCGGTGTCGAGCGCCCGCCCGGGGTCGAAATCGGACACCGTCCCGGCGAAGCAGAAGCGCAGGAACGTGACGTCTTCCTTGTCGTAGCGCCAGCGGTAGACCCCGACGAGCGCGGCCGGCGTGAAGCGGTGCGCGGTCTCCTCCAGAACCTCGCGCACGACCGCCTCGAGCAGCGACTCGCCCGGGTCGAGGTGCCCGGCCGGCTGATTGAGCACGCGCCGGCCGTTGGCGATTTCCTCGACCAGCAGAAACCGGCCGTCGCGCTCGATCACCGCGGCGACCGTGACGCTCGGCCGCCAGATCCCGCTCATGCCGCTTTCCGCGTGTTCCTGCGGATGAAATCGGCCATGCGCGCGACCCCCGCCTCGATCGCCTCCGTGGAGGCCGCGTAGGAAAAGCGCAGGTGCTGGCCCTCGCCGGGCACGCGCGCCCCGAAGTGGATGTCGGCGAGCACGGCCACCCCCGCCTCGTTGAGCAGGCGCTTTCTGAACTCTTCGGAATCGGCGGCGCCGATCATGCGGCAGGCTTCGGTCACGTTCGGCCAGACGTAGAAGGCGCCGCCCGGCGTGCGGCAGGAAACGCCCGGCACCTCGTTCAGAAGCCGCACGATGAGATCGCGCCGTTCGAGAAAGCTCCTGCGCATCGCTTCGGCCGCATCCTGCGGCCCCTGAATCGCCTCCAGCGCCGCCCATTGCGAGATCTGCGAGGCGCAGGAGTCGGTGTTGGTCACCCAGCGCGTGAACACCGGCGCAAGCACCGGGTTCGCGGCGAAGCCGATGCGCCAGCCGGTCATCGCCCAGGTCTTGGACGCGCCGTCCGCTATGATGGTGCGCTCGTGCATGCCGGGGAGCTGCGCGATCGAGAAGAATTCGCCGCCGTAGGCGAGGCGCGAATAGATCTCGTCGGCATACACCCAGATTCCCGGGTGCTCGCGCAGGATCGCCGCCACCGCCTCCAGGTCGGCGCGGGAAAGAAGCCCCCCGGTCGGGTTGTGCGGGTAATTGAGGATGAGGAGCTTCGTGCGTGGGGAGATCAACCGCGCCAGTTCCGCCGGGTCGAACGCGAAATCGCGCGCCTCGCGCAGATGGATCGGCACCGGCACCGCCCCGCAGGCGACGATCTGCGACTCGTAGATCGGAAATCCAGGGTTCGGATAGATGACCTCGTCGCCGGCGCCGTAATCAGTGGTCGAGAGGATCGCGTAGGCGATGAAGGGCTTGGCGCCGGCACCCACCACGACGTCGTCGGCCCGGATCGGCAGCCCGCCGCGCATCGCGCCCATGTACCGGGCGGCCGCCTCGCGCAGGGGATCAATGCCGGCCGAGGGCGTATAGCCATGCCGGCCTTCCCGGATGGCGCGGATCGCGGCGTCCTGCACGTTCTGCGGCGCCGGAAAATCCGGCTGGCCGATGCAGAAGCTGATGATGTCGCGGCCCTCGCGCGCGAGCGCATTCACCTCGGCGAGCACGACGAAGGCGTTCTCGGTGCCGAGCGCCTGGGCGCGTCGGCTGATCGCGGGGGTGGAGGCCATCGGAACTCCGGAAAAGGGGCGATTCTACCGGCCCGGTCCTCTCAGGAGGCGGGAACGGGGCGATAGCGTCCGGCATCGAGCTGGACGCGGCGGATCCTGCCGCCCAGCACGTCCGGCGCCGGATGCCGGGGATCGCCGGGAAGCGAAATGTACGCCCGGCCGCTCTCGTCGTTCCAGACGACCGGCATCGCGACCGGCGGTGCACGGCCCGCGGCGGCGGCAAGCGCCTGCTCGACCGAGACGAAATCGGCGAGCGCATCAATGCTCTTCGCCGTCGCCGGCGCAAGCAGGATGTCACCCTCCTCCCAGCGCGCGAGCGCCTCGCGCGGGGAGATCCACAGGCCTTCGACCGCCTCGTGCCCGTCGGGCCGCGGCTCCTGGCCCTCCGGGATCCGGGCAAGGAAGAAGCGCGCGTCGAAACGCTTGGGCGACACTTCGGGCGTCACCCAGCGCACCCACGGCACGAGCGCCTGCGCGTCCAGCCGCTCGACCAGCGTCATGAAAAGCGCGCCCTCGGCGAGCGCGCGCCGTGCCGCCGACTCGCTCCAGCCCGGCGCGACGCGCCCGAGCAGCACGCCGGCCTCTTCAAAGGTTTCCCGGATCGCCGCGATGTACAGCCCGGCCGCACGCCGCGGTTCCAGACCTTCTCCGAGCCGCTCCTGCAGCGTCGCAACGTCGGTGCCGAGCAGCGCCAGCGCCGAGGGCGAGGTGTCGGCCGCCTTGTCGAGGCGTCCGCCGGGGAACACGTGCGCGCCGGCCATGAAGTCCACCGTGCGGCTGCGCTTGATGAGGTACAGCTCCAGCCCCGCGGCGCCGTCGCGCAGGAGCACGACCGTCGCCGCGTCGCGGGGCGGTGCCGGCGAACCCGCCGGCTGGTGAAAGGCGCTCACAGGACCCCATTATCGCAGGCGCGGGCGAGCGGCCGGCAGGTATCATCGCGCATGCTCGTCAACTGCGTCGCCTATCAGGACGGCCGCAAGCTCGCCGACATCCGCCAGGACGAGATCCACGCGTATCTCGCGCGCCCCGGCTGCTTCGTGTGGGTCGCGCTGCGCGACGCCTCCGACGAGGAACTGGCGGAAATGCAGCGCCAGTTCGGGTTGCACGAGCTGGCGGTCGAGGACGCGCGCCACGGCCACCAGCGGCCCAAGCTCGAGGAATACGGCGATCAGATCTTCGTCGTGCTGCATCTCCTGGAGCTGGCGGGCGACGAATTGCGGGTCGGGGAAGTCAACATCTTCACCGGCCTGAACTACGTCCTGTCGGTGCGAAACCGCTCGGAGCAGAGCTTCGAGGGTGTGCGCCAGCGCTGCGAGCGCGAACCGGAGCTGCTCAGGCTCGGTTCCGGCTTCGTGCTCTACGCGCTGATGGACGCGGCGGTGGACCGCTACTTTCCGCTGCTCGACGCACTCGAAACCGAGTTGGAGGCGCTGGAGGATCGGCTTTTCTCTGGGGGCCTTGCGCGCGAGAGCGTCGAGGCGCTCTACGCCCTCAAGCAGAAACTCGTCACCGTCAAGCACGCCGCCGGACCGCTGCTCGAAGCGGTCGGAAAGCTCTACGGCGGACGCGTGCCGCAGGTCTGCCAGGGGCTAGGCGAGTACTTCCGCGACGTCTACGACCACGTTCTGCGCATCAACCAGACGATTGACGCGCTGCGCGAGACGGTGACGACCGCGATCACGGTGAACGCCGCGCTCGCCACCATGCAGCAGGGCGAGACCACGCGCAAGCTCGCGGCGTACGCGGCGCTCGTCGCCGTACCGACCATGATCGCGGGCGTCTACGGCATGAACTTCCGGCACATGCCGGAACTGGACTGGACGCTCGGCTACCCGTTCGCCATCGGCCTCATGGCGGTGATTGACGTCGTGCTCTTCTGGCGCTTCCGCAAGGCGGGCTGGCTGTGAGGCTGCTGGTCGGGCTCGCCCTGCTTATCGCCGCGGCGTTCGCCCCGGCGCAGCACGGGCATCAGCCCATGCACCCGCGCTTCGAGGACGCCGAGCGCTGGGCGCCGGTGTTCGAGGATCCGGCGCGCGACGCCTGGCAGAAGCCCGACGACGTGATCCGGGCGCTCGCGCTTCCGGCGACGGCGCGCGTCGCCGACATCGGCGCCGCCACGGGCTATTTCTCGGTGCGGCTGGCGCGCGCGCTGCCGCAGGGGCGCGTCTACGGGGTGGACATCGAGCCGGACATGACGCGCTACCTGCGCGAGCGCGCCGCGCGCGAGGGCCTTTCCAATCTGGTCGCCCACGCCGGCGCGCCGGACGATCCGCGGCTGCCGGAGCGCGTGGATCTCGTGCTCGTCGTCAACGCCTACCATCACATCGCCGCGCGCAGCGCCTACTTCGCGCGGCTGAAACCGGCATTGACCGCAGGGGGACGCGTCGCGGTGATTGATTTCCGGCTCGATTCGCCCGTCGGCCCGCCGCGGCGCCATCGCGTCGCGCCGGAAACGGTGCAGGAGGAAATGCGCGCCGCCGGATACCGGCTTGCCGAGCGGCACGAGTTCCTGCCGCACCAGTTCTTTCTCGTCTTCGCCCCTGTCTAGTCGAAGCGCAGTTCGGCGCGCACCGCGTCCCACGGAACCGTGACGCGCCCGTCCCCGCCGCGTGCGACGAGGCCCAGCTCGACGAGCCGCGCCACATCCGTGTGCACGTTCTTGTAGTCGCGCCCGAGCCGCCGGGCGAGCGCCAGCACCGACAGCGGCCCTTCGGCCCGCAGCCGCGCAAGCAGCTGCCAGCGCGCCGGCGTCAGATCGCGAAGCAGCCGCGGCAGGTCCGCGAACGACAGCACCTCCAGCCGCGCCGGCGCCCGCCCGGTGGCGAGATGCCAGGCGGCTTCGAAGCGGTCGAGCGCGTCCTCGCGCGCGCTAACCCTGACGTAGAGCGTGCGCGACATCGCGCTCGAAGTCGTAGCGCAGCTGCTCGACCGAGCGGAACTCGTAGCGCCGCGCGCGCCCGCGCAGAGTGCGCACACCGTTTTCGTAGCGCACGAGCCACGCCCCCGGCCGCCCGTAGCGAAGGCGCCAGCTGCGGTCGGAGGCGATGCGCATCTCGACGATCGCGCCGTCGGGCTCGACGTGCCGCTCACGGTACCGCATATGGTGCAACATACCATAACCCGCGCTGGCGTAGAATCCGCCCATGGCCCGCCCGGATGGCTTCTTCAACCTCTATGCGCACGGCTTCGTGCGCGTCGCGGTCGCCACGCCCGCGGTGCGCATCGCCGACCCGGCGGCCAACGCCGAGACGACCGCGGCGCTGATGCGCGCGGCGGCGCGCGCAAAAGCGCTCGTGTGCGTCTTTCCGGAGCTCGGACTCTCCGCCTACACCTGCGAGGACCTGTTTCACCAGCAGGCGCTGATCGAGGGCGCCGAGCGCGCGCTCGCGGCACTG
>Ga0209172_10003655_pt1 | contig 22865 bp, 18 predicted proteins | sample LarsenN4metaG_FD_184113 | JGI IMG/M metagenome (GOLD analysis project Ga0209172, IMG submission 184113) | Hot spring sediment bacterial and archeal communities from British Columbia, Canada, to study Microbial Dark Matter (Phase II) - Larsen... ... | reverse complement strand
TTCAGTTCGCGTTCCTCGGCAGCCAGCATCGGCGAAAAGCCGGCAAGCGCCGATCCGCAGGCGCGGACATCCTCGATCGTCGCTACTCCCGCTTGCCCTACCCGCCGCCGGGTCTCGTCGAGCACGTCGCCGACCATGGTGCCGATGCCGTCGCGGACCAGCGCCTTGACCTTGCGCACCGGATCGAGGCCGGGATGGCGCTGCTCGATCGCCAGCCACAACCGCCGCACGAACGGCAGTTCGAGCAGTTCGTCGAGCCGAAGGATCCCGGCGCGCAGGCCGTCGTCGATGTCGTGATTGTCATAAGCGATATCGTCGGCGATCGCCGCGACCTGCGCCTCCAGCCCCGGCCAGCTGCCAAGCTCCAGCGAGAAAGCGGCGTCGGCCTCGGCCATCGCCCATCCAGGGCTGGCGACCGGCCCGTTGTGCTTGGCGAGGCCTTCCAGCGCCTCCCAGCTCAAATTGAGGCCGTCGAACGCCGGATAGGGATTTTCGAGGGCGGTGACGATCCGCAGCGTGTGGCCATTATGGTCGAAGCCGCCGGCATCGGCCAGCGCAGCCGACAAGGCGTCCTCGCCGGCATGGCCGAAGGGCGGGTGGCCGAGGTCGTGGGCAAGGCACAAGGTCTCGGTCAGGTCTTCGTTGAGCCCCAGCGCCCGGGCCATGCTGCGGCCGATCTGGGCAACTTCGATGCTATGGGTCAGGCGAACGCGGAAATGGTCGCCGTCGGGGGCGACGAACACCTGCGTCTTGTGGCGAAGGCGGCGGAAGGCGACGGAATGGACGATTCGGTCGCGGTCGCGCTGGAAGATGTCGCGGGGGCCGCGTGGGCCGCCGTCGGCTTCCGGGAAGGCCCGGCCGCGCGATTTGCTGGGCTGCGCGGCAAGGTCCTTGGGAAGCGTCATCAGCTCTTGAGCTTCTCGATCCTGATCTGGGCCGGAGTGCGCGTCCACCTAAAGCTGTCGATGCCGGCTTTATCAAGCTTGGTGACGAACGCCTGCGCCTCGCCGGTGCTGGCGAAGGGGCCGACCAGCAGGCGGAAATAATCCTTGCCCTCGGTGACATAGCCGGGCCGCGCCTTCAGTAGCGTCCCGGCCTTGGCGACCAGCTTCTTGTACTCGGCGGCCATGCGGTCCTGGTTGGCGCCGCCGGCAAGCTGCACCCAATTGGTCCCGGCAATGCCGAGCTTCGCCGCTTCCGCCTTGGCCTTCTTCTCGGCCTCGGCCTTGGCCTTTTTCTCGGCCGCGAGCCTGTCGGCCTTCCTTTTCTCTTCGGCCGCCGCTTTGGCTTTCTTCGGATCGACCTTCGGCACTGATTCGACCTTTGGCCTAGGTGGGGGCGGCAGGTCGAAGGCAGGCTGCGGCTCGGGGGGCTGGGCCTCGGCGACCTGGACCAGCTGCTCGCCGTCCGCCGGCTCGCTCAACAATTTCTCGATGTCGTCGAGCCTGCCGGCTGGTCGGGGCTCAGGGTCGGAATCCGCGGCATCCGCCTTTTGAGTGGAGGCTGGCTGGGTCTTGGGCCGGCGGGTCGAGGCATAGCGGGACGGGTCCAGGCTGGGCCGCGCCATCGACCGCCATGTGGAGGGCGGAGCTTCCCGGACCGCGCGCCGTGGCGCTTCGGCAAGCTTGACCGGCTTTTTCGATTCCTGGCGCGACTTGCCGGCCGTGGTCGACGCCTGGCGCGGCCGGGAACTGTTGCTGATCGACACCACCGATGAAATCGGCACCGGCTCGGCCTGGGCGTAACGCTGCGACGCGTCCTTGGGGAAAATGCCGAGGTGGACGGCCGCGGCCTTCTCTTCGGCGCGCAGCACCGGCAGCACCTTGAAAAAGGGCTCGAAGCGGACGCCGGCGCCCGGCATGAACGCGTCGATCGTCCGGCGCGCGCCTTCCCGGTCGCCGGCGAAGGCAAGGATGAAGGCATTGGTCCGAACGGCTTCCGGATCGCGGCGAAGGAGCAAGGGCTCGATGGTCGCCGCCGCGCCCTTGATATCGCGCGAAATCGCCAGGCTGAGCGCCAGCCGGCGGCGGGCCTCGTCCGCCTCGCCGCCCGCAAGCGCCACCCGATAATCCGACTGGGCCTTGGCCTGGTCCCCCATCAGGTCGAACGCCAGGCCGCGGTCGATCGCGATCTGCATCTGCGTTGCCCCATAGGCCTGGGCGCGCGCGAAATAGGTCAGCGCGCCCTGCGGGTCGCCCATCGCCACCATCGCCGCGGCCATGCCGGCCTGGGGTTGCCAGCTCTGTGGGCTGAGTTCCTCGGCCCGTCCGAAGAAACCGACCGCGGCCTGGGTGTCGCCGGTACCCAGCGCGGCCCGGCCGGCGGCGACCAGCGCCTGGAAGTCGCGCGGGTTGCTGGCAATCAGGCGGACGTTGCGGGCAAGGGCCGCTTCTGGTCCTTCGACCGCCGATTGCACACCGCCGGCATATTGCGCGTGAGCGGGGATCGCCGATGCCAGGGCTGCGGATATGACAAGCGCCGCGCGGCCGGCGCGGCAGGGAAAGCTCTTGAGCATGAAGAGAATCATGCCCGTAACCAGCTTGCTCAATGCTGACAGAAAAGCCTCACGCGGCGAGTTGTGCCGGTGCGGCGGCGAGCCGAGCCGCCGCGCCAGTCGCGATTACTGATTGTTCTGCCGATTGAGGAAGCGCGGAATGTCGAGCGGCTCGCGGCGGAAGCTCGGCATCGGCTCGTCGCCCTCGCCCTGCGCCTGGGCGGCGCCGCGGGCGATGTTCGACATGCGTTCGAACAAGGTGCCGCTGTCCCGCGCCACCTTCGGCGCTTCGTCCGCCGGCAAGTCTTCGTCGACCGGCGTGTCGGTCACCATGTCCTCGTCCGCCGGCGGCTCGATCGGCGCCGCCCCGACCGGCTGGGTCAGGATGTCGTCGCTGTCGAGCAGCAACTCCTCGGTATCCTCGTCGCTGCCGAGCTCGAGCGGCTCGTCTGCGTTGCTCGCAGCTTCCGGCTCGGCCGCCGCTGCCGGGGCTACGGCCAGCGTCGGCAAGGTGGTGTTGCGGCCCGGGAAGCTGAACACCTTCCCCGGCTGCGGCGCCTGGGCGGCGTCGGCCTCGATGCCGGTAGCCACCACCGACACGCGGATCTTGCCGCCAAGGTCGTCGTTGAACGCCGAACCCCAGATGATGTTGGCGTCGGGGTCGACCAGTTCCTTGATGTGGCTGGCGGCCTCGTCGACCTCCATCAGGCGCATGTCCTCGCCGCCGGTGATGGAGATGATGACGCCCTTGGCGCCCTTCATGCTCACCCCGTCGAGCAGCGGGTTGGAAATCGCCTTCTCGGCGGCCTCGATGGCGCGGTTTTCGCCGGCAGCCTCGCCGGTGCCCATCATCGCCTTGCCCATCTCCCCCATCACCGAGCGGACGTCGGCGAAGTCAAGATTGATGAGGCCGGGCATGACCATCAGGTCGGTGATCCCGCGCACGCCCTGCTGCAGGACCTCGTCGGCCATTTCGAACGCTTCCTTGAAGGTCGTTTCCGAATTGGCGAGGCGGAACAGGTTCTGGTTGGGAATGACGATCAGCGTGTCGACGTGCTGCTGCAGTTCGGCGATGCCGGCCTCGGCCGAGCGCGAGCGGCGCGCGCCTTCGAAGGCAAAGGGCTTGGTGACGACGCCGACGGTCAATATGCCCTTGTCGCGCGCGGTCTTGGCGATGACCGGCGCGGCGCCGGTGCCGGTGCCGCCGCCCATGCCGGCGGCGATGAAGCACATGTGGGCGCCTTCCAGGGCGCGCTCGATTTCTTCCAGCGTTTCTTCCGCAGCGGCGCGGCCGATTTCGGGCCGTGAGCCGGCGCCGAGGCCCTGGGTGATCTTGAGGCCGAGCTGGATCCGCCGGTCCGCCGACGAGGCGTTGAGGGCCTGGGCATCGGTGTTGGCGACGATGAAATCGACCCCCTGGACATCGCGCCGGATCATGTTGGCGATGGCGTTGCCGCCGGCGCCACCGACACCAATGACGCTGATCCTCGGCCGCAGCTCGTCAACCTCCGGACGGATGAAATCGATGCTCATGGGTGAAACCCCCCTCCCCTGCACTTAAGTGCATTGAACTTGCAGCATGAATCTTTGAATCATCGCGAGTCCCACCACAAGCGAAAAAGTTAACCACGGGCAAAAAAATCCGTGGATTGTGCCTCTTCAGACTCACCTTGATTCAAAATGGAACAAGGCCGGTCAGGGGCAGCCAGTGTTAACCTTGGCGGCGGGCGAATTCGACTTGGCGAATTGGCGGCAGGACAAAGGCCCACCAGAAGGCGCCGAGCGCGGCGACCGCGGCGGTCAGGTGGAATGCGCTCAAATAGCCTGCGCTGTCGACGATGATGCCGGTGATGATCGGCCCGAAAATCCCCGACAGATTGCCAATCGCGTTCTGGGCGCCGATCCAGGTCCCCGCCGCACGCGGGCCAGAGAACATCTGGGCGATGGCATAGAGGTTGAGCGACAGCGAGGCCGAGGCGGCGCCGGCCAGGCATAGCCAGGCGGCCAGTTCGGCGCGGCCCTCGGCCTGGCTGATTCCCCAGATGGCCAAGGCGGCGAGCAATTGGCTGGCGACCATCATCCAGCGGCGGATGAAGGCTTCCGACCGGCCCGAGCGCGTCCACAGGTCGGAAAAATGGCCATAGCCAAGCGCGCAGGCGGCCTGCACCGCATAGCCGAGCGAGGCCAGCCAGGTCATTTCGACGATGGTCAGGCCGCGCTCCTGGACGAGGTAGAGCGGCAGCCAGGCGAGCAGGAAGTAGAAGCAGTAATTGCCGGCGGCATGGACGATGCCCATCGACCACAGCGGCCATTTCGACAGCACCGCGGTCATTGCCACGCGCTCGTCGGCCTGCTCCTCGGCGGAGGCCTTCAGCGACCGCGACACCCGCTGCCAGGGCGCCAGCCACAGCAGGGTCGCCAGCCCGAAGATGATGAACATCGCCCGCCAGCCCAATGTGGCGACGATATAGCCGCCGCTCAGGGTGCCGAGCGCCGGGCCGAGCGCGATGCCGGCGGCGACCGCGGCATTGGCGATGCCGCGCCGCTCGGCCGGGACATGGCGGGCGATGAGTTTCGACGTGCCGGGGAAGGCAATGCTCTCGCCGACGCCGAGCATGACGCGCAGCACCAGCAGCGACAGGAAGCCGCCGGTAAAACCCATCAGCAAAGTGGCGAGCGCCCACAGCAGGATGCCGCCGGCGATCATCTTGTAAACGGAGAAGCGGTCGCACAGCCAGCCGACCAGAAGCTGGACCGGCGCATAGACCCAGAAGAAGGCGGAGACGGCAATGCCGAAGGCGGTGGCGGAAAGGCCGAGCTCGCCCTTCATCACCGGCGCGGCGACGGCGATTGCGCCGCGGTCGACATAGTTGAGGAACACCGCCGCGCCGAGCAGCAGGATGAGGCCATTGCCTGCCACTCTAGTCAATGTCGCTGTTGTCGCCATCACGCCCCCCGCGCGACTGGCTAGCATGGTTCGCCGGGGGCTAGAACCCGCCCTTCATCGCCGACACCAGCCGGCCGATGAAGCCCTGTTGCTGCTTGCGTTCGGTCATAGAGCCCAGCGCCAGGTCGCGCAGGTCGCCGCTGCCGCCGGCACCGAGCATCGCCAGCCCGACCAGGGTGGTGAACGCCGGGCCGCTGTGGGCGTCGGGCAGGCCGGTGATCGACTTCGGCCGGCCTACCCTGACGGCGCGGCCGAGCACGCCCTGCATATAGTCGGCGATATTCTTCAGTTCGGCGCCGCCGCCGGTCAGCACCACCTGCCGCCCCACCGGGCCGGTGAAGCCCAGGGACTTGAGCGCGTCGTCGATCTGGTTTGTCAGCTCCTCGACGCGCTGGCGGATGACGGTCATCAACTGGGCACGGGTGATGCGCATCGGCTCGGCACCGCTTTCCGCCCCGATCTGGTTGGCCTCGATCATCTCGTGGTTGTCGCGCGGACTCGTCATCGCCGAGCCGTAGAAGCATTTCAGCCGCTCGGCGTCGCGCCGCTGCACCCCGAAGGCGCAGGCGATGTCGTCGCTGATGTCCCGCGCGCCCAGCGGGATCGAGCGCAGCCCGACCAGCATGCCGCCGGCATGGAGCGAGACGTTGGTCACTTCCGCCCCAAGCTCGACCAGGGCGACGCCAAGCTCGCGCTCCTCGGTGGTGAGGCAGGCCATGGCGGCGGCGACCGGCGAGGCGACGATGGCGCGCACGCCAAGGTGCGCCGAGCGAATGACATAGTCGAGGTTCCTCAGCGGCGCCTGTTCGGCGGCGACGACATGGATGTCGACGCCCAGACGGCCGGCATGGAGGCCGATCGGCTGCTTGACGCCGTCCACCCCGTCGATGGTGTAGAGCGCGGGATGGGCGTGGAGGACGACCCGGTCGCCGCGGTCGATCGCCTGGCGGCCGTGGCGCAGCAACTCGGTGATGTCCGACTGCTCGATCTGGTGGCCGCCAAGCTCGACCTCGACCATGGCGATGTCGCTGGACAGGCCGCCTGCCCCGAAACTTGCCCAGACGTCGTCGATGGTGACGCCGGACATGCGCTCGGCGCTCTCGACCGCCTCACGCACGGCGACCTCGCTGGCATCGACGTCGGTGACGTAGCCGCGCTTGACGCCGCGGCTCTCGCGCTGGCCGGAGCCGAGCACGCGCAGCCGCCCCTCCTCGTCGGGGGCGACGATCAGGGCGCTGACCTTGGACGAGCCAATGTCGAGGGCGGTGATCAGGGGCTGTGAAGCGGAATCGGCCATTATGCTTGGTTGTTCAGCCTTCGGACGGGGTTTCGGGGAGGATCGGCTCACCGGGTGCACGCGGCAGGCGGACGGTCATCTTGCCGGGGATGCGCAGGTCGAAGCGCAGGATGCCCCGGCCGAGCAGCCCCGCCGACTTGTCGAGCCTGGCGAAGCGGGCGAGCGCCGCCTTGGCCGCCTCCTGCCCTTCCGGCAGCGCCACCGTCTCGCCGGTCTGGAAATTGAGGTCCCAGCGGCGGCGGCCGACCCATGCCGCCGACTCCAGCTGCGGCCTGAGCGTCGGCACGTCCTTGAGCAATATCTCGAGGTTCTTGCTCTGGGCGTTGGCGCCGGGCCCGATCAGCAGCGGCAAATCCGGCATGGCGCTGATCGGTACACGGTCGAGGACGACCCCTTCCGCGTCGATCAGCGACAGCCGTTGCTCGTCCTGCCACAAGGCCGCCGGCTGGCGCTCGACGATGTCGATGACAAGCGTGTCGGGCAGCCGCCGCGACACCCGCGCGTCCTTGACCCAGCCATAGTGCAGCAGCTTCTCGCGGATCGCGGCGACGTCGACCAAAGGCATGGCCATGCTCTTCTGGTCGGTGGCGATGGCGAACACCGGCTTGCTGTCCATGCGGTGGATGCCCTGGACATCGACGCTGCGGACCCGGAAACCGGCGGCACCGACCGCCTCGCCGGCGGCGGTGGCGACCTTCGCCGGAACGTCGAGCGCGACCAGCGCCAGGCCAACGGCGCCGAGGGCGAAGAGGCCGAACATCCAGCGCGCCAGCCGGTTGGCGCTGTCCTGGCGAACCGGCAAACGGTCAACGAGCTTCTTGGGCACCGACACCTTGCGCGAGGGCTTGGCTCGCCGCCGGGACCCGCCCGATCCGCGCCGGACGTGCGCCGCGCTCATTCGAGGGCCTCGGCGATCAGCCGCTCGACCAGCTCGCCATAGTCGATGCCGCGCTGGCGGGCCTGCTCGGGCACCAGGCTCAAGGGGGTCATGCCCGGCTGCGTGTTGACCTCTAGCAAATAGATCCCGGCCTCGCCCTGTTCCTCGTCCCAGCGGAAGTCGGAGCGCGAAGCGCCCTTGCAGCCCAGCAGCCGGTGGGCGCGCGCCGCCATGTCCATCATCGCCGCGGCGATATTCTTCGGGACCTCGGCCGGGCAGACATGCTCGGTCAGGCCGTCGGTATATTTGCTGTCATAGTCGTAGAAGCCGACCTTGGGCTTCAGTTCGGTAACGCAGAGCGCCTCGCCGCCGAGCACGGCGACGGTCAGCTCATGGCCCTTGACGAACGGCTCGGCGAGCAGCCGCTCGAAATGCCGCCACGGCCCCTCGACGTCACGGCCGATGGGATTGCCGTAATTACTGTCCTCGGTGACGATGGCGACGCCGACCGACGAGCCTTCGTTGACCGGCTTCAAGACATAGGGCCGCGCCATCGGGTCGCCGGCGTGCAGGCTTTCGCTCGCCACCACCTCGCCTTTGGGCATGCGGATGCCGGCTGGCACCAGCACCATCTTGGTCAGCTCCTTGTCGATGGCGATGACCGAGGTTTCCAGCCCGCTGTGGGTATAGGGGATCTGCATCAGGTCGAGCATGCCCTGTACCGTGCCGTCCTCGCCGGGCGTGCCATGCAGCGCGTTAAAGACGACGTCAGGGCGGATGGCGGCCAGCACGGCAGCGACGTTGCGGTCCATGTCGACCGGGGTGACGTTGGTCCAGCCGCGCGAGCGCAGTGCTTCGACGACGCCCTGGCCGCTGGTCAGCGACACTTCGCGCTCGGCCGACCAGCCACCCATCAGCACCACGACATTCAAATCCCTGTTGATCACTGCGCTCACTCGGGCACTCCGACGCGCTGGATTTCCCATTCCAGCATGATGTTGGTCTTGGTCATCACCCGGCGGCGGACTTCCTCGCCGAGCGCTTCAATCTCGCTAGAGGTCGCGCTGCCGGTGTTCAAAAGGAAATTGCAGTGCTTTTCCGAAACTTGCGCCCCGCCGAGCGTCATCCCGCGGCAGCCTGCGGCGTCGATCAGCGCCCAGGCCTTGTGCCCCGGCGGGTTCTTGAAGGTCGAGCCGCCGGTGCGGCTGCGCAGCGGCTGCGATTCTTCACGGGCGCGGGCGATGGCGTCCATTTCCGCGCCGATGGCGTCGGGCTTGCCCGGCGTGCCACGGAAGACGGCGGACAGCACCACCGCGCCTTCGGGCATCTCGGAATGGCGATAGGTGTAGCCGAGCCGCTCGGCCGGCCATTCCTCGACCGTGCCGTCGCGCCGGGCGACGCGACAGGAGATGAGGATATCCTTGACCTCTCGGCCATAGGCGCCGCCGTTCATCCGCACGAAGCCGCCGACCGTGCCGGGGATGCCGCGCAGGAACTCCAGGCCGGCGATACCGGCGTCGCGGGCGCTCGAAGAGACGAGGATGCCGCTCGCCCCGCCGCCGCATTCCAGCGTCACCGCGTCCAGCCGGTCGATCTTCGCAAAGGGCTTGCCGAGGCGGATGACGACTCCGGGCACGCCACCGTCGCGGACGATCATGTTGGATCCCAGGCCGAGCGCCATGACCGGAACTTGCGGGTCAAGCTGCCTCAGGAACGCGACCAGGTCATTCTCGTCGGCCGGCTCGAACAGATAGTCGGCATTGCCGCCCGACTTGAACCAGACCAGCGGCGCCAGCGGCGCATCCGCCTTGAGCCTGCCGCGCACCCCCGGCTGGAGCGCGAGCGTGCTCATTTCTTCGACTTCCGTGCCTTGGCGATGCCGTCGGCGAGGCCCGCCGCCCATTTGGTGATGTCGCCGGCGCCCAGACACAGGATCATGTCGCCCATGGCGGCAATGTCGCGCAGGCTTGCGGCAAGCTCCCTGGGGCTGTCGACCAGCTTAACCATGCGGTGGCCGTGGGCCCGCAGCCCTTCGGCCAAGGCCGCGGCATCGACGCCTTCGATCGGTTCCTCGCCGGCCGGATAGACCGGCGCCACCATGACGATGTCGGCATCGTTGAAGGCCGCCTGGAAGTCGTCCATCAGCGCCTGCAGCCGGGTGTAGCGGTGCGGCTGGACCACGGCGATGACGCGGCCTTCGGCGCATTCGCGCGCCGCCGACAGCGCAGCCCGTATCTCCACCGGATGGTGGGCGTAATCGTCGATGATTACCGCGCCGTCGACCTCGCCGACCCGGGTGAAGCGGCGCTTGACGCCGTCGAACTTGTCGAAGCCCTTGATGATGGCATCGTCGTCCATGCCAAGCTCGATGCCGACGGCGACGGCGGCCAAAGCGTTCAGCACATTGTGCCGGCCCGGCATGGGCAGGGTAATGCCCGCGATCGTCCGCCGCGACCCGTCGCGCTGGTGGACGATCGCGTCAAACCTCGATCCGCCGCCCATTGTCTCGACATTGTCGGCGCGCAGGTCGGCAAGCGCCGAAAAGCCGTAGGTGACGATCCGACGGTCGCGGATGCGGCCGATCAGGCTCTGCACCTCGGGATGGTCGATGCACATCACCGCCAGCCCGTAGAAGGGGACGTTCTCGACGAACTCGACGAAGGCGTCCTTTGCCTTGTCGAAGGTGCCGTAATGCTCGAGATGCTCGGGATCGATGTTGGTGACGACGGCGATGGTGCCGTCCAATCGCAGGAAGCTGCCGTCGCTCTCGTCGGCCTCGACCACCATCCAGTCGGACTTGCCGAGCCGGGCGTTGGAGCCGTAGCGGTTGATGATGCCACCGTTGATCACCGTCGGGTCGATCCCGCCGGCGTCGAGCAGGCAGGCGATCATCGAGGTCGTCGTCGTCTTGCCGTGGGTGCCGGCGACCGCGATGGTCTTTTGCATCCGCATCAGCTCGGCGAGCATCTCGGCGCGGCGAACCCGCGGCAGCCGGCGCTCGACTGCCGCCGCGATCTCCGGATTGTTCTCCTTAATCGCCGTAGAGCAGACGATGACGGCGGCGTCGCCAAGGTTGGCGGCGCTGTGGCCGATGGCGACCGGAATGCCCTTCTTGCGCAGCTTCTCGACGACGTAATTCTCGGCGATGTCGGACCCCTGCACCTTATAGCCAAGCTGGTGCATGACCTCGGCGATGCCCGACATGCCGATGCCGCCGATGCCGACGAAATGGATCGTGCCGATGTCGGTGCCCAAAGCCTTCATCATGCCGGGACCCCGATGGCCGGAGCTTGCGGGGACGTGCGGGCGGCAAGGCCGACCGGCACCGGCGACAGGCCGCCGGCGATCCGCTCGATGAGGTCGGCCAGGTCCCTGGCCGCATTCGGCCGGCCGACCGACAACGACCGGGCGGCGGCATTGGCCAGCGCCTGCGGGTCTTCGGCCAGCGCCTCGATCTGGCGGGCCAGCGCTTCGGCGGTGAACTCGTCCTGCGGGATCATCCGCGCGCCGCCGGCCTTGGCCATTTCGCGGGCGTTAGCGGTCTGGTGGTCGTCGGTGGCGCTCGGCAGCGGCACCAGGATCGCCGGCCGCCCGGCGGCGGTGAGCTCGGCGATGGTCGAGGCCCCGGCGCGGGCGATGACCAGATGCGTGTCGGCGATCTTGTCGGGCATGTCGGTGATGTAAGTCGAAATTTCCGCCGGTATGCCGAGCTCGGCATAGCGGGCGCGGACCGCGTCGATGTCGTCGGGCCGGCATTGCTGGACGATCTGCAGCCGGTGGCGCAGCGACGGCGCCAGCGCGCCGAGCCCTTCCGGCACCACCTGGCCGAGCACGGAGGCGCCCTGGCTGCCGCCGGTGATCAGGATCTTCAGCGGCGCAAAATCGTCGAACGGCGGCAGCGGCGCCTCGCCCAGCCGCGCCACCGCTTCGCGCACCGGATTGCCGACCAGCACCGTCTTGGCGGAATAAGCGGCCTTGAGCCGGTCGACCTGCTCATAGGCGGTGGCGATCGCCGCCGCGTCGCCGGCGAGCAGCCGGTTGACCCGGCCGAGCACCGCGTTCTGCTCATGCAGGATGGTGGGAATGCGCATGGCGCTGGCGGCAAGCAGCGCCGGGAAGGCCGGATAGCCGCCGAAGCCGACTACCACGTCGGGCCGGAACTGGCGGTACAGGCTTTTCGCCTCGCGCCGCCCGGCCAGCACCGAGAAACCGGCCTTGATCCAGCCGATCGGCCCGCCGCTGGCGCGCCCGGCGGGCAGGACGTGCAGCGGGACGCCGTCGAACAGGCCGGGGATCCTCGCCCCGCGCTCGTCGGTGACCAGGCCGACGCCGTGCCCGCGGCCCTTCAGCTCGGCGGCGAGCGCATGGGCCGGGACCATATGTCCGCCGGTGCCACCGGCCGCGAGAATGACGTTCATGAAGGCGCGCGCTCTCCGGTCCATTTCACCACATAGGGTGAGCGCGTGAGATAGGGATTTCTGCGGGTGAAGGCGAGCAGCAATCCCATGCCGATGCTCAGCGCCAGCATCGAGCTGCCGCCGTAGGAGATGAACGGCAGGGTCATGCCCTTGGACGGGGCGATCTGGACGTTGACCGCCATGTTGATCAGCGCCTGCAAGCCGAAGCTGATGACCAGGCCCGCAGCCGCCAGCAGGGCGAAGGAGGATTCCTCGTCGAGCAACTTGATCAGCACCCGGCCGACGATGCCGAGGTAGAGCAGAGCGATGGCGAGGCAGGCGATGAGGCCGAACTCCTCGCCGATGACCGAGAAGATGTAGTCGGTGTGCGGCTCGGGCAGGCCGAATTTGCGGGTGCCGGCGCCCGGCCCCATGCCGAACAGGCCGCCGGCGGTCAGGGTGCGCATGGCATTGTCGGTCTGGAAGGTGTCGCCATGGCCGAACAGGAAGCCATCGATGCGGGCGGTGGCGACGTCATAGGTGAAATAAGCAACGATCACCCCGGCGACCGCGGCGGCGCCCAATGCGATCAGCAGCTTCATCCTCAGGCCGGCGATCGCCAGCATGGCGATCCAGACGGTGGCGAAGATGATGGTCGAGCCGAAGTCCGGCTGGCGCATCAGCAGCACGGCGATAATGCCGGTGAGCAGCGCCGACGCCGGATAGACCGGCAGGCTCTTGTCGCCATGCTTGAGGCTGAGCAGCCAGGCCAAGGCGACGACGAAGAAGGGCTTGAGGAATTCCGACGGCTGCAGCTGGCCGACGCCGAGCTGGATCCAGCGGGTGGCGCCGTTCTTCTCCTCGCCGAAGATCGGCACGACGGCGAGCAGGGCCAGGAACAGGACTGCCCCGGCGATCGACCAGCGGCGCAGCCGCTCGCGCGGCTGCATCGAGATGGCGATCATCACCGGCACCGACACGGCGATCCAGAACAGCTGGCGGTAGAAATGATAGAGCTCGGGGAAGCGCACCGAGCCGCCCGAATAGCGCTGGGCGGCGGCGGGCGAGGCGGCGGCGACGGCGATCAGGCCGATGCCGATCAGCACCGCCACCAGCAGCAAGAGGACACGGTCGATTTCCCAGAACCAGCGGGCCAAAGGCGAGCGGTCGGAGCGGCCGTAGCGGCTCGGGTCGAGCAGCTCCGCCTTGGCCTTGATAGAACGTGAAAGCCCTGCCGCGCTCATAGCCCCTCCACCAGCTCCCGGAACCGGTCCCCGCGCGCCTCGAAGTCGCGAAACTGGTCGAACGACGCGCTCGCCGGCGAGAGTAGAACAACCTCGCCCGGCTGTGAATCCCCGGCGGCACGTTTCACCGCATTTTCAAGCGTTTCGCATTCCTCGACGACGACCCCGGCATCGCGCAGCAACCGCGCGAACATCGGCCCCGCTTCGCCGATGGTGTAGGCCTTGACGACATGGCCGAGCTGCGCGGCAGTGTCGCCGAGGCTATCGCTTTTCGCCTGCCCGCCGACGATCCACCGCACCTTGGGATAAGCCGCAAGCGCCGGCGCCGCGGCCTCGGCATTGGTCGCCTTGCTGTCGTTGACGAAGAGGACGCCGTCCTTCTCGCGCACCCGCTCCATGCGATGGGGCAGGCCCGCAAAAGTGCGAAGCCCCCGATTTATGAAGGTCCAATCAATGCCGATCCGCCGGCACGCGGCCATGGCCGCAGCCGCGTTCTGCGCGTTGTGCGGCCCTTGCAGCGCCGGCCAATCTAGTTGGGAGCTTACGTATGCTGGGTCTGCATGATTAAGCCATTCCAAATCCACGCGGTCCACAACGTGGAAGTCACCCCCAATTTTGCGGGCTTCAGGATCGTCGTTGACTATTATCCGACTGCCGTAGTCATCGTTGGATACCATCCCGAAAAGCCGCGCCTTGGACGCGGCATAGGCGTCGAAGCTTTCATACCGATCGAGATGGTCGGGGGTGATGTTGAGCAGCACCGCGACGTCGCAGTCGAGGCTTTGCGTCAGGTCGATCTGGTAGCTCGACAGCTCGAGCACATAGACGCCGCCTTCCGGCAGCGGGTCCTGGGCGAGGATCGGCAAGCCGATATTGCCGCCCATGGCCGTCGGTACGCCGGCGGTCTTGAGGATGTGGTGGACCAGCGCCGTTGTCGTCGACTTGCCGTTGGTGCCGGTGATCCCGACCACCTTGTGCGGCGGCAATTCGGGCCGGGCGCGGGCGAACAGTTCGATATCGCCGATGATTTCTACCCCCGCCTCCCGCGCCCGAGTCGCGATCGGGTGGCGGTTCAATGGCAGGCCGGGCGTGACGACGAGGCTGTCGAACTGGGTGAGGTCGATCTCGTCGAGGTTGGCGATCTGCAAATCCTCCCCGAGCTTGTCTCGGGGAGGGGGACCATCCGCAGGATGGTGGAGGGGCCCCTCCGTCAGCCGCGGCGCGGCTGCCACCTCCCCGAGCAAGCTCGGGGAGGATTGAAGTCTCGCCCTCGCCTCTTGCTTCCCATCCCACGCCGTCACCCTGGCCCCGCTTGCCAGCAGCGCCTCGACGGTCGCCAGCCCCGAGCGCGCCAGCCCATACACCGCATAATGCTTGCCGGCGAAGGCCTTGGCCGTGATCACCTCAGCTTGAGGGTGCTGAGGCCTGCCAGCGCCAGCACGAAACTGATGATCCAGAAGCGGATGACGACTGTCGGCTCGCTCCAGCCCAGATGCTCGAAATGGTGGTGGATCGGCGCCATGCGGAAGACGCGCTTGCCAAAGCGCTTGAACCAGAAGACCTGGACGATGACGCTGACCGCTTCCAGCACGAACAGGCCGCCGACGATCGCCAGCACGAATTCATGGTGCGTCGCCACCGCCACCGCACCCAGCGCGCCGCCCAAAGCGAGACTGCCGGTGTCGCCCATGAAGACCGCCGCCGGCGGCGCGTTGAACCACAGGAAGGCGAGGCCGGCGCCGATGATCGCCAGCAACAGCACGGTAAGGTCGCCGGTCCCGGCGACGTGGGGGATGCCGAGATATTCGGCGAACTTCACATTGCCGACGAGGTAGGAGATGAGCAGGAAGGCCATGGCGGCGATGATCACCGGCATGGTGGCGAGGCCGTCGAGGCCGTCGGTCAGGTTCACGGCATTGCCGAAGGCGACGATGACGAAGGCGCCGAAGGCGATATAGGCCCAGCCCAGGTCGACCACCGGCCCCTGGATGAAGGGCAGATACAGCTCGCTGCCGCCGCTGCCGATCATCAGCCAGGTGGCGAAACCGGCGATGGCGAATTCGAGGAACAACCGCATCCGGCCGCTGAGCCCGGCATGATGGGCCTTCTTCACCTTGTCGTAATCGTCGAGGAAGCCGATCAGGCCGAAGCCGGCGGTGACCAGCAGGCAGGCCCAGACGAAGGGGTTGGTGAGGTCCATCCATAGCAGGACGGAGACTGCCACCGAGATGAGGATGAGCAGGCCGCCCATGGTCGGCGTGCCGCGCTTGGCGAGATGGGTCTGCGGGCCGTCGGCGCGGATCGGCTGGCCCTTGCCCTGCTTGGCGCGCAGCCAGCGGATGAAGGCGGGGCCGAGCAGCAGGCCGATGAGCAGCGCCGTCGCGCTCGCCGCGCCGGCCCTAAAGCTGATGTAGCGGATCAGGTTCAACAGGCCTGGAAAGCCCAGCTGCTCGGCGATCAAGTAGAGCATGTGACCGTGCTTTCTGTAAGCTTGTCGACGAGCCGGGCAAGCCCGACGCTGTTCGACGCCTTGACCAGCACGACGTCGCCGGCCCTGAGGATCGCCAGCAGAAGCTCGCTCGCCTCCCCGACCGTGGCGACGCGGTCGATTGCCACCTGCCCGTCCAGCGCCCTCGCCAGCGGCGCCATATCGTCGCCGATCAGGATCAGCCGGTCGACCTTGGCCGCGAGGACCGGCTCGGCCAGGCCGGCATGAAGCTCGTCGGCATGGTCGCCCAGTTCCCGCATCGGCCCGAGCACGGCGATCCGCCGCGCCGCTTCCTCCGCGCCAAGGCTCTTGAGCGTCGCCGCCATGCTCGCCGGATTGGCGTTGTAGCTCTCGTCGATGAGCAGCGCCGGGCCGCCCTCGAGCCCGAGCATGTGGCGCTCGCCGCGGCCCTTGAGGCCGCCCATGTCGGCCAGCGCCAGCCCGGCCGCGGCAAGGTCGCCGCCGACCGCCTCGACGCAGGCAAGCACCGCCAGGCTGTTGGTCACCCAATGCTCGCCGCGTTGCGACAGCGTGTAGGTCAGCTCGCTCTCCAGCAGCTGCGCGGTAATCAGGTAGCCGCCTTCCTCAGAGCGCACGGCATGAAGCGCGGTGACGTCGGCGTCCTGGCTGAGGCCGAAGGTGACGATCCGCCCGGCATGGTCGCGTGCGGCACGCACCAGCCGGTCGCGCTGGCGGATGTCCTCGGGGATGATGGCGGTGCCGTCCGGCTCCAGGCCGGAGAAGATCTCGCCCTTGGCGTCGGCGATCGCCTCGATCGAACCGAGATTCTCGATATGCGCCGGGGCGATCGCGGTGACAATGGCGACCTGCGGCCGCACCAGCTTCGTCAAAGCGGCGATCTCGCCGGCATTGTTCATGCCCATTTCGAGCACCGCGAAGGCCGCGTCGCGCGGCATGCGGGCAAGGCTCAGCGGCACGCCGGTATGGTTGTTGTAGCTCTTGACCGACCTATGCACCGGCCCCTGCCGCCCGCGCTCAAGCGCCGCGGCCAGCGCCTCCTTGGTGCTGGTCTTGCCGACCGAGCCGGTGACGCCGATGACCATGCCGTGCATCCGGTCCCGGGCGGCCACGGCCATGGCGGTCAGGGCGGCGGCGACATCGTCGACCAGCAGGTGCGGGCCCTCGACCGGCTGTGACACCAGCGCCGCGGCGGCGCCCGCCGCAAAGGCCTGGGAAACGAAGCTGTGGCCGTCATGCACGGTGCCCGGCATGGCGACGAACAGGTCGCCCGGCCCGACTTCGCGGCTGTCGAAGGTAACGCCCGTGACGTCGAACGGCGCGCTTGCCTTGCCGCCGGTCGCCGCCTCGATTTCGGCCGAGGTCCAGAGCGGGCTCATGCCGCGCATTCCCGCGCCACTTGCGCGTCATCGAACGGGAAGACCTGGTCGCCGATGACCTGGCCGGTCTCATGGCCCTTGCCGGCGAGCAGAATGATGTCCTTCGGCCCGGCCATGCGGAGCGCTTCGGCGATGGCCTCGCGCCGGCCGGCGACCTCGATCGCGCCGGCGACCCCCTCCAGCACCTCGGCGCGGATCGCTGCCGGGTCCTCGCCGCGCGGGTTGTCGTCGGTGACAATGACGATGTCCGCCAGGCTGGCGGCAACCTCGCCCATCGGCCGGCGCTTGCCCTTGTCGCGGTCGCCGCCGGCGCCGAAGACGGTGATCAACCGGCCCTGGACATGCGGCCGCAGCGCCTCGATCGCCGCCTTCAGCGCGTCGGGCGTATGGGCGTAGTCGACATAGACCGGCGCCCCGGCGCGGCTGATCACCGCGCGCTCCAGCCGCCCGCGCACCGGCGCGACGCGGCCCATGGCCGACAGTGTCGCCGCCCAAGTTCCCCCCGTCGCCATCACCAGCCCGGCGGCGACCAACACGTTGGCGGCCTGGTAGGCGCCGATCAGCGGCAGGCTCAGCCTGTGCTCCTTGCCTTCGAAACGAATGACCAGCGTCTGCCCGAGCGGGGTCGAGGCGCGGCTGACCAGCGCGATGGTGTCGCCCTCGGCGCCGACGGTCATCAACTTCAGGCCGCGCGTTCGGGCATGGCCGATCACCTCCTGCGACCTGGCGTCGCCGGTCCACACCACCGCCGTGCCGCCTTCGTCCACCACCTCGTCGAACAGCCGCATCTTGGCGGCGAAATAGCTGTCCATGTCGGCATGGTAGTCGAGGTGGTCGCGAGAAAAATTGGTGAAGGCGGCGGCAGCCACCGGCATCCCTTCCGCGCGATACTGGTCGAGGCCGTGGCTGGACGCCTCGAAGGCGACATGGCTAACGCCCATTCGGTCCAGGCCGGCGACATTGTTGAGGAAGGTGACGATGTCGGGCGTCGTCAGCCCGGTCTTCACCTGGTCGTCGGCGGTGGTCACCCCGAGCGTCCCGATCGAGGCGGCGCGGTGCCCGGCCATGCGCCACATCTGCCGCGTCATCTCGACGGTCGAGGTCTTGCCGTTGGTGCCGGTGACGGCGACGATCACCTCCGGGTAGGGAGCGAAATATTTCGCCGCCAGCTGCGCGAACAACCGCCGCGGCTCGGCGGCGGCGAGGTGCGGGACGCCCTCGACGCTGGCCTCCGGCGAGGCGACCACCGCGATCGCGCCGTTGGCGATCGCCTCGGCGATGAAATCCTCGCCGTTGAAGCGACTGCCGCGGAAGGCGCCGAAGATGTTGCCGCGCACCACCTTGCGATGGTCGATGGCAAAGCCCGTCACTTCGGAATCGCTGGCAATGCCGGCGAGATCGCCCAGGTTCATGGGATCAGTCGTCCTCGCGGACGAAGGGCAGCACTTCCGCCATGTTGGGTTCGCGACGCTTGTCGGGCCGGACGCCGAGCATCGGCGCGATGCGGCTGATCGTCTTCGACACGACAGGCGCCACGTTCCAGCCGGCGGTGCGGAAGCCATAGGTGTCGGCGGTGGGCTTGGGCTCGTCGAGCATGACCACCATCACATAGCGCGGCTCGTCCATCGGGAACACACCGGCGAAGCTGGTGACGACGACATTGGTGGCATAATGCCCGCCGACCAGCTTCTCGGCGGTGCCGGTCTTGCCGCCGACGCGGTAGCCCGGCGCGTCGGCCTTCTTGCCGGTGCCTTCGGTTACTACCAGGCGCAGCAGCGCCCGCATTTTGTAGCTGGTCTCCTCGCTGAACACGCGGCGGCCCTTGGCCACCGGGTGGTTGCGGTCGACCTTGAGGATCGTGGCGGGGCGGAAAATGCCGCCGTTGAACAGGGTCGCATAGCCGCTGGCAAGGTGCAGCGGGGTGACCGCGACGGCGTGGCCGAAGCCCACCGTCATGGTTTCGAACGGCCCCCAGCGGTTGCCCGGGGTCAGGGTGCGCCCCTTCTCCTTGAGCTCGATGGCAATCGGGTCGAGGAAGCCCATCTTCTTGAGGAACGCCTTTTGCCGCTCGCGCCCCAGCTTGTCGGCGATCTGCGCGGTGCCAATGTTGGAGCTTTCCTTCATGATCTCCGCGACCGAGCAGGCGCGGCCGAAGGGATGGGTATCGTTGACCGTCTGGCCATAGGCATGGAGCTGGTCGGGACAGGGGTACATCTGGCCGAACGACTTCACGACGCCAGCGTCCATCGCCATCGCCACCGTGAACGGCTTGAAGGTCGATCCGAGCTCATAGACGCCGAGCGTCGCCCGGTTGAAGCGCGCTTCGGGAGAGCCTGCACCGGCGACATTGGGGTTGAGCTGCGGCAGCGAGGTCATGGCCAGCACTTCGCCGGTGTGGATGTCCATGATGATGCCGGCGGCGCCGATCGCCGAAAATTCGGTCACCGCCGCGTTCAGCTCATTCTCCAGCGCCTGCTGGACGCGGCTGGAAATCGACAGGACCAGCGGCTCGCCGCGCCGCGCCGGGTCGGACAGGCGATCCTCGAAGGCGCGCTCGGCGCCGGCATTGCCGCGGCCGTCGATGTCGGTGAAGCCGACGACATGGGCGGCCAGGCTGGTCTGCGGGTAGAGCCGGTCAGGCTCGCGGTCGATCGCAAGCCCGGGCTCGCCGATGGCATTGACCGCCTGCACCAGTGCGGGCGGGGCACGGCGGCGAAGGTAGAAGAACGGCTTGTCCGACCGTAACAGCGCGAAATAGGTAGCCGCGTCCTTTTCCGGCATCAGCCGTGCCAGGGTCCGAGCCAGTTCCAGCTTGCTGCCGATGACCTTTTTCGGGTGCAGCGAGATCGTCCATGCGTCGATCGTCCGCGCCAGCGGATGGCCGTCCCGGTCGACGATGTCGCCGCGCTCCGGCACCAGGGTCGTGATGCCCTGCTTGCGCCCGGCATGGTCGCCGAACGCCGCCAGCCACAGGATGCGCAGGACGATCAGGGCGATGATCCCCGCATAGACGATCATCGCGAACATCAGCCGCTGCTGCATGACCGCCAGCACCTGGCGCCGCTGACCGACGAGACGAAGCCGCTCGGGCCGTGCGACGAGAGCGGGCGTGGGCGCGTTCATCGGGCCGTGCTGCGATCCTTGGACTTGGCGGAGAGCGGGTTGGAAGCGCCGCCCTTGGCCGAGGCGGCGGCGGACGGCAAGGGCGCCAGCGGGTCAGCCGTCGCGCTTTTCGCCGGTTTCGCCGTTACCGGGGCAGCCGGCTTGGACGGTTTCTGCTCGGCTAACGGTTCGGGCCGGGCGTAGCTAGCGGTCCGCAGCATGTCGGCGGCATCGCCGCGCTTGGCGACACCCGGCGGCGGCGCGTCGGCGGCGTCGCTGGTGACGACGGGCCGGCCAAGCGCCTCGCTGGCGGGCGCAGCGGCCAGGACCACCGGCGCCTCGATCGCCGGCCGCTTGTCGGGCCGGACCATCGAGGCGAGCTGGAAGCCGCCTTCCACGAACTGGTCGGCGGACGGCGCCGACAGGCGAATGAACCTGGCGTTCCAGCGTTCGAGCTGGGCGAGCCGTCCGCGCGTTCCGATTTCCGTTTGCAGCACCCGAATGTCGCGCTGGGCGAGGACGATCTTTTCTTCCACGTCCTCCAGCTTGGCGCGTTCCGAGGCGACGTTGAGCGAAATGAGGTAGCAGCCAAGCGCCGCGCCGGCGACGCTTGCTGCCATGAACACCGACTTGAAGCCGTGCGCGCTCATGCCTGTCCTCCCTGGTCCCACGCGGGCGCATCGGTGCGGACTGCGGTGCGCAGCCGTGCCGAGCGCGCGCGCGGGTTCCTGGCCAGCTCGCGCTCCGCTGGAGCGACGGGCTTGGCGATTTTTTCGAATGTCGGTGCCGGGCCGCGCGCGATTTGCGGGCGATGGCGCGACCCGGCGGGAACATTGCCGCTGCGCTCCCTTAAGAAGCGCTTGACGATCCGGTCCTCGAGGCTGTGGAAGGTGACGACCGCCAGCCGGCCGCCGGGGCGCAGCACACGCTCGGCGGCGGTAAGGCCCTGCTCCAGTTCGTCGAGCTCGGCGTTCAGGTGGATGCGGATTGCCTGAAAGGTGCGGGTGGCGGGATCGCTTTTCTGGCCCTGGCGATAGCCCAGCGCCCTGCGGACCACGGCGGCGAGCTCGGCGGTGCGGGCCAATGGCCGGGCGGCGACGATGGCGCGGGCGACGGTCCGGGCGCGCGGCTCCTCGCCATAGTCCTTGAGCACGCGGGCGATCTCGGCCTCCTCGGCATTGTTGAGGAAGTCGGCGGCCGACTGACCGGCCTGGCTCATGCGCATGTCGAGCGGCCCGTCCTTGCTGAACGAAAAGCCGCGCTCGGGGCGATCGAGCTGCATCGACGATACGCCAATGTCGAGCGCGACCCCGTCGACCGGTACCGCGCCCAGTTCGATGAGCGCGCCGTCCATGCGGCTGAAGCGTTCGTGGACCAGCACCAGGCGCGGATCCGGGACGAGCGACCTACCCTCTTCGATCGCCGTGGGGTCGCGATCGAAGGCGATCACTCGTCCCGCCCCCGCCCCAAGCAGGGCCTTGGTATAACCGCCGGCGCCAAAGGTGCCGTCGACATGAGTCGAGCCGGGCTGCACGGCGAGGCCGGCGACGACCTCTTCGAGCAGCACCGGCTCATGCGGCGCCGGGGCAACGGACGCCGTCATGGCTTCAACCCCCGCTCTTCCAGCCGGAAGCGGGCGATGTCTTTCATGTCCTCGGGGATGCGCTTGTCGGCGAGGAACAGCTTGGGGTTCCACACCTGGAAGGTCTCGCCGGCGCCGAGGAACAGTGCGAGGTCGCCGATCTCGCCCTTGCGGCGCATCATCGGCGGCAGGACGATGCGGCCGGAGCTGTCGTAGGGAACTTCCTCGGTAGCGCCGAAGGCCATCAGGGTACGCGCCTGGTACGCGAGCTCGGCCTCGGGGTTGAGCTCATCCTTCTCGAACATGCGTTCGATCTTGGCGTGCTTCAGCGCCGCATAGCCTGGATCGTAGGCGGACAGGCAGGCGAAGGCGTCGTGCTTGGCAAGAACGATGGTGCGGGCGTCGCCACGGCGTTCGATGACGGAGCGCAGGAAGGCGGGCACCGACACTCGGCCCTTCGCGTCGACCGCGTTCAAGGCACTGCCCTGAAACAGATGCTCTAGCGCCACGTCCCACTCCCATGGCGCGCACAGCTTCCCCGTTCGCAGGGTGCACGACATCGCCGTGCGCCCCGCGGCCTTCACTTGATGGTGAGGATGCCCCCGCGCCTGAACCATGTTGGTAACTCAACGCGCGTGGGGACACAATGGATTTTCATGCCATTTTGCGGGATTTCATACCACTGCGATGCAAAACCACGGAAATTCGCGGCTTTTTGGGCAGGACTTCCCGCGCATGTTCTATGCTTGTTCCCGGTGGATTGCCCTGTGGATAAGTTTGTGGGCCGCGCGACTCGGAAAAGTGTGGCGAATCAGCGACTCAAGCCGGCAAGCTGCGACAGCAGGGCAGGAAGGTTGCCGTCGGTGGGCCCGTCCAGCCCACCGGGCCCGAGGTTTACGAAATCCGCATCGGCAATGACGACCGCCTCGCCCTTGCCGAACCTGCAATGCGCCCGCAGCCCGTCATCGCCCACCCTGCAGGTGCGGCTGGCGCCAATCAGCATACCCGGCGACGCCGTGAGCACGGCCCGGCCACCGAGCCGCGACTGTTTCGGCCCACGCTCCTCGGGCGCGTCGAGG
>Ga0209172_10003652_pt1 | contig 22884 bp, 21 predicted proteins | sample LarsenN4metaG_FD_184113 | JGI IMG/M metagenome (GOLD analysis project Ga0209172, IMG submission 184113) | Hot spring sediment bacterial and archeal communities from British Columbia, Canada, to study Microbial Dark Matter (Phase II) - Larsen... ... | reverse complement strand
CGGGAGGCCGGATCTTCCGCCAGATGGAAGTCCAGGGCGGTGTGCGCCGCTCCCAACCCCAGGACCGGATGCGTCGTGACGTCCTGGACGCGCTCGCCGCGGAAGTACACCACCCGCCCGTCGCGCAGACCGCTCAGATAGGCTTGCGCCGTGCGCAGCGCCATGACCCTCCCCCTCGGGGCGTGCCGGCGCACTGAAGCGCACCGGCCACGCCCAAACAGCCCCGCCCAGTTGCAGCCTAGGCGACGCCGCGCGCCACGTCCAGGGATTGTCGGAGAGAATCAGCGAAAAGCGCGCAGCATGGGCTCCAGGTCCACGTTCGAAAGTTCCTGGGGCCACATCGGCACGCGGGCATGGGCCCGCCGGGCGCGGGGGTTGCGATAGACGACCCCCAGCGGCGAGTGCCCGCGCCGACGAAAGTCCGCCAGCAGGTCCCAGGCCGCTTCGAGGTCGCCGGGATCGTGGCTCGACGGGACGGGCTCGACGCGCTCCTTGAACCAGTCGTAGGTGTTGAACTTATTGTAGGTCACGCAGGGCGAGAAGTCGTTGACAAACGCGAACCCCGGGTGTTCCATGGCTTCGACGTAGACATCGGCCGCGTGCCTGGGATCGCCGGAAAAGGACTGGGCGACGAACGTCGCCCCCGCCGACAGCGCCAGCCGCAGCGGGTTGAACGCAGGGGGATCCTCCTCCGACCACTCGAGCTTCTCCTGCCCCAGGCCGCCGGTGGGCGACCGCTGGCCCGTGGTCAGACCGTAGACGCCATTGTCCATGACGATCAAGGTCACCTCGGGGTCGCGGCGGCAGGCGTGCACGAAGTTCTCGACTCCGATGGCGAAGGTATCCCCGTCCCCGGCCAGGGCCACCACGCGCTGGTCGGGATTCGCCATCTTCACCCCCAGCGCATAGGCGAGGGGACCGCCGTGGGTGCCATGGAAGCCGTAGCCGTTCAGGTAGTTGCGGATCTGGCCCGAACACCCGATGCCCCCGATCAGGAGCACCTCGTGGGGCATCAACTCCAGGCGGGTCAGCGCCATCTTCAGCGCATTCAGGACGCCGAAGTCGCCGCACCCGGGACACCACTGGATGCGGTGCCGCGGGGTGGCGTTCTCTTCCCAGATCTTGCTGGCGGGGGCCTTGGCGGCCGGCGACACTCTCATCTCAGTCACCCTCGTGGGCTTCCACGGGCACGGAAACGAATTCCACTACCCGGAACTCCTCCAGCCCGTGGTGCAGAATCTCCCGGACGCCGCGGATGATGTCGGAGACGTAGAAGACCCGACCGTTGTACTTCAGGATCCGCCGGGTGGGCAGCAGGCAGCGCTCTTGAAGCAGGTCGGCGAGCTGGCCGCTGTAGTTTAGCTCGCAGACGATCAGCAGTGAGGCCTGCTCCAGGACCGGCTTCACCAGGTGGGTCGGGAAGGGCCAGAGATGGGTCAGGTGCACGACCGCGACCTCGACCCCCTCGGCGGCCAGACGCTGCCGGGCGTCCAGCAGCACCGGCTTGCTGGAGCCCCAGCCCACCAGCGTGGGATGGCCGCGGGGCGTCCCGTACACCTGCGGGCCCCGGGCATCTTCGCGCAGGTAGGTCTCCATCTTGCGCATGCGCTTTTCGACCATTGCCTGGCGCTTCGGAGGATCGGTGGTCACAAAGCCGAACTCGTCGTGCTCGGTGCCGCTGATCTTGAAGATGCCCCCCGGCGTCCCCGGAATCGTGCGCGGGGAAATGCCCGACTCGGTGATCTGGTACCGCCGGTACCCATCCCCCCGGACTTCGGCCGCGGTGAGCAGGCCGGCGCGCTCGACCGGCGGGCGGTACTGGGTGATGAAGGCTTCCGGGATGCCCTTGCGCACCTCGGCCAGCGTCAGGTCCGTCATGAAGAAGACCGGGCACTGGTATTTGTCCGCCAGGTCGAAGGCCTCGAAGATCATCGTGTAGCACTCTTCCACGGTGGACGGCGCCAGGACGATCCGGGGAATGTCGCCGTGCCCGGCGCCGATGGCCATGCGCAGGTCGCCCTGCTCGGTTTTGGTCGGCATGCCCGTGGACGGTCCCGCCCGCTGCGAGTCCACGACGACCAGGGGGATCTCCGCGGCGCCGGCCAGCCCGAACTCTTCCACCTTGAGGGAGATACCCGGACCGGAACTGCCCACCATCGCGCGGGCCCCGGCCAGGCTGGCTCCCAGCGCGGCCCGGATAGATTCCCGCTCGTTCTGGCCCTGCAGCGACCGGCCGCTGTAGGTCTCCAGATGCTGATCCATGAATTCCAGCAGCGGCGAGGCAGGGGTGATCGGATACCCGGCGTAGAAGCGGCACCCCGCCTGAATCGCGCCGACGCCCAGCGCTTCGGTCCCGGACATGTAGAGCAGCGGCTCATTCCCGGGCACCGGTACGAGGCGAAATCCGACGTCCGCCCAGCCGCGCTCGCGCAGGACGCTCTCGACGATCTCCCGCCCCCGCGCCGCCGCCTGGAGGTTCAGGTCGACCAACTCGCGCCCCCGGCGCAGGAAGCGATCCTCCAGGAAGGTGCGCAGGTAGGCCTGGTCTGCATCGAACTCCAGGAGCCGGAAGAGCGCTCCGGTCACGACCATGTTCTTGACGACTTCCCTCTTGAGCTCCCGGAGCGCGATCTGGCGGGCCGGCAAGGGAAAGACCTTGACACCGCGGGCCTCCAGATCCGGGGTGGGCACCGCGCCGCTCGAGGCATCATACAACAACACCCCACCGTCGGCGAGGTGCGGGCCGTGCCGGAGGATCGTGTCCCGATTGGGCTGCTGGGAGGCGTCCGGGTTGGAATCGAAGTCCAGGGCCACGAGGATGTCGAAGCTGTCGTCGCCGTGGGAGAGGGGCGGATCCGCCGCAATCAACAGCGGATCGAACTGGTGCGCGCCGTAGATGGTGGATGCGTAGTTCCGTTCGTTGGCCAGGATGTGCAGGCCGGCCCGGGTGGCAATCCGCCCGATCGTGTCAACAACCGTTCCCACGCCGTCCCGCAGCTGGACGCCTCCGACCAGCACCTTGAGACGGTTCGTCACCACGCTGGCCTCCCGACGGTTCACCTCGTTGTTAGACGAACGGGCCTCTGGGCCGGTCTACCCAGAGGCCCGTTAACACTTCAACTATAACACACCTCTGACACAATCCTTTCGCCCACCGCGGGGGCCGCGCCGCCCGCACGGCCCGCAAGGAAAAGTCACGGGCGCTCCCGAAAGCGAGGGTGCGACCGCCACGCATGCATACCGACCTCCGCCAGCGCTATGAAGAAGACCTGGCCCTGGTGCGCGGCTTCTGGGGCTGGTTCGCGCTGGCCGCACTGGTCGTCGCGCTGGCGCTGCTGCCGTTTCGGGCGCCCGGGTACATCGTCTTTACGGTCAGCCTGGTCGCGATCAACGCGATCATCGCGGTCGGCCTCAACCTCCTCACCGGCTATACCGGGCAGATTTCCCTGGGCCATGCGGGCTTCGTGGCCATCGGCGCCTACACCGCCGGGATCCTGAGCGGCCGTCTGGGCCTCTCCTGGTGGGTCGCCTGGCCGGCCGCCGGGCTGGTCGCCGCGCTTTTCGGCTTCCTGGTCGGTCTGCCCGCGCTGCGCCTCACCGGTCCCTACCTGACGATCGCCACCCTGGGATTCGGGATCGCCGTCCACCAAGTACTGACCAACTGGGAACGGCTCTCCGGCGGGCGGATGGGCCTGCCCGTCCCGCGCGCGATGTTCGGTCCCGCCTCGCTCACCGGGGAGCAACGTCTCTACATCCTGGCGGTGGGGGGCGCCGCCCTGCTCATCTGGGTGGCCTACAACCTGACGCGTTCGCACGTGGGACGGGCTTTCGTGGCGCTGCGCGACAGCGACATCGCCGCGGAGGTCATGGGGATTAACCTCACGCGCTACAAGACCCTGGCCTTCGCCGTCAGCGCCTTCTACGCCGGCGTCGCCGGCGCGCTCTTCGGTCAGGCGCTGCGCCACCTCGAGCCGCAGCTCTTTACCTTCTTTGAATCGATTTACTACTTCGCGATGATCGTCATCGGTGGATTGGCCAGCATCCCCGGGGCGGTCATCGGCGCGGTGATCGTCACGATTCTCCCGCAGCAGCTCTCCCTGCTGCGCGAATGGGTCCCGATCATCTTCGGCACCGCGATCATCCTCCTGATGGCTTTGGAGCCCCGGGGTCTCTACGGCCGGTGGCAGCGGATCCGGCTCTACTTCACGACATGGCCCCTGTGACGTATTCGGGCAGTTCGGCACGCGGCGAGTCGTCATGGTAGACCTGGCGCAGTACATCGTCGGCGGACTGACCACCGGAACCCTCTACGGGCTGGTCGCCCTGGGGATCGTCCTGCTCTACCGCTCCTCGCGCGTCCTCAACTTCGCCCACGGGGACATCGCCACGCTGGCGGCGTTCCTCGGCTTCTCCCTCGTCCTGCGGCTGCAGGGGCCCGCGCTCATCCCGCTGGCCGTCGAGGCCACCTGGTGGCAGTTCCTGCCGGGGATGGCCGTCAGCGTGGCCGTCACGGCCGCGCTTGCCGCCGCCTTCTATTTCCTGGTCCTCCGCCCGGTCAAAGAGGCGACCCTGCTGGGCCGGATCGTCGTCACCCTGGGGCTGGCCCTGGCGCTGAATGGTCTGGTGTCGATGATCTGGGGCGCGGACACGAAGATCTTTCCCTTCCCGATCTCCGACGTCCGTGTCTACCGGCTCGGCGGCGTCGTGATCAGCCACGTCGGCCTGGCCCTGACCGCGGCGGGCGTGACGCTGATGGTCCTCCTCTACCTGCTGGTGCAGCGCACCCGCGTGGGCCTGGCGATGCGCGCCGTGGCGCAGGACCTGGTCGCGGCGCAGGCGCTGGGGATTCCCTCCCGGCGCATCTTCGCGCTCACCTGGGGACTGGCCGGAGCGTTGGGGGCCGCCGCCGGTATTCTGGCCGCGCCGGTGACGCTGCTCAACCCCGCGATGATGCTCGACCCATTCCTGAAAGGGTTCGCCGCGGCCGTCCTGGGAGGCATGGACAGCCTGCCCGGCGCGGTCCTGGGAGGATGGCTCCTCGGCCTGGTGGAGAGCCTGTTTGCCGGCTACATCTCATTTGCATTCAAGACCTCGCTGGCCTTCCTGATCATCATCTTCATGTTAATGGTCCGCCCCGAAGGACTCCTCGGGCGGGAGTACCGGCGGCGAGTCTAGCGACATAGGGAGACGTCCCGGGATGCCGAAATAGAAGGGCAAACGAGCCCTCATGACCGACCGCGAAGGGGAGGGGTGAGGTGGCAATGAGTCGCATTCGTCTGTGGGAGATGGCGCTGCTGGTCGCCGCGCTCCTGCTCCCGGCAGCGCTGGGACAGGCGCAGGAACGAGGCGTCACACCGACCGAGATCGTCATCGGGAGTACGATCCCATTGTCCGGTCCCGCCGCCTACTGGGGTCTTGGCGTGGGTGGCGGGATCGACGCCTACCTGAAGTGGATCAACGATCAGGGCGGGATCAACGGCCGGAAGTTCCGCACCGTCCTGCTCGATGACTCCTACCTGCCGGCGCGCTCGGCCGTCAACGCGCGTGAGTTGGTGGAGCGCCACGGCGTCTTCGCTATCGTCGGAATGATCGGGACGGCCAATGCCTTCGCCTCCCGCGACTTCATCCTGGAGAGCCGGGTGCTCTGGATTACCCCGACGACCAATGATATCTGGGCGGGCCTGCGGCCCGACCGCAAGAAGTACCTGTTTGTCACGTATCCCTCCTATCTCAACGAGGGGCGGATCCTCACCCAGTACGCCGCGGAGAAGCTAAACACCAAGAAGATCGCGGTCTTCTACCAGAACGACGAGTACGGTCTTGGCCTGTTCCGCGGCGTGAAGTACGGGGCCGCCGCGGCCAAGGGAGTCCAACTCGTCGGCTCAGCATCTTACGAGCTGACCGATACTGACGTCAGCGCTCAGGCCGTCAAGTTGCGCAGCAGTGGCGCCGACACGGTCTTTCTGGCCGCGACGCCGAGCCAGGGTGCCCTCATCGTCCGTGAGATGGCGAAGCTGGGATGGCGCCCGCAGTTGCTGGCGACGTTCACGCTGGGCGATCCCATCATGTTCCGCCTGGCCGGTGAGGCCTGGAACGATGTGTACGCCGGCGCCTACTTCCTCCTCCCGGGCATGGGGGACGCCAGGATCGAAGAGACCCTGGCCACGCTCGTCCGGATCAACCCGCAACTGCGGACGACGCCCTACAATGCGCTGGCCGGTGTTTCCTTTGTTGAGCCGCTGGTCGAGGCGCTGCGCCGGGCCGGCCCCAACGTGACCAAAGATCGTGTGGTCGAGGCCATGGAGTCCCTGCGCAACTGGGACGGAGCCGTCGCGCGTCAAATCACGTTCGGGCCGAACCGGCACCAGGGCCTGACGCGGATCTACGTCGTCAAAGCCTCCGGCGGCCAGTACGTGAAGATGACGGACTGGATCAGCTACCAGCCGCAGTTCTAGGGAGTACCGGGGGCGTGGCTGAGCCGGCGCTCCTGGAGGTCCACGACCTCTTCATCGCCTTCGGGGGTATCCAGGCTCTGGCGGGGGTCGACTTCACGGTCGGCCCCCGCAGCCTCGTCTCTCTCATCGGACCCAACGGCGCGGGCAAGACCACCCTTTTCAACTGCATCTGCGGCCTCTACCGGCCGGACCGGGGCGTGATCCGCTTCCGCGGCACGCCGCTTGTGGGGCGCAAGCCCGACGCCATCGCCCGGCTGGGCATCGCGCGGACCTTTCAGAACATCGAGCTCTTCCGGACGAGCACGGTGCTGGACAATATCCTGCTGGGACGCCATCTGCACTATCGCGCCGGGTTCTTTGCCGCGGTGCTCTTTGCGCCGCCGTGGCGGCGGGAGGAGGTCCGCCACCGCCGCCGCGCCGAGGAGATCCTGGACTTCCTGGACCTGCAGAGCACGCGCGACCGCCGGGTGGGGGACCTGCCCATGGGGCAGCAGCGGATGGTGGAGATCGCCCGCGCCCTGGCCGTGGAGCCGCAGGTGCTGCTGCTGGACGAGCCCTCTAGCGGCATGACCGCCGAAGAGAAGTCCGACCTGATCTTCCGCATCAAGGACATCCAGGAGGAGTGGGGGATCGCCGTCGTCGTCGTCGAGCACGACCTCCGCCTGGTGATGGGGATCTCGGAGCGGGTCAGCGTCCTGGACCACGGCGTGAAGATCGCCGAGGGGACCCCTGCCGAGGTCCAGCGTCACCCCGAGGTCATCGCGGCCTACCTGGGCGAGGCCACCGCGGCCCCAGCATGACCACGCCCCCATGACCGCCCCGCTGCTCGCCGTGCACAACCTGGAGACCAAGTTCTACGGCCGGCTCACCGTCCTGCGCGGCATCAGCCTGACCGTCCAGGAAGGGCAGAACGTCGCGGTGCTGGGCAGCAACGGCGCCGGCAAGACCACCCTGCTGCGCACGATCATGGGGTACATCCCCGACCAGCCGGAGAAGGGTACGATCGAGGTGCTCGGCCGCCGGGTGAACGGCTGGGACCCCGAAGACATCGCCCGGCTCGGCGTCGCCTACATCCCCGAGGGGCGCGGGATCTTCTCCGAACTCACGGTAGCGGACAACCTGGCCCTGGGGGCCTACACGCGGCGGGACGGCGAGGTGCGCGCCGACCTCGAGCGCGTGCGCGGCCTCTTCCCTGTACTGCGGGACCGCGAGGGCCAGATCGCCGGGACGCTCTCCGGCGGGGAGCAGCAGATGCTGGCCATCGCCCGCGCCCTGCTCATGCGTCCCCGCCTGCTGATGCTGGACGAGCCCTCCCTCGGCCTGGCCCCGCTGGTCGTCCAGGAGATCTTCCGCGTCATCCGAGACGTCCACGCCGCCGGCACGTCCATCCTGCTGGTGGAGCAGAACGCCCGCATGGCCCTGGAGATCGCCCAGTGGGGCTACGTGCTGGAGGGGGGCCGCATCGTCCTGGAGGGCCCCACGGCCAAACTCCGGGAGAATCCCCATGTCCAGGAACTCTATCTCGGTGTCGTGCAGGAGCAGTCCGTGAAGGGGTTTCGCCGCTACAAGATCCGCCGCCGCTGGGCCTGAACGACGCGCCGGTTACCGTTCGCGGTAGAGCCCGCTAATGATATCGTCGTACTTCTCCATCAGGACTTTGCGCTTGACCTTGAGCGTGGGCGTGACCTCCCCTTCCTCGGCGTAAAGGCGCTTCGGCAGGACCGCGAACTTCTTGACCTGCTCCGGGGAGGAGAGGGTCTTGTTGACCGCCGCCACCTCGCGGGCGACCAGGTCGCGGACCTCTTCGTGCTGGGAGAGGTCGGTATACGTGGTGTAGGGGAGGCGGCGGTCCTGTGCCCACTTCGTCACGTTGTCCTCGTCGATGACGATCAGCGCCACCAGGTAGCGCATCCCATCGCCGATAACGACTGCGTCGTTGATGTAAGGTGAGAACTTCAGCTTGTTCTCGATGTACTGCGGCGCGATGTTCTTCCCGGCCGCGGTGATAAAGAGGTCCTTCTTCCGGTCGGTGATGCGCAGGTGGCCGTCGGGTTCGAAGACGCCCACGTCGCCGGAGTACAGCCAGCCGTCGCGGACCGTCGCCGCGGTCGCCACGGGATCCTTGAAATATCCATTGAACACGTTGCCGCCGCGGACCAGGATCTCCCCGTCTTCGGCCAGGCGGACCTCCACGCCGGGGAGCGGCACACCCACCGTCTCCGGCCGGATGTCGCCCAGGCGGTGCACGGACGTGGGTCCGCTCCCTTCCGTCTGGCCGTAGATCTGGAGCACGGTGACGCCGAGGCTCCAGAAGTACGCCAGGGTATCAGGGGCAATCGGTGCGCCGCCCGAGAGCGCCCAGCGCAGCCGGTGCAGCCCAAGGCGGCGCCGCAGCGGCTGGAGGATCAGAATGTCGCAGAGACGGTAAAGGAGACCGAGCCCCGGCGGGAGCGGGCGCCCCCTCTGACGGTAGGGAGCGGCCCGGCGGCCGACCGCCGCGGCGATCCGGTAGGCGGCGCGCTTGAATGGGTCCACCTCACGCATGTGCAACTCGACGCCCGAAAACAGCTTCTCCCAGATCCGCGGCACCGCGAAGAGGATGGTGGGAGCCACCTCGCGCAGGTTGTCGAGCACCGTGTCCAGGTTCTCGACGAAGTTCACCGTGTACCCGTGAACCGCCGGGACGAGCACGGAGGTCAGGCGCTCCGCGATGTGCGAGAGCGGGAGGTAGGAGAGCACCTCGTCAGCGGACCGATACCCCAGTGCGCCCGCCAGCGACTCCGCGGTCCAGAGGATGTTGCGGTGGGTGAGCATCGCCCCCTTGGGCGGTCCGGTCGTCCCCGAGGTGTAGATCAGCAGCGCCACATCGTCCGGCCGGATCCGTCCCAGCCGGTCCTCCAGGGCCCCCGTGTGCGCGGCGCGGTGGGCGCGGCCCAGGTTCAGGAGCTCGTCCCACATCAGAACCTGGGGGTCGTGAAAGGTCCGCAGCCCCTCCGGATCCATGACGATGATGTAGTCGAGGTGGGGCAGCTGGTCGCGCACCTGCAGCGCTTTATCCAGTTGCTCCTCACCCTCGACGAAGAAGAAGCGGCACGCCGCGTGCTCCAGGATGTAGTGGACCTGCTCGGGACTGCTGGTCGTGTAGATGCCGGTGGTCCAGGCGCCGACGCTTTGAATCCCCATGTCGGCGAAGAGCCACTCCGGCCGGTTCTCGCCGACCAGCCCCACGCGCTCCCCGGGCTCCACCCCCAGCGCCAGCAGGGCGTGGGCCACCAGGCGGACCTGCTCGGCATAGACCGCCCACGTGATGGGCTGCCAGAGGCCGAAGCGTTTGTGGCGCAGGGCGATTCTCTGTGGGTGACGGGCCGCGGTGGCAAAGAACGCCCCGGGCACGCTTTCCGCGACGGCCGGGGGCGCCGTGGTCACAACCATGGCGCTGGGGTAGTTGGGCACGTCCAGGGAGCGTTCCTGCCGGTGCCGAAGTCCACAGGGGTCCGGCCAGGGACCTTCATCCGGCCGTCCAGTGCACCGTGACGATCCGCATCCAGCCCATCACCATCCCGACACCCTTTCCGGTGGGTCCCGTCAACGCCTACCTGCTGCCCGATGACCCGGTCACCCTGGTGGATGCGGGGCTGAAGACGGAGGCCGCCCGGGCCGCGATTCGGGCAAGTTTCGCCGCGGCCGGCCTGCCGCCCGCGGCGCTGGCCCGCATCATCCTGACGCACGGTCATACCGATCACATGGGACTCGCCGCCGAGATCGCCGCGGAAAGCGGCGCCCCGGTCTTCGCCCACCCTGATGATGCGCCGAAGCTGGGCGGGGAGCGGACGTATGCGGCGTACGCCGACTACTTGCTCCGCACGATGCGCCAGCACGGCACCCCGGAGTGGGTGGGGCCCGCGGTCCTGGAGGCCCTGCGCACCCTGCGCGCGCTGATCGACCCACTCCCGGCATTTGAGCCGCTGGCCGACGGGATGCGCCTGCCCTCCGGCAGCGGAGAGCTCCAGGTGCTGCACACGCCGGGGCACTCCGCCGGCCACATCTGCCTGGCCGGCGACGGGGTCCTGATCGCCGGGGACATGCTGCTGGAGGAGATCAGCCCCAATCCCTTGCTCGAATTCACGGCCAGCGGGGAGCGCGTGCAGACCCTGCCGCTGCTGCTCGCCTCGCTGCGGCGCCTGCACGCGCTCAATCCCCCAATCGTCTATCCCGGGCACGGTGAACCGTTCGGCCCCGCGGCACCGCGGATCGAGCGGGTCCTGGCGCACCACGCCGAGCGGCTGGAGCAGATCAGCAGTCTGCTCGGCGATTCCCCACAGGCGGCCGCGGACCTGGCTGAGGTCCTCTTTCCGACGAGTGATCCCATGAACCGCCTGCTGGCGCTGGCGGAGGTCATCGGACACCTCGACGTGCTGGTCGCGGAGGCGCGCGCCGAGGAGGTCAGCACTGGCGGGCGGATTGCTTACCGCCGTCGGGAACGGCCTGAAAGCGAGGCCTGACTGAAGCGTCGGGAATCCGGGCATGTGGTCATGGTGGCCACAATCCTGATCCCGCGTACTCCCTTCGGACTGCCCCGGGTGCGGCGCCGGCGGCCGGCTCGTCGGTCCGCCCCATTTCGGTTGACGCTGCTGGCCTGGACCGCCATCCTGCTCGCCGCCGTGGCCATGGGCTGGCGGGCGGTGCGCTGGGCCGACCGCAACCTGTAGACCGCCCGATCCCATCCGCGCAGCCCCGCCGCAAGGGCGCGTCTCGACCGACCACAGGAGCGCCCTTCCGACCCGTCGAAAGAAAGCGCCGCCATGGAGCTCTCCAGGAAGGACAAGATCGCCTGGCTGCGCAAGGTGCCGCTCTTCTCCGAAGTCACGCCGCGGCAACTCGCCCTCATCGCCGACAAGGTCACGGAGATCGACTACCCGGCCGGGCGCTACATCGTCCGCCAGGGCCAGGTCGGCACGGGCTGTTACCTGATCGTGCGTGGGCGCGTCAAAGTCATGCGCAGCGGTGAGGTGCTGGCGACGCTGGGGCCGGGGCAGTTCTTCGGCGAACTGTCGGTGCTCGACCAGATGCCCCGCGTCGCCCACGTGGTCACCGCAGAGCCGACGCTCTGCCTCGGTCTGGCTTCCTGGGACTTCGCGAAGCTCCTGGAGCAGAATCCCAAGATCACTCTGAACATTCTCCGGGAAATGGCCCGCCGGCTCCGGAACGCCAGCACGCTTCCTCACCACTAGCGTCCGGCGCGTGCGCCGACGGCATAACGGGGTCGCCGGCCTTACGGGCTCGCGGGCTCCTGAGCCTCCCGCAGCCGCGGGGTGAAGCGGACGATCTCCTCGGCCAGCCGGCGCAGGCGGTTGCGGTTCTCGTCGCTCAAGCCCTGCTTGCACTCCGCCGAGGTCAGCGAGAGCTGCGCCGGGAGCACCCAGGCCCCCATGGAGCGGGCCACCAGGCGCAGGGCGTTCAGCGTGTTGACCGCGCCCAGCGCCCCGCCGACGACACCGATCAGCGCCACCAGTTTGCCCTCCAGGTGATCGGACCAGAGGTAATCCAGCGCGTTCTTCATCGCGCCCGAGAAGGAGGAATGAAACTCGGGCGAGATCCAGACGTGGGCCTCCGCCTGCTGCGCCCGGCCCACCCAGGCCAGCACCTCCGGATGGTGCAGTTGCTCCACGCGTCCATCGTGCAGGGGCAGGGCCAGGTCGGCGAGATCGGTCAGGTCCACGTCGGCGCCGGCCTCGCGCAGGGCTCCCGCCGTGTACTCGGCGGCCCGGCGCACGCTCGAGTCCGGATGGACGCTGCCGCTGAGAACCAATACCCGCACCGCTACACCTGTGGAGCCGGGGTCAGCACCAGGCCGGCTTCGGCGACGCGCCGCTGCAACTCCCTGCGGAAGTCCTCGCCCGCCGCGACGGACTGCGCCACCGCCGCCTTGAACGTCTCCGCGTCGAGGGAGATAAGCGTGCACTCCGTCCTGGCCCGCACCGTGGCGGTGCGCGCCGTGTTTTCCAGGATGGCGATCTCGCCGAAGTAGTTACCGGGCACCAGGTCGGCCACCCGGCGCTCCCCGCCGCCCTCCGCCGCCACGACGACCTCGGCCTCGCCCTTACTCAGGATGTAGAAGCGGGTGGGCGGATCGCCCTGGTGCACGATCACCTGGCCCGCGGGGATAACCTCGCGCCGGAACCGGGCAGCCAGTGCCCGCGCCTCCTGCTCGCTGAACCCCCGGAACGCCTCCTGGATGAAGCCGCCGCTGTCGCCCCAGATCAGTTCGACGGGATCCATGGGCCGCCGCGCCGGATAGCGCGCGTCGATCGCGCGGCGCAGGAAGAGCTGCACGAAGAGCAGGTTGCCGATGAAGATCGTCTCGATGATGTACTGGTCGCGCAGAGTGAGGTTGAGATAAGACACGGCGTACGGGGAGGCCAGGTCGAGGGCCTCCCCGGGAGTCAGGATCGGATACAGCATGGCCAGGGCCCAGAGCACGCCGTTGAGCCGGCCGTAGATCTTCCGTCCCTGTTCACTGCGGGGGGCCACCTTGGGATCGGTGATGAACGCGAACGAGAAGAGAATGAATTCCGGAGACGAGAGCACGTCCCGCCAGTACCACCATCCCTCCGGCGGCGTCCCGCCCAGCGCCGCCGCGGTGATCTGGGACGTCGCCAGCGCGGTCAGGGCGAAGGCCCCGAGAAAGTTGAACGGGATCAACGTCAGGCGGAAGGAGCGCAGGACGTAGTAGACGCCGATGGCCAGGTAGAGCACCAGAAAGAGCTGGAAGCCCCAGGAGACACCCCAGGTCAGCGGTGTGGGGTGCACGTAGCGGGGGAAGAGCACGAGGAGGATGAAGATGGCCAGCGCGGAGGGATTGAAGACCTGCTCGCCGCGCAGCTTGATGATGTACTTCTGCCCGATGGCGATGATCGCGCCCAGCCACAGAAAGCCGAAGCCGTTCATCGACCACCAGTCGCCCCAGCGGGTGCCGTTGGTCTTCACAAACCAGGTCAGCGAGTTCGCGGCCTGCATGGCGCTGCTGGGGAACTGGATGACTCCCTGCGTCTCGATGAACAGGTACAGTTCAAAGAGGGCGGCGACCAGGATCGTGGAGAGCATCAGGGCGGGCGTGGTGTCGAAGTGTAGCCAGATCTGCCCGATCGCCTGCAGGCCCCAGATGATCATGGCGAAGTGCAACCGCGGATCGCGGCTGGACGGCAGGATCACCGGGTAGGGCTGTCCCCGCCAGTAGAAGACCGGCACCAGGCGCGTGCTGCCGTCCGGCATCTTGTACGGGGCCCGCTCCCCGAATCCGAAGCGCGGAACGGTTACCGCCTCCGCCGCCACGTCACAACTCCTTTCGTCGGGCCAACCCGCTTCCGCCGGCCCCGCGACTAGGGCGCGCGCTCGACTTCTGCCATCCGGGTCCGCATCACGCGCTCGAAGTCGGCCCGAATGATGGGGTAGTGGTTCATTACGCTGCGAAAGTCCTCACTATCCAGAGCGACCAGCCGGCACCTGGTCCGTGCCCGCACGGAGGCGATGCGCGGCTGCCCCGTCAGCAGCGCCATTTCCCCGACAAAGGCGCCGGGCCCCAGGGTGGCCAGGTGGCGTTCCCGCCCGTCCTCCTCCTGGTAGACCTCCACCTCGCCGCCGACCACGATGAAGAAGGTATCGCCGCGCGAGCCCTGGCGAAAGAGGACCTCGCCTTCCTGCAGTTCGCGCACGACGAGTTGGCCGGCAAGCTCCTGCGCCTGCGCCGCGCTCACGCCGCGGAAGACCTGATGGACCAGGTCCTCGCGGAAGTTCACGGCGAAGAAACTGCCTTCCTGGCCGCCCCCGCTCTCCACCGCCCGCAGGTCGTAGAGCACCACCCGGTACCAGCGCACCGTCGGCGCGTCGGGCATCGTCGTCGCCGGGTACTTCTTCCGGAACACCTCCACGCCCCGGAGGCGCTCCTCGGCGGCCAGCGGGACGGCCCGTCCCTGGAAGTGCAGGCTGCGCGCCCGCCGGACGTCGGCCGTCTCGTCGTAGATCGCGCCGGCCACGTAGGGGTTCTCTCCCAGGTTGCGCGCCGTCGTGGTCCGCTCGTCTACGGCCAGGTACAGATCCAGCCCATCGCTGGCGTACCAGAAGCTCGAGGCGTGCGGTGTCCCGGCGCGCGTCGCCGTGGCCAGCGCACAGATGTGGTGCTCCCGCAGGTACTCGTCCGGCTTCATACCTCTGCCCCCATCCATCTTCAGCGCGACCGGGGTGCCTCCGTTGAGGCCAGCGCTTCCTCGGCCCGGCGGAGGTGCCAGATTGCCCCCAGGTCCGCGAAGATCTGCCGGGCCCGCTGCCAGGATTCGACGGCCCGCGCCCCATCGCCCGCTGCCTGCTGCATCATCCCGAGCAGCAGCAGCGTCTGTGCCTCCTCGAAGGGCTGGCGCAGGGGAAACCCCCCACTCAAGGCCAGGGCCTGCTGCGCAGCGTCGACGGCTCCGCTCTCCTGTCCCCGCGCCAGCAGCAGGCGGGCCCGAGCCCGCCGTGCCCGGACCCGGGTGGCGATATGCCCGATCTCCGTTGCGGCCGTCTCCGCTTCCTGGATCAGCGCTTCCGCCTGCGGCGTGTCGCCCAGGACCGCGTAGAACTCCGCGGCGACGCCGTTCGCCTGACAGCCGCAGACAATGCAGCGGAACCGGTCGCGCGCTTCCAGCGACCGTGCCATCGCCGCCCCCGCCGCCGCCTCGTCCCCCAGCATCTGGTGGCAGCGGGCGAGGTCGTGGTTGAGCCAGATGGGGGCGTGGAAGCGCAGTTTCGTCAGCGCATCTGCGAACAACGCGCGGGCGGCGGTGAGGTGGCCCCGCGCCATCGCCAGATTGGCCTCGGCGTAGGGCAGCAGGATCAGCCAGCCCAGCGCGTGAAAGCGCCCGCCCCGTGCCTCAAACTCCTGGCGCGCCCGGCGCAGGTGGGCCTCCGCCTCGTCCCAGCGGCCGAGGAGGAACTTGGCCCAGCCCTGCAGCACACGCAGCCTGGCCTCGTCGTGCGTCCACCCATGCTCATCGGCTTTTTGCGTGACCTGCTCGAGCAACTCCAGCACCGTGTCGTCGACGATCCCCCGCGTCCAGACATCGCTGGTGAAGGCGAAGCTGGCATCAATCAGGATCCGCTCATCACCGCGCGCCCGGGCCTCCCCGGTCCATTCCCGCATCATCTCCCGGCCGCGGTTCCCCAGCAGCGGGATGACCGCCGGGTGGGCGAGGACTTCATAGGCCTGGGCGCGGTCGTGCAGCGTGCCCACGCGGTTGGCCACGTCTACCGCCGCCAGGGCCGCCTCGAGCGCCTGCCGGTAGTCCAGCCCCAGAATCAGGGTCAGCGCCCGCACGGCATACAGCCGGCTCCACAGGGGATGTCCGGCGGGAATGTGCAGCTCCGCGCGCGTCAGGAGTTCCCGGGCGGCGGCGAGCTCGTTGTCCGCGGCCCGCGCAAACGCCGCGCCGATGGCGGCGCGGGCGAAGCGTTCGGGCTCCTCGGCCGGATCCACGGCGGCCAGAACAGAGGCCCACATCTCGAACCAGACCTTCGGGCCGTACCCTTCCACGCGGCGGTAGAGCTCCGCCAGGATCTCGGCAGCCTTACCGGCGGGCCCCGGCTGGGTCTGTGCCGCGATCGCCCGCACCCGCTCCAGCAGGCCGATCGCCTCCCGGGTGGCGTAGCGCCCGGCCGCCTGCCGTCCGGCCTGGAGGAGGTAGGCCGCGGCCTTCTCCGGCACGCCGCCGCGGTCGAAGTGCGTGCCGATCTCCTTGGCCAACTGTTCGGACCGCTCGGGGTAGAGCCGTTCCAGTCCCTCCGCCACCTGGCGGTGCAGGACACCCTGGTGTTTCGACAGGAGGCTCCCGTAGGCGACCTCCCGCATCAGCGGGTGGACGAACACATACTCGGGATCCGCCGCCAGGGCGTCCCGCCGCTGGATGAGGTAGGCCTCCTCGAGCTGCCCGAGCAGGTGCGGGACGTCAATGCCCGGACAGATCTCGACCAGCAGGGATTGCGGAAAGGACACGCCTACGACCGCGGCCCGCTGGACCAGCGTGCGCTGCTCTGGGGCGAGCCTGTCGAGCCGGGCGAGCAGCGCCGCCTGGATCGTATCCGGGAGCACCCGCTCCACCGAGCCGGTGAGGCGGGCCCGCCCTTCGTCCGCCCGGACCAGCACGCCTGTGCTCCGCAGCGTGGCGACGATCTCGCTGAGGTAGAAGGGGTTCCCGCCGGCTTTGGCCAGGAGCACCTCCTCGACGTCTGCGGGCAATTCGTCCTCGACGATGGCGGCCAGCAGCGCCCGCGCGTCGTCGCGTTCGAGGGCGCCCAGTTGCATCGTGGTCACGGCGGTCCGTTTCCCCCAGGGCAGGGGCTCCTCGCCGGCGCGCAGGTTGCCGATCAGCAGCAGCGGGGCATCCGCCAGTCGATCCATCATGAAGGTCAGCAGTTCGCGCGTGCCCGCGTCCGCCCACTGCAGATCTTCGATCCACACGACGGCGGGCCGGGTAATCAGCCGGCGCACAGTTTCGGCCGCGATCAGCAGCGCCGTCTCGTGACTGACCTCCTCACCCGGCGGGACCTCCGCCAGGTTGAAGAGCCGGCTCACGACTGCCGCCGCCCGCGCCGCCCGCTCGCTCAGAGGGACACGCGCCTGCACGTCCGCGACCGTGGTGGGACCGGCCAGACCGATCAGCTGGCGGAACAGCTCCGCCAGCGGGCCGAGGCTCTGCCCGCCGTAGGGCGGACAGCTCGTCTTCAACACCTGCACGTCACCCGGCAGGCGGGCGGAGAATTCCTCCACCAGCCGGGTCTTGCCCACGCCGGGATCGCCGCTCACCACGACCACGTACGCCCGGCCGCGGCGCGCCCGCGCCAGGAACTCCTCGAATTGTCGCAGGTCCGCCTCCCGGTCGACGAACGGTGGCCGGAACATCGGTTCGGCCTGCTCGCGCTCGCCGACGACCTCGTACACCGCGACCGGCTCGACGCGGCCTTTGACGACCAGCGGTTCCCAGGCCCGGCACAGGTAGACACCGCGAATCTGGCGGGCCACCGCCTCGGAGACCAGGACGCTGCCTTCGGGAGCGGCCCGCTGCAGGCGCGACGCCACATTCACCACGTCACCCATGACGGTGGGGCGCGCCGACCCGGGCGGTCCGACGACACCCCAGACGACCTGCCCGGAATGGATCCCGATGCGCAGCCGCAGGGCCTGACCCAACATCCGGCGCAGCATGCCCGTCCGCTGCGCCATCGCCGCGTGCATCGCCCGGGCCGCCCGGACCGCCCGCAGCGCGTCGTCTTCGTGGGCCACCGGCGCGCCGAAGAGGGCCATCACCTCGTCGCCGACGATCTTGTCGACGTGGCCGCCAACCGCCTCGACCTCGGCGCCCAGCGCTGTGAACACCTCATTGAGCGCGTCCGTGACAACCTCGGGATCGATCTTCTCCACCGTCCCGGTGAAGCCGACCATATCCGCGAACAGCACCGTCACGACCCGGCGTTCGCTCTGCAGGCTCTCCCCGCGATCCACCCTCATCCCCCTACCGAAAGAGCAGGCCGAGACCCAGCGCCAGGAGCAGACCGGTGGCCGGCTCGATCCAGCGCCGCGGCTGGCGGTGATTGGTACCGGCCTGAACCACCGCCGCCACGGCCCCAACCCACCACCACAACGCCGGCAGGAACAGGACGATCGTCAGCGTGACCAGACGTTCAAACATCCCCAGTACGCGCGGCAGCGGCTGCAGCAGCTCCGTCGGATCGGCCCGTGTCTCCAGGGCGAGCGCGACCTGGTACACAATAATCGCGCCGGCGAACGTCACGGTGACGTACGGCACAGCGTAGTACAGCATCGCCACGAGCGCCGGAGGGCCGGAGGCGACTGGTACATCCAGCGGCAGTCCGGCCAGAAGGACGGCCGCCGCCAGGATGTTCAGGTGGACCAGCTGGTCCAGGAAGAACGCCGCGAGGGATGCCGGGCCGCGCGCGGGACCGTGCCGGACCTTCAGGCCGTCCACAACGTAGTGCACCACACTCAGGCCCGGAATGATCACCCACCAGCGGGGCAGGATGGGCGCGACGACCAGGGCCGTGACGACGGCATGGATCAGGGTGTGGACCGCCAGCCCGACGGGGCGGCGCTTCAAGCGCACCAGTTCCCCGGGCTGCAGAACAAAGTCGGCGACCAGGTGGGGGAGGAGCAGGTAGAGCCAGGGAGACAGAAACCGTCACCTCACGGTTCAGCGCCGCAGGTATGCGTCCGTCCGGGTGATCCAATCCTGGCGGGGCGGGCTGAAGAAGTCCATCTCCACGGTGTCCTCCAGGAACTCGGCGCCGTGCGGTACCCCGCCCGGAATCAGCAGGACCTCGCCGGGCCGCAGGACCAGTTCGCCGTCGGGCAGCCCGAAGAACCGCATCAACCCGGAGAGGCAGTAGGTAAGCTGCTCGTTCTCGTGCTGGTGGACGGCCACGACCGCGCCGCGCTGAAACTGCAGGTACGCGGCCATGAGCCGGTCGCCCCACAGCATCCGGCGCGTGATCTGGGGGGTCAGCTGCTCGGGTTCGAGGTCAAGGAGACGGCGGTGGGTCACCGCGGGCATGCAGGCCTCCTCCGGCACGAGAAAGGGATTTCCCCTCTGTTCCGCACCCACCCGCCCGAGCCCTGCCCCGTATCCTGGGCCCGTCGCGTCTGGTCGCGTCTGGACCGATAATTGGAGAGAGGGGCGACCGATGCGCCGGACCGTGGCCGCCGTGAACCTGGCCGAGACCCTTGACCGTCGGACCGTGGCCGGAGCACTCTCCCGGCCCCTGCGGGACCGGAAGGTCGAGTGCGTCGCCTGCGGGCACCGTTGCGTCATCTTCCCGGGTCGGCGCGGCATCTGTCAGGTGCGCTTCAACCAAGATGGGACGCTGCGTGTCCCCTGGGGCTACGTCGCCACCGTGCAGTGCGACCCCACGGAGAAGAAACCATTCTTCCACGTGCTGCCGGGGTCATCCACGTTGACGTTCGGCATGCTCGGTTGCGACTACCGCTGTCCGGCGTGCCAGAACTGGTTGACCTCCCAGACGCTGCGCGATCCCGCCGCCGGCGTTGCGCCTACGCCGGTGACGCCCCGCGCCCTCGTGGACGCGGCGCGCCGGCAGGGGGCGGCGCTCGTCGGATCCTCGTATAACGAACCTTTGATTACGAGCGAGTGGGCGGTCGCCATCTTCAAGGAGGCCAAGGCCGCGGGACTGCGCACCTGCTATGTCAGCAACGGGAATGCCACGCCGGAGGTCCTGGATTTCCTCCGGCCCTGGACCGACTGTTACAAGGTTGACCTCAAGGCCATGACCCAGCGTCACTACCGGACACTCGGCGGACAGCTCTCCCGGGTCCTCGAGACGATCCGGCTGGTCCACGCGTGCGGTTTCTGGCTGGAAGTGGTGACCCTGATCATCCCCGGGTGGAACGACAGCGACGACGACCTCGGGGCCGCGGCCGCATTCATCGCCGGAGTATCGCCGCTGATTCCCTGGCACGTCACCGCGTTCCACAAGGATTACCGGTTGACCGCCCCCGATAACACCGGGCCGGAAACATTGCTGCGGGCCGCGCGGATCGGAGAAGCGGCCGGGCTCAAGTACGTCTATGCGGGCAATCTCCCCGGCCAGGTGGGGCGCTACGAGCACACCTGGTGTCATCACTGCGGCCTGTTGCTGGTAGCCCGTTACGGCTACCTGATCCTCGAGAATCGTCTGACCCGCACGGGTGGACGCTGCCCGGGCTGCGCGACGGCGATCCCCGGCATCTGGGCGTAAGTGCCGTTCCCCGCCGGATGCCTGCAGGAAGGCTCGCCGCCTCCGCGAAGAGCCTTCTCGTCCGCCGTGCCCGCAGGGTGCGCTATTCCCGGCCGGCGGGGCAGACCAAACCAGCAAAGGAGGTGAGAAGATGGCCAAGCTCTACGCCCAAGTCGTAGGGGTGGTCCTCCTGATCCTGGGCATCGTCGGATTCTTCGTCAACACCCTGCTCGGCGTGCCCACGACGACGACGCACAGCCTCGTTCATCTGATCAGCGGGGCCTGGGGCGCCTACGCCGGGTTCGCCAGCGGACTGGGCGGACCCAAGGCCTTCGCGCAGATCTTCGGCATCATCTACACGGTCGTTGCCGTGGTCGGGTTCCTGTCGGCAGGTTTCCTGGCGAACCTGGGCATCCCGACGAACGCGACATATAACATCATTCACCTCATCGTCGGGCTCTGGGGGCTTTACGCTGGCTTCACGGGCGGGCGAGGAACCTCCTAGGACGGGCGGACTGCCGCCGTGTCGCGGTGGAGAAGGCGCAGGCCCTCGAACCCTGGTTCGAGGGCCTGCCCGGTTGTGGAGCAGGAGGTGCAGTGTCGTGGAACGCTGGCGCGCCGGGACCGGGCGAGGGAAGGCGGAGCCGCTCTGGAGCCGGCGCGGGGATTCGAACCCCGGACCTGCGCATTACGAGTGCGCTGCTCTACCACTGAGCTACGCCGGCCCGGCGAGCAGTGACCATTGTACCATGGGCTTTCCCGGCCCAGGAAATCTCCCGGCCCGACGCCACACGACTCGCCGCGCGCCGGTCGATTCTGCCGCCGACGCCAACCCTGATCCCGGTCACGAGCCGCAGCGGGTCTCGTCGCCCGCGGCCATCCGGCACGAGAGGAATTGTGCCGATGTGCGCGAAGATGCGGTCAGAAACGCCGGAACCCCCCTGGGGCTCCGTGGTGCCGGTCGCCGCGGCGGGGGATCGGGGGCAGCGGATGAACGAACGCCTCTGGGAGATCTACGAGCAACTCTGTCTGGTGGAGATGCGGGGCCTCGACGAGTTCGTCCGGCGGGTCAAGGGCGGTGAGTTCGGCGATTTCTCGCGGGACGACATGATCGCCTTCCTGCGGGAGATAGAAGCCAACATGCTGGACAATATCCAGACGAAAGCCCTGGAGCACCACGTCTACGCGGAGATGGCCGAAGAGGTCTCCGAGCAGACGCAGCGCATGTTCGACGAGTTGATCGAAGAGTTCGAGCGCGCCTGACGGCCGGCGCACCCACCGCTCGGGCACGTCCCGCGGAATGCCCTCGCGCCACTCGCCTGTGACTGTCCAGGTGCTCGCCGCCGAGCCCGACGATCCGCGCGTGCGCGAGGCCTGGGAGACTCTGGCCGCGGAAGGGTCGCTGCATTACACTCCCGCCTGGTTCGCCGCCCTCGCGCCCGACGTGGGTGAACGGCTGATCGTCTTCCTGGCCCTGCGCGCCGACCGGCCTGCGGCGCTCCTCCCGGCGTTCGTGGCGCGCCGGCCCCGCGATGCCGTGCACCATCCGCGCCGAGCCGTGCTCGGGGCAGGGCAGATGATCCAGATCCTGGCGGCGCTGGTGCCCGGCCTGCCCTCCCTAATCGCCCGGGTAGCTCAGCGTCCCCTCCTGGGGGTGGTGGACCGTCTGCTCCTGCCCGGCCTGGTCTTCACCAGCCCGTTCGGCTATGCGAGTGAGGTGCTGATCGCTCCAGGTGACCCCGACCCGGATGGGGCCATCGACGCGCTGCTGGCGGCAGCGCAGGCCTGGGCTTCGGCTCACCGGCTCCGGATCCTTGCCGCTCTCTGGCTCGGAGGCCCACAGACCCGGCTCCTGGCCGCCCTGCGCCGCGCCGGCTACGCCATCGGCGCGGTTCGTGCCACCTACCGCCTGCGGGTCCCCTGGTCGGCGTTTGACCAGTACCTCGCCTCATTCCACAGCGCTCGCCGCGTGCGCCTGCGGCACGAGATGGCGACATTCGCGCGGGGTGGCCTGAACGTGGTCCGGGTCGAGACCTGGTCGGCGATCGAGGCGCCGGCCGTGCGGCTGGCAGTGGCGCTCCAGCAGCGGTACGGGGAGCGGATCAGCGTCGAGACGCTGACCCGCCGGTACCGTCGGGCGGCGGAGTACCTCGGCCACGCGGCCCTCTACCTGGCGGCCTACCGGGGCACCGACCTCGTCGGGTTCGTCGCGGCCTTTCAGCACAACGGGGTCCTCTACCCGAAGTTCGTCGGCTTTGACTATGCCGTGTCCGAAACGTGGTTCGTTTACTTCAACCTGGTCTACTATCGCCTGCTCGAAGCGGCCATGGCCTTAGGAATCCGCGAGATCTACTACGGCCCGTCCGCGGACGCCGGGAAGTTGTTGCGCGGATGCGACATCGAGCCGGTGTACTGTGGCTACCGCGCGCTCTCCCGAGGCGCCGACCGGCTGGTCCGCCGGTACCTGCCGCGCCTGCACCGCCAGACGGTCGAGCGCACCCGCGCGCTGCTGGCGCGGCTCGACCGTGATCCCGCTCCGCTGGCCGGCTGGGGAGAGGCTGCGGGCGTCGCCGACTAGTCCGCAGACGGCGGCCCGGCTGTCACCGGCCCGTCCGAGCCCGGCGGAATCTGCGAGACGACCAGCCGGTACTTC
>Ga0209172_10003650_pt1 | contig 22905 bp, 24 predicted proteins | sample LarsenN4metaG_FD_184113 | JGI IMG/M metagenome (GOLD analysis project Ga0209172, IMG submission 184113) | Hot spring sediment bacterial and archeal communities from British Columbia, Canada, to study Microbial Dark Matter (Phase II) - Larsen... ... | reverse complement strand
CAGGCGAACTACGAGGTCGGCCCGGAGCTGATCGAACGCTTCCTCTCGGCCGATGCCGACAACACAAGGTACTTCGTCCCGGCCGCGCGCCCGGGCCACGCGCTGTTCGACCTCGCCGGCTACATCGTCGATCGCCTCAAGCGCGCGGGCATCGAGCAGATCGAGGACCTCGGGCATTGCACCTATGGCGACCCGCAGAAGTTCTACTCCTACCGGCGCGCCATGCACCGCGCCGAGCCTGACTACGGCCGCCACGTAAACGCGATCGCGCTCGCCGACTGATGCGGCCACCTGCCGAAAGCGCGGCGCCCGCCCGCGAAGGACGACTCTTTCCCTGCGCCCGCGGGCAGCGCAGCGCGCCGCCGCAAGGGAAAAAGTTGCGGGACAACAAGGGGTCCGTATTGCCAGGCCGCGCGGCTCCTTGTTATCACCACGCCGTCCCCGGACCGGGGACACGAGCGCGGTCGGTCCGCCCTGATCCAGTGTTGCGTCCGAACCCGCCCGTTTCGAGGTTATTGCGCGCTTTCCGGGCAACCCGCCCTCGTTCGCCCGGTGTGCTGGTGCGCGAGGAGGCGGCCATGGCGGCGAAGAATGGAGCGATCAAGCTCGTCGCCGGCAACTCCAATCCCAAGCTCGCCGGTGCCATTGCCGCCTATCTTGCGACGCCACTGACGCAGGCCGTCGTGCGGCGTTTCGCCGACATGGAGATTTTCGTCGAGATCCAGGAAAACGTGCGCGGCGCCGACGTCTTCGTGATCCAATCGACGTCGTATCCCGCCAACGACCATCTGATGGAGCTGCTGATCATCATCGACGCGCTGCGGCGCTCCTCGGCGCGGCGCATCACGGCGGTGATACCCTATTTCGGCTACGCTCGGCAGGACCGCAAACCCGGCCCCCGCACGCCGATTTCGGCCAAGCTCGTCGCCAACCTGATCACCACCGCCGGCGCCGACCGGGTGATGACGCTCGACCTGCATGCCGGTCAGATCCAGGGCTTCTTCGACATCCCGACCGACAATCTGTACGCCTCGCCGATGATGACGCGCGACATCAAGGAGCACTTCGACGTCGGCCAAGTGACCATCGTGTCGCCGGACGTGGGCGGGGTGGCGCGGGCGCGCGGACTCGCCAAGCGCATCAATGCCCCACTCGCCATCGTCGACAAGCGCCGCGAGCGGCCGGGCGAGTCCGAGGTAATGAATGTGATCGGCGATGTGCAGGGCCGTGCCTGCATCCTGGTCGACGACATCGTCGATTCGGGCGGCACCATGGTCAACGCCGCCGACGCCCTGCTCGAGCAGGGCGCAAGTTCGGTGCATGCCTACATCACCCACGGCGTGCTCTCCGGCGGCGCGGTACCGCGCATCACCGCCTCCAAGCTCAAGGAACTGGTGATCACCGATTCGATCCAGCCGACCGAGGCGGTGCGGGTTGCGCGCAACATCCGTGTGCTGTCGGTGGCAAGCCTGATCGGCGAGGCGATTGGGCGGACCGCGGCCGAAGAGTCGGTTTCGAGCCTGTTCGATTGACGCCGTCCGCGACCCGATCGCGCCGCCGTCCCTTCCGCCCGCTTCCGCGCGAGCGTCGGTCAGCCCGGTTCGAACCTCAGGCCCGTCCCGCAATGGACGCCGATCGCGCGGGCGTCGGATTTCGACGACACCGCCCGTTGTTGCGTCGGCTGCCGCCGGCGGCCCGCAGCCATCGCCATGCGCGCGCACTTGTCCACAAGCGGAATTGATCCCAGTGCATTGCCGCAGAGTTGGCGCAGCATCGGGGTTTTCCGGCCACGCCACGAATCCGGGCGAATCCTCAAGGCCTTCCGCCCGCGGACACACGGTTGCAGGCGGACTCGAGCCCGATATATTCGGATTCGCAGGTGATTCGCGGTGTCGAGTCAACCGCAGACGCCAAGGGGCGCCGCGTCACCCTGTAACGGTCGGTCTAGGCGTGCCTTGCGGCGTCGCGTGCGCGTGTGGTTGGCGCGTCAACCAACCTCACTTTCAAGCGACAATTCGGAGACGGCATGCCTTTGATCCAGCTCCCGGAGCAACAACGGACGAATCCGCTTGACGTGGTCGAACGCATCGCCGCCGGGAACGACTGGTCGTTCGAGCGCGCCGGCGACGACGAAATCACCATGCTGGTCGGCGGCCGCTGGAACGACTACCAGATTTCCTTCACCTGGATGCATGACATCGAGGCGCTGCATCTGGCCTGTGCCTTCGATCTGAAGGTGCCCGAGCGCCGCCGCCCCGAGGTGCAGCAGCTCATCTCCTTCATCAACGAGCAATTGTGGATCGGTCATTTCGATCTGTGGAGTCAGGATGGCCTCGTCATGTTCCGCCACGCGCTGGTGCTGGCCGGCGGGGTCGAGGCCGGCAATCAGCAATGCCAGGCGCTGCTGCTGAGCGCGATCGAGGCCTGCGAGGGCTACTATCCTGCCTTCCAATTTGTGGTCTGGGCCGGCAAGTCGCCGCGCGACGCGCTCGATGCCGCCATGTTCGAAACGAGCGGCGAGGCGTAGCGCAAGGCGGCCTTGCGCCCCAGGCAAGATCCGCGGCTGACGGCGCAGACCGGGCTTCGGCGCGCATCGCGCGCGACGAATTCCGGCCCTGCTGCTGCGCCGAAACATCCACCCTTCCACGCACAAAGTTGCTCTACAGGCCCGCAAGCCTGGCCCGGGCCGTAACGGCACCCTGACGGACCGACCGCGACGCGCTAAAAGACCCGCATGACCAGACCCCTCGCCGACCGCATTGCGCTGGTGACCGGCGCCTCGCGCGGTATCGGTTTCGCCACCGCCCGCGCCCTTGCGCAGGCGGGCGCGCATGTGGTTGCGACCGCCCGCACGACCGGAGGGCTGGAGGAGCTCGACGACGCGATCCGCGCCGCGGGCGGCACGGCCACGCTTGTGCCGCTCGACCTGCGCGACGTGGCGGGCATCGAGCGGCTCGCTCTCGCCCTCAACGAGCGCTACGGCCGCCTCGACGTCTTCATCGGCAATGCCGGACTGGCCGGCTCCAGTTCGCCGCTCGATCATTATCAGCCGTCGGAGTGGGAGGAGGTCATGGCGGTGAACCTCACCGCCAACTGGCATTTCATCCGCACGCTGCATTCCCTCTTCCTGCGCGCGGACGCAGCCCGCCTGGTTTTCGTCACCTCGGGCAATGCTGCCAACGCGCGCGCCTATCGCGGGCTCTATTCCGTCTCCAAGGCCGCGCTTGAGGTGCTGGCCCGTGTCTATGCCAACGAGACGGCTTCGACGGCGATCCGCGTGAACCTGTTCAATCCCGGCCCCACCCGCACGCGCATGCGCGCGGCGGTGATGCCGGGCGAAGACCCGATGACGCTGCCGCATCCGGACGAGGTGGCGGCCGCCATCGTGCCGATGTGCCTGCCCACGTTCGGCGAAAGCGGCAAGCTCTACGATTTCCGCGCAGGCAGGCTGCTGTCGTTCCGGCCGCCGGCGTGAGAGGCGATGCCCCGCGGCGTTGCCCGCTTCAAAGCAGCCGGCGAAAAAGCAACCGGGGGTGCGCGGGCCGCGCTACCCCCTCACATCCAGCGGGACATCCGTGCAGCGGCCATCCTTGCCGTAGACGCAGTCGATCGATCGAGGTTCGGCGCGATGGAGCGGCGGCAGACCCGCTCCGCTCCACGGCCGGCGCACCGCACGGTAGTCGTGCACGACGTAATTGACCTGCGTCAACGGCGGTGCGCGGCGGATGTAGCGCACCTCTTTTTCGATAATGGTGTGCCTGTGACGGACGACGCCGACGTGGCGGACCTGCCGGTCGTGGACGACAAGGTGGTTCTTGGTGACGAGGCGTCGCTTCACCGGCACCACGCTCTGCGTCTCGATCACGCGCGAGTGGTCGATGTCGCGGCTGGTCTTGACGACCTCCTGACTGTCGTAATGGGGACGCGGCGCGGGACAATTGCGGCAGTTCTTGCGTTCGGAGGCCGATGCGGCCCCGCCAACAAGCGCAAGCCCGAGCAGGATCAGCGCGGCGATTGTGACTGGCTTCATCATGAGGCTCTCTTGATCGGTTCGAGAGTTGCGGCCTCCTCATGAGCGGGTGCCGGCGGCTCGAACTGCGCCTTCACCCGACTGCAGGTTATCCGAGGGTCCTTCAGCCGCGCGAAAATGCTTACCGGCTGGTTAACGCAGATCATTCTCTCTTTCGTGTTCGGCGCTTGCGAGCGGCATACGGATTCTCCTTCTCGCGCAGCGTCAGCCGGATCGGCGTGCCGGGAAGATCGAAGGCATCGCGCAGCGCATTGACGAGATAGCGCCGGTAGTGGTCGGGCACGGCATTCGCCCGGGTGCAGAACAGCACGAAGCTTGGCGGCCGCGCCTTCGGCTGGGTGATGTAGTTGAGGCGGATGGGGCGACCGGAGACGGCGGGCGGCGGATGCGCCTGCACCACCTCGCCGAGGAAGCGGTTGAGCGCGGCCGTCGACGCCCTTCGGTTCCAGGCCTCGTGCATGGCGACGATCGCCTGCATCAGCCGGTCGAGTCCCTCCCCGGTCAATCCCGACACGCCGACCACGGGCACGCCCTTGAGCTGCGGCAGTCTGCGCTCCGCCTCCTCGCGCAGGCTCGCGAGGCTCTTGCCGGCGCTCTCGCGCAGATCCCATTTGCTGATGGCGATGACGAGCGCGCGGCCCTCGCGCTCCACCAAATCGGCGATCCGCAGGTCCTGATCCTCGAACGGCCGCTCGACGTCGACGAGCAACACCACCACCTCGGCGAAGCGGATGGCGTTGATGGCGTCGGCCACCGAGAGCTTCTCGATCTTTTCCTGCACCTTCGGCGGACGGCGCAGACCCGCGGTGTCGTAGAGCCGGAACTCCCGCCCCTGCCAGTGCAGGTCCACGGCGATGGCGTCGCGCGTGATACCGGCCTCCGGTCCGGTCAGCAGCCGCTCTTCGCCGATCAGGCGGTTGACCAGCGTCGACTTACCCGAATTTGGCCGCCCGACGACGGCAACGCGGATCGGCTTCGGCGCTCCGGACGTCGCGGTCTTCGCGGCGGGTGCCGCGGTCGCACCCGGCAGCGCCGTGCGCAGGGCCTCGAACAGATCGGCCATGCCCTCGCCGTGCTCGGCCGAGATCGCAACCGGTTCGCCAAGACCGAGCGAATGCGCCTCCAGCACCCCCGCCTCGCTGCCCTTCGCCTCGGCTTTGTTGGCGACCAGGATCACCGGCTTGCCCGAGCGGCGCACGAGGTCGGCGAAGACGCGGTCGTCCGGCACCGGTCCGACCCGCGCATCGATCAGGAACAGGACGGCGTCGGCCTTGGCGATCGCCGCCTTGGTTTGCGCCAGCATGCGGCCGGCTAGGCTTTCCGCGCCGGCCTGCTCAAGGCCCGCGGTGTCGATTGCCGTGAACACAAGGTCGCCGAGCCGCGCTTCGCCCTCACGGCGGTCGCGCGTCACCCCCGGCCGGTCGTCGACGAGCGCAAGCCGCTTGCCGACGAGACGATTGAACAGCGTCGATTTGCCGACATTGGGCCGGCCGACGATGGCGACGGTGAAGCTCATGGCTCGATGCTGCGCCTGCGGAAAGGGACCCTGACTTGGTCGGCCCGGGAGCCGGCAAGTCCACCAAAAGTCCGTTCAGCGCGAGAACGTGCCGGGCGGAGGCGGATCGGGGAAGGGCGACGAGGTTCGCGGCTGCGCGGGTTGAGAAGTGGTCTGCGGCGGTGCCGGCCACGGAGCGGGAGCCGGAGCGCCGGGCTGCGGCGCAGGCCAGGGCGCGGGCTGCTGTTGGGCAGCCGGTGCCGGCCGTTCCTGCGCGGCCGCCGGGGGCGCAGCCGCTTGGCGCGGCCTCGAGGCAGGCCGCGGCTTGGGCTTGGCCTTGGGCTTGGCCTTGGGCGGCTCCGGTTCGTCGGCCCGCACAACCTGCGGCTCCGGTTCCGCCGGCGCCTGATAGCCCTTCACGAGTTCGGGCGGCATGCCCTGCGGCACACCGGGAACGCCTTCGGGAAAGACCGGCTTGCGCTCGCCGGGCAAAGGCTTCTTCGGGTTGAGCCAGTCGCCGATGTCGAAGGTCTCGCAGCCGCCGAGCACAAGCCCGATCATCAGCAACCATGCAGAGAGAACGGCGCGGCGGCGCATCGAATAGCCTCAGCCCTTGCGGTCGGCGGCAACCAGCGCCATGAGAACCTCGACTTGGCTGCGCGTTCCGGGCGGAGTCTCGGCGTCGGCCAGCACCATGTCGGACCAGCGCCGCGTGGCGGCCACGTCGTTGGCCCGCCAGGCCGCGAGCGCAAGCAGGGCGCGGGCGCTGTGACGGAAGGCCTTGTCGGCGCCGGTCAACGGTTCGAGCCGTTGCTTCATCTCGTCGAAGGAGGCGGTGTCGACCAGGATCATGCCTGCGCGCAGCGCGGCGAGTTCGCGCATGGTCGCCGGCACGCTGTTGTCACCGGCAAGCGCGTCATAGATGGCGACCGCTGCCTTTGGGTCGCGCTGCGCTGTTTCCGCGGCCTCGCGGAATTTCGCCAGCATGCGATAGCTTGCGGGCGCCTCGGCGGCGAGCTTGGCGAAGGCGGCCTCGGCCTCCGCGTGCTTGCCCTGCTCTGCGAGCGCCACCGCCGCCTGAAAAGCCGTGCCCGCCTCGGCGGCCCGCTGGGCTTCCCACCATTCGTAGGCCCGCCATCCGCCGACCGCGGCAACCAGCAGAACGCAGGCCGCGATGAAATAAGTGCCGTAGCGCTGCCACAGCTTCTTGAGCTGTTCGCGGCGAACTTCCTCGTCCACTTCGTGGAAAATGTCGGACACGAATATTCCCCTTCCGCCCCCGGTACCGGGCCGCCGCTAAGACCCTCAACACACAAGTAAAATACCGATGTGGCGGCGGCAAGGCAAAACGGCCGCGCAAGTGGATGACGCCGGACAGCGGACTGGCGTGCCGCTCGTGCCTGCCGGTTATGTCTTTTTCATGCCGTAGACGTGATCGGGGCCCGGAAAGGCGCGTGCGCGCACGTCCTTGGCATAGCCTGCAATCGCCGCCTCGATGCCCGGGCCGATATCGCCGTAACGCTTGACGAATTTGGGCACGCGCGGCGACAGCCCGAGCATGTCCTCCAGCACCAGAATCTGGCCGTCGCAGGCCGCGCTCGCGCCGATGCCGATGGTCGGCACCGGCACTTGGCCGGTGATGCGGCGCGCCAACGGCTCGGCCACCGCCTCGATCACGATGGCGAAGGCGCCGGCATCGGCCACCGCCTTGGCATCGTCCTCGATCGGACCCCAGTCCTTCTCCTCGCGCCCCTGGGCGCGGAACGAGCCGATGGTGTTGATCGCCTGCGGCGTGAGCCCGATGTGCCCCATCACCGGCACGCCGCGCTCGGTCAGGAACGCCACCGTCTCGGCCAGCCGGCGCCCACCCTCGACCTTGATCGCACCGCAACCCGTCTCCTTCATCACCCGCGCGGCGCTCATGAACGCCTGCTCCTTGGATGCCTCATACGAGCCAAACGGCATGTCGACGACGACGAGCGCGCGCCGCGAGCCGCGCATCACCGCCCGCCCCTGCAGAATCATCATCTCGAGCGTGACCGGGACCGTGGTCTCGAGCCCGTGCATCACCATGCCGAGCGAGTCGCCGACCAGGATGACATCGCAATACTTGTCGACCAGACGCGCCGTATGGGCGTGATAAGACGTCAGGCAGACGATCGGCTCACCGCCCTTTCGGCCACGAATGTCCGGGGCGGTCAGGCGCTTGATCTGCTCTTGGACCGACATGTCCGATCTCGCACTATCTGCCAAACACGGCGACGCCGATGACATAGGGATGGAAGTAGCGCACCAGCAAGATATACAGCACGGTGCCTGCTGCGACCGCAATCGCATCCTTTCGCAGACCGCCAATCGGAATCTGCGGGCCTCCCGCATCGGTCCGGTGCCGGAGCGAGATACGGTCGAACACCGCCCAGCCGAGGATCGTGCCGAACAGCACGATCGAGGCGAGGTCGCCGTTGGCGATCAGATGCGCTGCCGCCCAGAGCTTGATGCCGGCGAGAAACGGATGCTTCAGCGCCACCTTGATGCGCCCGGGGACGTAGGCCGCCATGATCATGATCACCGCCGGCCACACCAGAAACGCGCCGAAATGACGCAACCCGATCGGCGGATGCCAAAGCTCGATCCGCCCGCCGGACCGATCAAGGCCGTAACCGAAGGCGATCAGCAGGATACCTGCGAGCGAAACAAGCGAATAGATCGCCTTGTAGGGGCCAAGACCAAGGCGATCGACCATGCCTTGCCGCGCTGCGCGAAAGGCGGTGAGCGTGTGCGGCGCGAGCAGCACCGCAAGGCCGAAGACGAGGATCACAAGTCCCATCGCACGCTCCAGGCCGCAGACGGCCGCGCCACGCGAGCCTACCACGGCGGCCGCCGGCGACCCATGCATGCGCCGTCGGCAGCCGCTATCATGGGTCGATGATGGAGAAGTTCGTTCGCGAGCCGGAACGGCGGCTGGCCGTGCGCGGCGAATATGAGGTGGTGGTGCTGGGCGGCGGCCCGGCCGGGATCGCCGCCGCCGCCGCGGCCGCAGGCTGTGGCCGCAAGACGCTGCTGGTCGAACGCTACGGCTTTCTCGGCGGCATGGGCACGGCCGCCGGCGTCACCAATTTCTGCGGGCTGCACGCCAACGTGCATGGCGAGATCCGCCAGGTGGTGCATGGGATCGCCGACGAGATTCTGGCCCGGCTCGACCGGCTCGGCGGGCTGAACGCGCCGCACACGGTGTTCGGCAAGATCGCTGCCCAGGCCTACGATACGGCCGCCTACAAGTGCGCGGCCGACGATCTCCTGCTCGCTCGCGGCTGCGACATCCTGTTCCATGCGCTCGGCGCCGGCGTGGTGATGGACAACGCGGAGCGGATCGGCGCGCTGATCGTGGAAACGAAATCCGGTCGCGCGGCCGTGGTCGGCCGCCTCTTCATCGACTGCTCGGGCGACGGCGATCTTGCCGCCTGGGCCGGCGCGCCGTTTGAACTCGGCGACGGCAACGGCTCCATGCTCTATCCGAGCCTGATGTTTCGTCTCAACGGCGTCGATCCCGCAGCCGCCGGAGAAGCCTGGAGAACGATCCCCGAGCTGATGGAAGACGCGAAACGGCGCGGTTACACCTTTCCGCGCAGCGGCGCGATTGTGCGGCCGCAACGGAACCCGATCGAATGGCGCGTCAACGTCACGCAGATGCGCAAACCCGACGGCGGGCCGCTCGACGGCACCAACGCGGACGACCTCACCACGGGCGAGATCGAGGGACGGCGGCAGGCGATGGCGTTCTGCGAATTCCTGCGGCGCGAGGCGCCGGGCTTCGGCAATGCCTATATCGTCGACACCCCGCCGCAGATCGGCATCCGCGAGACGCGCCGCATCGTCGGCGCCTATCAGCTTACCGGTGAGGACGTGCTCGGCTGCGCAAGCTTTGCCGACGCCATCGGCGTCAGCGGCTGGCCGATCGAGCAGCACGTGGCGGGCGCCGTGCAATGGCTTTGGCCGGAAATTCCGCAATCGCGCGGCTTCTGCCAGCTTCCCTATCGCATGCTGCTGCCGCGCAAGGTCCGCAACCTTCTGGTGGCCGGCCGCTGCGCCTCGATGACGCACGCGGGCCAGTCGGCGGCGCGCGTCAGCGGCGCCTGCTTCGTCATGGGTGAGGCGGCGGGCCATGCCGCCAATCTCGCCCTTGCCGGCAACCGCGAACTTGCCGACATTGCCATCGAGACGCTGCAGGAGTCCTTGCAGAACGCTGGCGCCTACCTCGGCCGCGACGTCGCATGAGCGAACGGGAGAGAACCTGAATGAGAACGGGATTTGCGGCCGCATTGCTCGGCCTCTGTCTTGCTACCGGTCCGGCCGCGGCGCAGGACTGGCCGGTCAAGCCGGTCCGGATCGTGGTGCCGTTCGGGGCCGGCTCGACACCCGACGTGGTCGCGCGGCTGATCGCCGACCATCTGCAGAAGAAGCTCGGCCAGCCGTTCATCGTCGAGAACAAGCCCGGCGCCAGCGGCAACACCGGCACCGACGCCGTGGCCAAGGCCGCGCCCGACGGCTCCACCATCGGCATCAGCATCGGCGGTCCGCTCGCCATCAACACCCTTCTGTTCTCCAAGCTGCCCTACGATCCCAGGACCGACATTGCGGCGGTGACCCAGCTCGTGACCCAGCCGAGCGCGCTTGCGGTCAATTCCGACGTTAAGGTTAACAGTGTGGCGGAACTGGTGGCGCTGCTCAAACGGGAGCCCGGCAAATACAATTACGGATCAATCGGCAACGGCTCGCTGTCGCACCTGGCGATGGAGGCGATCGCGCTGAAGAGCGGCACCCGCATGGTGCACGTCCCCTACCCCTCCTCGCCGGCGGCCATGACCGCAATCATACGCGGCGACGTGCAGATGGGCTGCCTGCCCGCGATCGCGGTCAAGCCGCATGCGGATGCGGGCAAGGTGCGCATGCTTGCGGTCTCGACCGCGAAGCGATCCCCCTATCTGCCCGAAATCCCGACGCTGAAGGAGGCGGGAATCGACGTCGAAGCCGACGCCTGGATGGGAATGATCGCACCGGGCGCCACGCCCCCGGCCATCGTTGCGAAAATTCAGCGCGAGGTGGTAGAAGCACTGGGGACGGCGGCGATCCGCGACAAGCTTGCGGCTCAGTTGATGGAGCCGGTCGGCAACACGCCGGCGGAGTTCCGCGCGCGCATCGACGGCGAGATCGCCCGCTGGGCGCCGGTGATCCAGGCCGCAAATATCAAGGTCAACTAGGCGGCCGCGGCCGGCGCCGGAAGGTAGCGTGGGAGTGAGGCAATGAGCGATCCATATCCCGAGGTCAATGGGGACGAATCGGGCATTGTTCCGAACCAGAGTGCGCGCGCATCCGAGTGGCCGAAGAAGATCCGCACCCTGACCGCGGCGGAACTCGACCGGCTGACCATCGATGGCTCGGGTCGTTTCTACTGGGATGGAAAGCTTGTGACCTACGATCCTCCGGCACCGCCAAAGCCCCAGCAGGACCGCCGGGCGGATACGCTCGAACCCTCCGCACTCGCAACGCTCGACCGCACCGAAGACGACGGCAATGGGCGCAAGGCGCCGGAACCGATCGAGGGCGCCGAAATTCCCGGCTCGGTCGAGGCGCGCGCGCGCCGCGACGACATGCGCGCGGTCGACCTCGACAATGTTGCGACGGTACCGCCCCCCGTGGCCCCCGTGCCCGAGCTGCGTGCCCCGGCAGTGGCGGACGAGGCGGCGCTCGTTGCGCCCGCTCTGCGCATGCCCGAACGCATGCGGCTCTCGTTGTCGCGCTGGCAGTCGCTCGGGGCGATCATCGTTGTGCTCGGCGTGCTGATCGGCGCCTCGGGCATGGCGGCCTACGGCTTCGTGGTGGCGCACGACTGGGGTTGCCGCACCGGCATGATCACGAGCTATTGCCCGCCCAATCCGGCGGCACGCCCATCCGCCCCGGTTCGCCCGGACATTCCGGCCTGAACGCGCGGCTGGCGCTGGCGCGGTTGTCCACCGCGCGCCGTCCGGACCGGCGCATGCTTTGACTTCGCGCCTTGGGGCGGGAAACATGGCGGGTGATGAGTCGCCTGCCGGCCTTCTTCTACGCGCTCGCGCGCAAGGTTGACGCAGCCCCGCCGCCCGAGCGCGGAGAGGACACCCGTACCGTGGACGAAACGGGCGAGGGGACGCCTGCGCCTTCGGCCGGCGCACGCCGCGGCGACGAGGGAGGCAACCTCGCCGTACCGGCCAAGATGCCGGAGAGCGCCCCGCAAAAATCCGCCGACGACCCGCGCGACAGCCGCAACGTGCGGCCGCTCGGCATCATGGATTTGAGCCGTCTGTCGATCGACAACGACGGACGCCTCTATTGGGACGGCAAGCCGGTCGAGGTGCGTCGGCGGATCACGATGTCGCGCGCGCAGGTGATCGGCGCGAACGTGATCGGCGCCTTCATCGTGATCGGCGCGGTCGGTGCTGCGGTACAGGGCATGCTCGCCGCGCGCGATCTTGCCTGCCGCTTCGGCTGGACGACGAGTTATTGCACGTTGCCGCAGACCGCGCCGCCCGCTCGGCCGCGCGACATTCCGGCCTGACGGCGCTGCCTCGCTGCCTCTCAGACCACCGGCGAGCGCCCGCCGTCGACGTTGATCGCGGTGCCGGTGATGTAGGAGGCGGCGTCGGAGACGAGAAAGCAGGCGAGATTGGCGAATTCCTCCGCCTTTCCGACACGGCCGAGCGGAATCTCCTTTTCGCGTGCCTTGTAATAGTCGGCGAGCGGCACGTTGGCGCGCCCGGCCGCCTGCACATGCTGATCGGCCTCGATCAAGCCGACCAGCATGGCGTTGACCAGCACGTTGAAGGGCGCGAACTCGTGCGCGAGCACCTTGGTCATGGCCATGCCAGCCGCGCGCGAAACCGAGGTGGGCATGCTGTTCGGCCGCGGCGCTTTTGCGCCGATGTTGAGCACGTTGATGATGCGCCCCCAGCGCCGCTCCTTCATCTGCGGCGCGACCAGGCGGATAAGGCGGATGGCGGCGAACAGCTTCTGCTCCAGGTCGTGTTGCAGGATCTCGTCGGTCAGTTGCTCGAACGGTGCCGCGCGCGAGGTTCCGGCATTGTTGACCACGATGTCGATCTTGCCGAACGCCTGCATCGCCTCGTCATAGGCGCGCCCGATGTCGACGGCGCGGCCGACATCGGCCTGCGCACCGGCAACGCGGCCGGCAGCGACCGCCCTGATCGTCGCCAGCGCCGCGTCCAACGCCTCGCGCCCGCGCGCAACGATTGCCACGTCGGCACCGGAGGCGGCCAGACGCTTTGCCACCGCAAGCCCAATGCCCTTGGAGCCGCCGGTGACGATGGCCGAGCGGCCGGACAAACTGATCTGCATCGCGAACCTCTCCCTGATCTGCCTCGGTCGCCATCACACCATGTCGGTCCGGCGCGCCACAAGACGATGGATCAACCGGCCCGAGGAGACGCTGACGACCGCCTCGTCGACGAGCAGCACCGCGCCCGCAAGCGAAGCGCGCACCAAACCGGCGTCGAAGGCCGCATAGAGCCGGCCGTGGTGGTCGCGCCGGTCCTCACCCGTTGTCACGCGCCAGCTCAGGTAGAGAATCCCGCCCGGCCTGAGCAGCGCCAGAAGCCGCGCGGCGGCGGGCGCGATCTGGTCGCGGGGCAGATGCATGATGACGGTTTCGCACAACACGTTGTCGAAGGCGCGCTCGGCAAGTCCGGCAAGCGCCGGCAGCGCCGCCTGCTCGAAGCAAAGCTGCGGATAGCGCCGGCGCGCTTCGCGCAGTAGCGCGGGGGAGGCATCGTATCCCCGCGCCGGGAATCCGTTGGCATTGAGCCAGGCGACCTCGCGCCCGCTGCCGCAGCCGATATCGGCGGTAAGCCCCGGCCGGAAGTGCCGGCGAATCAGCACGTGCAGATCGGCCGGCGGCGGCTGCCTGTGCCAGTCCTCGGCAAAGGCCGCGGCGGCGGCGTCATAGGCCCTGAGGGTCGGCGGGTCCATGCCGGAAGACCGTCGCCTCGACGCGGCGGCGGCCGCGATCGAGCGCGAAGCGTTCGTTGGTCATCGTCAGCAGCAGGATGGTCAGGCCGACAGCATGCACGAACAGGATGACATGAAAGGCCGCAACCCAGGGCTCCTGCAGCGGCAGGGCGCCAAACGGAAACGGCAGCGCGTCGATGAAGGCGATGCGGCTTGCGAACACGAGCGCGAGCGTGCCGAACAGGGCCACCGCGGGCGCGCGCGACAGCAGCGTCTCACGATGCCCGCGCCAAAGCTCCACCGCCGCCATCGCCGGCAGCCAGGCGAGCAACAGCGACGAGACCAGCACGCGCAGGCGCAGATCGTCGAGAAATCCGGGCAGCAGACAGAACGCAAGCCAAATGGCCGGCGCGCCGACGAGCACGAGCCAGAGCGGGCGCCGGCCCTCGAAGGTGCGCGCACCCTGCCAGCAGCAGGCGAAGGCGGTGACGATCAAGGCCACGCCGGCGCCGATCGCGCGCAGTTCGCCGCCCAGGCCGTACGCAAAAAACACGAGGCCCGCGAGCGTGGCGAACAAATAGGTGCAGGCCCACCACACGAGCCAGACCGCCCGGCGATGCCGCAGCCAGATCGAGAGCATCGTCGCGGCAACCAGCACCTTGGCCGCGGCGCCGAACACGAGGACTGTGGGGGTGTCAAAGGGCATGCGGTTGACGAGGCGGTCGGCGAGCGAGGTTCGGAGCGTCACGCCGCTGACGGGGGATCAAACAGCGGCCCGCGGCGAAGCGGATTCAGCGGCCGTGCGCCGCCAGCGCCGCACGGTACGCCTCCGGCGCAAATCCGACCAGCAGCTTTTCGTCCCCGAGTTCAAGGACCGGCCGCCTGATCATGGACGGCTGCGCCAGCATCAGCGCGATGGCGCGGCTTTCGTCGAGGCTCTGCTTATCCTTGTCGGGAAGCCTGCGGAACGTCGCGCCCGAACGGTTGAGGAGGACCTGCCAGCCGAGCGTCTTGCACCAACCCTCCAGCAGTGCGCGATTAAGGCCCTGGGTTCTGTAATCGTGAAAAGCGTATTCAACGCCATGCTTGTCGAGCCAGGCGCGCGCCTTTCGCATCGTGTCGCAGTTCTTGATACCGTAAAGCGTGATAGACATGAGGCCCCGTGTCTTCGTCCCCTCATTCCCACTCTATGGTGCCCGGCGGTTTCGAGGTCACGTCGTAGACCACCCGGTTGACTCCCTTGACCTCGTTGATGATGCGCGTGGCGACATGGGCGAGGAACGTCATGTCGAAGGGATAGAAGTCGGCGGTCATGCCGTCGGTTGAGGTCACCGCGCGCAGGCCGACCACATGCTCATAGGTCCGGTGGTCCCCCATCACGCCCACCGTCTTCACCGGAAGCAGCACGGCAAAGGCCTGCCAGATCTCGTCGTAGAGGCCACTGCGGCGGATTTCCTCGATGAAGATTTCGTCGGCGAGCCGCAGGATGTCGAGCTTTTCCCTGGTCACCTCGCCCGGGCAGCGGATCGCAAGCCCAGGCCCGGGGAACGGATGGCGGCCGACGAACACCTCGGGCAGGCCGAGCTCGCGGCCGAGCGCGCGCACCTCGTCCTTGAACAGCTCGCGCAAGGGCTCGACGAGCTTCATGTGCATGCGCTCGGGCAGGCCGCCGACGTTGTGGTGCGACTTGATGGTGACCGACGGCCCGCCGGTGAAGGACACGCTCTCGATCACGTCGGGATAGAGCGTGCCCTGCGCCAGGAACTCGGCGCCGCCGATCGTCTTCGCCTCCTCCTCGAACACGTCGACGAAGAGCCTGCCGATGATCTTGCGCTTCTCCTCGGGATCGGTGACGCCCTTGAGCGCGCTGAGGAAGCGATCGGCGGCATGCACGTGCACGAGCGGAATGTTGTAGTGGCCGCGGAACAACGCCACGACGCGCTCGGCCTCCGCCATGCGCAGGAGGCCGTGATCGACGAACACGCAGGTGAGCTGGTCGCCGATCGCCTCATGGATCAGCACCGCCGCGACGGCCGAATCGACGCCGCCGGACAGCCCGCAGATCACCCGGCCCCTGCCCACCTGAGCGCGGATCTTCTCGATCGCCTCGTCCTTGAAGGCGCGCATGGTCCAGTCGCCGCGGCAGCCCGCGATCTTGCGCACGAAATTGCGCAGCAGGAGCGCACCGTGCGGCGTGTGCACGACCTCGAGATGGAACTGGGTGGCGTAGAACCTGCGCCTGTCGTCGGCGATCGCGGCAATCGGCGCATTCGGCGAGGTAGCGACCACGCGGAAGCCCTCGGGCGGGCGGGCCACCCGATCGCCGTGGCTCATCCAGACCGGGTATTTCTGCCCCTTCTGCCAGACGCCCTCGAACAACAGCGTGTCCTCGGTCACCAACACCTCGGCGCGGCCGAACTCGCGGTGATGACCGGCCTCCACCGCGCCGCCGAGCTGCTGCGCCATCACCTGCTCGCCGTAGCAGATGCCGAGCACCGGCACCCCGGCCTCGAACAAGTCCCGCGGCGCCATGGGCGCGTCCTTGTCGAGGACGGAGGCAGGTCCGCCGGAAAGGATCACAGCCTTCGGCTTCATGGCGGCGAAGGCCTCGGCCGCTTTGTGGAACGGCACGATCTCGCAATAGACCTTCTCTTCGCGCACGCGGCGCGCGATCAACTGCGTGACCTGGGAGCCGAAATCGACGATCAGAACCTTGTCGTGCATGTGCCTTCGATAGACGATCCTGCCCGGCCGCACCATACGGCCATCGCGCGCCCGTTCCCCTAATCGATGATATTTGGCTGCGCGTTGACGCTATTCACAGGGGACGCCGGCGATCCGCCACGATGCTGCGGCGGCGAACGCCGTTCGGTCCGCAGGGCGCTCGCGATCAAATCGCCGCCCGGCGGAGACGACCGCCCCCTCTCTCCACCCATCACGCGCGCCGCTGCAGCACGCTGACGAAAAAGCCATCGGTATCGGTGCGCCGCGGGGTCATCAGCAAGCCTTCGTCCGATATCAGCACGGCGCGGCGGAACAGGAAGGCGCGTTCCCCCAGCGCCTCGGTCACCTGGGCCGGCGGGACCACCGAATAGGCGTCGTGGCGGGCCACGAACGCGCGCACCCGGGCGCCGTTCTCTTCCTCCAGCACCGAGCAGGTGACGTAGGCGATGCGTCCGCCCGGACGCGGCAGCGCCGCCGCCCGCTCGAGCGTCTCGTTTTGCTCCTTCAGACGCAGCGCGAGCGCGCCCGGCCGCAGGCGCCACTTGGCGTCCGGATTGCGCCGCCAGGCCCCCGTGCCGGTGCAAGGCGCATCGATCAGCACGAGGTCGATGCGGCCGGCCAGGTCGGCGATCTCGGACCCGTCCGGTCTTGGCGTGCGCACCTGCACATTGCGGGCGCCGGCCCGCTCCAGCCGGTCGTGGATCGGCGCAAGCCTGCGCTTGTCGCGGTCGGTGGCGTAGATCTGCCCCTTGTTCCGCATGGCGGCACAGAGCGCAAGCGTCTTGCCGCCGGCGCCGGCGCAAAGATCGACCACCTGCTCGCCGGGCTTCGCCGCCGCAAGCAGCGCGGCAAGCTGCGAGCCTTCGTCCTGAATTTCGATCCAGCCCTTGCGATAGGCGGGCTCGGCATGGATGGCCGGACTCTTGGCGTCGGCGCCGAGGCGGATGCGCAAGCCCACCGGCGACCAGCGGGTCGGCGCGGGTGCAAGCGCCGACAGCGCCGCCGCAGCGGCCTCGCGATCCGCCTTGAGCGTATTGACGCGCAGGTCGAGCGGGGCGCGCGAGGCGAGCGCGGCCCCTTCCTCCGCCCGTTCCTCCCCGAACACCCTTGCAAAATGCGGATCGAGCCATTCCGGATAATCCCCGCGCACATGGGCCGGGGCATCGCCGGGGATGTCGCCCTCAAGCCGCATGCGCTCGATCTCGGTCAGCGGCGATGGCGCGTGGCGCGAACCGTCTGCAAGCCGCGCGACGGCGTCGACGTCAAGCCCGCGCTCGCGGCGCAGCATGCCGAGCAGGATGGCGCGCGGGGTCGCCTCGCCCATGAGGAAGGCCGAGGAAGCGCGTCGGCGCAGCGCGTCATAGACAAGACCGGCAATGGCGGCACGGTCGCCGGAGCCGGCAAAGCGGTGCGACAGGCCCCAATCCTTCAGCGCATCGGCCGCAGGCCTGTGGCGGGCTTCGATGTCGGCGAAGACCTCGATGGCGGCGGCAAGGCGCGCGCCGGGGGTCATGGCCGGCGCGGCGTCACGGCGCCGCCACCAGGATGCGGACGATGAAGACCGCCCACATCACGATCAGGACCAGCGCCCCCACGCCGAAGAATCCGCCGCGCAGGCGCAGGTCGTTGCTTGTGACGTGCACGAAGGCATGGACCAGCCGGGACAGCACGAAAACCCATGACAGGGCGACGAATAGAAGATCGGCCTGCTTCGTGATCAGCTCCAGCACGGTGAGCAGATAGAAGAGAACCGGCAATTCGAACTGGTTGAGAAACGAGTTGCTGACCTGCGTGATGTGTCTCGGCCAGTTCGGCTCGCGCAGCGCGATGTCGCGCGGCTGCACCTCGCCGCGCCGCAGGGCCGGCGTGCGCAGGCCCGCAAGCCACACCCCGAGCACGAGCGTCATGCCGACCTGCACGAACAGCGGCAGCAGGACCATGCCGACCGACATCAGACGCGGCTCGGATAGTTCGGGCTCTCGCGCGTGATCGTCACGTCGTGGACATGGCTTTCACGCAAGCCCGCCGCGGAGATGCGGATGAACTGCGCCTTGGCGTGGAACTCGGCGATGTTGCGCGCGCCGACATAGCCCATGGCGGCGCGCAGGCCGCCGGCCAGCTGATGCAGCACGTTCGCCACCGGCCCCTTATAGGGCACCTGCCCCTCGATGCCTTCCGGCACGAGCTTGAGCGTGTCCTTGATGTCCTGCTGGAAGTAGCGGTCGGCCGAGCCGCGGGCCATGGCGCCGACCGAGCCCATGCCGCGATAGCTCTTGTAGGAACGGCCCTGGTAGAGGAACACCTCGCCCGGGGTTTCGTCGGTGCCGGCGAGCAGCGAGCCGACCATGGCGACGTCCGCGCCGGCGGCAAGCGCCTTGGCGAGGTCGCCTGAATACTTGATGCCGCCGTCGGCGATCACGGGCGTGTCGGTCTTCCTTGCGACGTCCACCGCCTCGATGATGGCGGTGAGCTGCGGCACGCCGACGCCCGCGACCATGCGCGTGGTGCAGATCGAGCCCGGGCCGATCCCGACCTTGATGGCGTCGGCACCGGCATCGATCAACGCCCGCGCGCCTTCCGCCGTCGCCACATTGCCGGCCACCACCTGCACCGCGTTGGAGACACGCTTGATGCGGGTGACCGCTTCCAGCACGCGCGAGGAATGGCCGTGCGCGGTATCGACCACGACGAGATCGACGCCGGCTTCCAGCAGTCCTTCGGTGCGGGCAAAGCCCGCATCGCCGACCGTGGTTGCCGCCGCAACCCGCAACCGGCCCTGCTCGTCCTTGCAGGCGTTGGGGTTGGCTACCGCCTTTTCGATGTCCTTGACGGTGATCAGGCCGACGCAGCGATAATCCTCGTCCACCACCAGGAGCTTCTCGATGCGATGCTGGTGCAACAGGCGCTTGGCCTCCTCCTGGCTCACGCCCTCTCGCACGGTCACCAGGCGCTCCTTGGTCATCAGTTCGGAGACCGGCTGCTGCGGATCGGTGGCAAAGCGCACGTCGCGGTTGGTGAGGATGCCAACGAGCCTGCCAGGACGACCGTTGCCACCACCGACCACGACCGGAATGCCGGAGATGGAATGCTCGCGCATCAGCGCGAGCGCGTCGGCCAGCTTCGCCTCGGGATGGATCGTCAACGGGTTGACCACCATGCCCGATTCGAACTTCTTGACCTGGCGAACCTGGGCGGCTTGCTGGTGCGGCTCGAGGTTGCGGTGGATCACGCCGATGCCGCCGGCCTGCGCCATGGCGATGGCCATGCGCGCTTCGGTAACGGTATCCATGGCCGAGGCGATCACCGGCAGGTTGAGCGAGATGCCGCGCGTGATCCGGGTGCGGATATCGACCTCCGAAGGCAGCACGTCCGACAGACCGGGCCTGAGCAGCACGTCGTCGAAGGTAAAAGCCTCGGGGAATACTGAACTGCCTGTCACGGCCATTGCCAACTCCAGCTCACCCGCATCCCGGGCTCCGGCCGCCGCGATTGGGAATAGCCGGCATTGGGCGAGGAGGGCGCATCCTCGCCCGACTCGCGGGCCCGCTTTTGGGTTGGCGGCGGTCGATAGCACGCCCGCGGGTGGAATCATAGCCCGTCGTCGCGCTTTTTCGCCGCCTGTGCAGGCATGCCGCACTGCCGCCGCATGGCTGGGATTTCTGGTGCAGGCGGATCGCCCTGCGCGAGGCAGCCGCGGGGCATTTGGAGACGGAGCATGGGCGGCGCGCATGCCGGAATCGGCCGCGCCTGGGTGACGGCGACCGTCGTGGGCGTCGCGCTTGCGCTTGCCCACGCCCCGCTGCTGCGCGCCCAACCGCCGGCGGGGGCGCCGCCTTCGAGCGCCGACGAGCGGCGTTGCACGGGACAGGCCCCGGCGAGCGCGGAGGCGCAGGCCGCCGCCTGCACCGCCCTGATCGACAGCGGGCGCTACAGCGGTCAGAATCTCGCCATCCTCCACTCCAACCGCGGCATCGCCCGCGCCAAGGCGGGCGACTTCGCGCGCGCCATCGCCGATTTCGAGGCGGCCATCCGCATCAATCCGAGGCACGTGCGCGCCCACATCAATCTCGGCAACGCCTACTACGCCAAGGGCGACTACGACCACGCCATCGAAAGCTTCGGCGAGGCGATCCGGCTCGACCCGCGCGCGGCCGCAATCTACATGAGCCGCGCCAACGCCTATGACGCCAAGGGCGACAGCGCCCGCGCCATCGCCGACTACGACCGAGCGATCGCGCTCGATCCGGGTTTCGCCACCGCCTATTTCAATCGCGGCGTCGCCCACCGCCGCCAGGGCGACATCGACCGCGCCATCGCCGACTACGACCAGGCGATCCGGCTCAATCCGAAGTATGTCGCCGCATTCAACAATCGCGGAATCGCGCTGGCCGACCGCGGCGAGTACGATCGCGCCATTGCCGATTACGATCAGGCCGTCAAGCTCGATCCCGCCTACGTGAGCGCTTACACCAACCGCGGCAACGCGCGGCGCGCCAAGGGCGAACTCGACCGCGCCGCAGCCGACTTTGAAGCGGCCATCAAGCTCGATCCGAAATTCGCGCTCGCCTATCTCAACCGCGGCCTGGTCTGGTACGACAAGAAGGATTACGACCGCGCCATTGCTGATTTCGACGAGGCCATCCGGCTCGCGCCCGGTGACGGGCGTGCCTATGACAACCGCGGTACCGCGCTCCAAGCCAAGGGCGAATTCGACCGTGCGCTCGCCGATTTCGACCGCGCGATCGCCCTCGACCCGAAGAACGCACACGCCTTCGCCAATCGCGGCAATGTCTTTCGCAGCACGGGCCGCCTCGACCGTGCCCTCGCCGATTATGGCAGGGCGATCGAGCTTGCCCCCGATCACCCGCGCGCCTTCTACGACCGTGCCCAGGCGCACTTCCTCGCCGGCGACTTCCGCGCGGCGCTCGCCGATGCGGAGCGAGCGGCGGCACTCAATCCCAACGCCGCCGACGTGCTCAGCCTGCGCGGCCTCGTGCGCGAGAAACTTGGCGCCCGCGCGGGGGCGATCGCGGACTTTCGCCGGGCGCTTGCGCTCGACGTCATGCTGTCGCAGGCCTCGGCTGGGCTGCGGCGGCTGGGCGCCGCGCCGTAGCAAGTGTTCCATGCGCCCGAAATGCGCGTTCGCAGGAACCTTCCGCCGGTGACGCGATTGTCGTCTCGCCAAAGGGCCCGAGCGGAGGGAGGGATGCGGACGAGGAGCGATGGCCATGACACCCGACTACCGGCTCAAGGGGCGCCGCGATTACGGAGCGGGTCGATACCGCCCACCGCATGATCGCTATGACCTCTATGTCGCCGAGGCTGTCGGTGCCGACGGTGAATTCGCGGAACGGCACAAGGAAAATCAGGACTACGACAGGGGATATCTTTACGCGCGCCGCCGCGCCGCGATGGCGGAAGGACATGCACCGGCCGACGTTTTCGCGCTGATGGCGGCCATCCGGATGGCACGAGGCTGAAGCAAACTCATCCGCCGCGGTAGCCGGTGGCAAGCACGTAGAGCTCAGCCGAATCGGGCCGGCTCGCGGCCGGCTTGACATGCTTGACGCTGGCAAACTCGCGCTTGAGCGTCGCGAGCAGCGCGCCCTCGGTGCCGCCCTGGATCACCTTGGCAAGGAAGGCGCCGCCGGGTTTGAGCACCTCGCGCGCAAACTCCGCCGCCGCCTCCACCAGCGCCATGATTCGGAGATGATCGGTCTGCCGATGGCCGGTGGCGTTGGGCGCCATGTCGGAGAGCACGACGTCGGCCGGCCCGCCCAGCATGGCCTTGATCTCGTCCGGTGCGCGTGGATCGAGGAAGTCGAGCTGCTTGAACTCCACCCCCGGGATCGGCTCCATGGCCAGAATGTCGACCGCCACCACGCGGCCGCGCGGCCCGACGCGCTTGGCCGCCACCTGACTCCAGCCGCCGGGCGCGGCGCCGAGATCGACCACGCGCGCGCCGGGCTTGAGCAGATGATGCTTGTCGTCGATTTCGGCAAGCTTGAAGGCCGCGCGCGAGCGATATCCCTCGCGCCGGGCGCGCGCCACATAGGGATCGTTGAGCTGGCGCTCCAGCCAGCGGCGCGACGAGGGAGTCTTGGTCTTGCTGCGAACGCGCACCCGCAGACCGCGGCCGGGACCGCCTGCAGCCGAATTCACGGCGCGGCCTCCGCGCCCCAGACCCCGTCCTCGCGCATCATCTGCACCAGCATGCCCTCGCGCAGACCGCGGTCGGCGACCCGCAGCCGCTCGCAGGGGAAGGCGCGCCGGATCGCCTCGAGGATGGCGCAACCGGCGAGCACGAGGTCGGCACGCTCGGCGCCGATACAGGGATTGGCCACGCGGCTCTCGTAGCTCATGGCGAGCAGCCGTTCCACCACGCCGCTGACCTGGCGGGCGTTCATCCAGCAGCCGTCGACGCGACGGCGCTCGTAGCGCGGCAGATCGAGATAGACACCGGCGATGGTCGTGACCGTGCCCGAGGTGCCGAGCATGTGCAGTCCGTCGGTCCCGCCATGGGCTTCAGCGAAGCGATCGACGTGGACCGCCACCTCCCGGATCATGGCTTCGAAGGTCTCGCGGGTGACCGTCACGCCGCCGAATCGTTCCGCGAGCGTAACCACCCCGAGCGGGACCGACATCCAGGCTTCGATAT
>Ga0209172_10003649_pt1 | contig 22911 bp, 21 predicted proteins | sample LarsenN4metaG_FD_184113 | JGI IMG/M metagenome (GOLD analysis project Ga0209172, IMG submission 184113) | Hot spring sediment bacterial and archeal communities from British Columbia, Canada, to study Microbial Dark Matter (Phase II) - Larsen... ... | reverse complement strand
TTGCGGTTGACGATTTCGATTTTCTGTTTTTTCTTCTCTTTGGCCATGTTGAAAAAAGTCGTCAAAGGTACGACGATTGCGGGCTAACAAAACCATGCAACCGCACCGAAGTTCCCGAAGCAAAACATTTACCTTGTCCCGAAAATTATGAGGTATGAAAATCGCCTTTTGGACGCTTGCCGTCGTCTTCGCCCTTTTTGCCATCGTGCAGTACAACGACCCCGATCCCATCCTCTGGATTCTGCTGTACGGCGGCGTGGCCGTACATTTCGGGATGGCAGCGACGGGTAAAATGTACCGCCCGGCAGTGTGGGTTTGGCTGGCTGCTACAGTTGTTTGGGCTATAACCTTGTTTCCCGATTTTATGAACTGGATTCGCATGGGCGAGCCTTCTATCGTGGAAAGTATGAAAGCCGAAGAGCCCTGGATAGAACTCACACGAGAGTTTTTAGGCCTCGTAGTAGCGGCGCTTGGCTGCGGTTTTTTGCTTTGGAAAACCGGAAAATCAGCCACTTAATAACCCAATCGCCGCCAACATCCTTCCAGTCGTACCTTTTTCTTTTCGGTGAGAAAAATAGTCTTCGTTGTTCACAACCGTAGAAAACGGCGAGATTTCAATTTGGTTTTCGGGAATACCGAACGCGCGCAACTGTGCCGCGTTGGCTTTTTTCAAATCCACCAGAAACTTCCCGCGTCCGGCATCGAATCGCTTGAATTCATCGGCAAATTTCACTGCAACCTCCTCCCCTACCTCGAACGAGCACTCATCGATGCAGGTGCCTACCCACGCATAACAGTCCGCGCCTTTCGTCCCGAATTCGGCTTCCATGCATGCCAGCATTTTTTCTACAATCCTCGCCGCCGTACTGGGCCAACCCGCATGCGCCGCACCTAAAGCATTGTTTTTCAGGTCATACATCAAAATCGGCGCACAGTCCGCCACCGAAACCGCGAGCAAAATGCCGGGGCGATTCGTGATGAAAGCGTCGAAACCTTCCGAGCCGCCGGGTTCGGTCACGAGGCGAACCTGGTCGGCATGCACCTGCCGCGACCACGCCATTTGTTCGGGCAAAAACCCGAGCGCGGCACAAAAACGCCGGCGATTTTCGGCTACATTTGCAGGGTCGTCGTCGGTGTTGATGCCCAAATTCAGCGACGCGTAAGGCGCAGGGCTGACGCCGCCATGCCGGGTACTTTCAGCGGCAACGACCTTTTTAAAAGGAGCAAAAATGGCCGGGCGATGGAAAAGAATACTCGTCGAAGTCATCGTGATCATAAAGTCATTTTTGTTTTTGACTGCAAAACGCGGCTTTTTATCGAATTTTAAAAACGTTGCTTCTATTTTACCGGCTCAAACTTTTTGAGAGTCACCAACTTTCCGGAAGTTTCGTTTGAAATCTGCAATCTGAATTCAACAATCGAAAATGCCTTTTTCGGAAATACTCAGCATGGCCTTTCAAAGCATCCGCACCAACATGTTGCGGGCGGTGCTCACCTTGCTTATCATCGCGTTTGGTATCATGGCGCTGGTAGGTATCCTGACGGCCATAGATGCCATCGCTTTTTCGCTCAACGACAACTTCTCGGGTTTGGGCGCTAATTCCTTCACCATCCAGCGGAAATGGGCAGAAGTGAAAAGCAACCAACGCGGACGGCGCCAGAAAGCCGGCGACCCGATTTATTACAAGGATGCGATGGAATTCAAAGATCGGTTCAATTTTCCGGCAAAAGTATCGGTTTCGTTCTGGGCCACGAGCCTCGCGACGGTGAAATACAACGACGAAAAAACCAACCCGAACGTAGGTTTTGTAGGCGTGGATGAAAATTATTTCCCGGTAAAAGGCATGGACATCGAATTCGGACGCGGTTTTTCCAAAATGGAAGTGGAGGACGGGCAGGCGAAAATTGTAATCGGGCAGGAAATCGCTAAAAAACTTTTTAAGAACAAACCGGAAAAAGCCCTCGAACAGGTGGTGATAGTGGGCAATAACCGCTTTCGGGTGATAGGCGTGCTAAAGTCGAAAGGCTCTTCGATGGGCAACCAGCAGGACCGGGCAGTCTATGCGCCGGTTGTGAGTGTGAAGACCCTCTACGGCACCAACGAGACAGATTACGACCTCATCGTGGCTGTGAATAACGCGACTGACATGGATGCCGCGCAATCGGAAGCGACAGGATTGTTCCGGCAAATCAGAGGACTTCGCCCCGGTGAGGAGGAAGATTTCGAGTTGTTCGCCAGCGACAGCCTCGTGTCCATTTTGAAAGAAAACACCGCCAACCTGCGCCTTGCCACCATCGCTATCGGCCTGATGACTTTGCTTGGCGCAGCTATCGGGCTGATGAACATTATGCTCGTAAGCGTGACCGAACGCACCCGTGAAATCGGTATTTACAAAGCCCTCGGCGCCACGCGACGCAGCATTCTCACCCAGTTTTTGACCGAAGCCATCGTCATTTGCCAAATCGGCGGCCTCGTCGGTATTTTTCTCGGCATCCTCGTAGGCAACATCGTGACGCCGCTGCTCGGCGGTTCGTTCCTGATTCCCTGGGGCTGGATGTTTCTGGGCTTCACGCTATGCATGATTGTAGGCGTCGTGTCGGGTTTTTACCCCGCCATGAAAGCCGCGCGCCTCGACCCCATCGAGTCGTTGAGGTACGAATAGAGGGTTTGAAAAGTTCGAGTTGTTTGAAGCATTTGATTTGTCGTCAAAGTCAATTTTCTCCGTGAAAAAAGAAGCGCCCACCTACTTCGATCTCGTTTACGCCGTCGTGCGGCAAGTGCCGCGTGGCCGGGTGACGAACTATGGCGCGATTGCCGATTTTCTCGCGCTTGGCGCTTCGCGCATGGCAGGCTGGGCGCTCAACCACTGCAAACCCGGCGACGGCGTACCCGCTCACCGCGTGGTCAATCGCAAAGGCGAACTCAGCGGGCGACACCACTTCCCGACTCCCACTATGATGCAGGAATTGCTTGAAAATGAAGGCGTAAAAATCGAAAACGACCGAGTGGTCGAGTTTGAAAAACTCTTCTGGAGCCCGGCGAAGGAGTTGGGCGAGGAGTGGGAGGCGTTTTAAAAATCACACCTCCTGCACATTGCTCCCAATCACCCACTTTTTGTCGCCGATGCGGTGCCAGCCGTTGCTGCTCGTCTCAAAAATAGTGACGACAGCGCCTTGTTTGAGTTCGGCTACTTTCGGATTGGAAGTGCCGGGGCCAGAACGCACGTTGAGGAAGGAAGAAGTGACTTTCCCCTTGCGCGTAGTCACCGGCGCGTTGTTGGCAGCGATGACCTGGATAAAATCGGCACTGGCAAACTGCCCCTGCCCGATGCGCCAAAAGCCGGAGACTTTTTCAAAAAGATTGACGATGTCGCCCTGTTTCAGTTCAGCCACTTTCGGGTTGGAGGTGCCGGGGCCGGAACGCACGTTGAGAAACTTGGAAATCACTTTACCGCGTTGCGTGGAGGCAGTCGGCGAGGTCGTCGTACCGGAAGAAGGCGTTGTCGTGGGCGTCGAACTGCCGCCAGCCGCCATTTTTATGGCTTTCAGCGCATTCACACGGCCATAGCCAAGATAGGGCGAATGGCCGTTGGCATTGTAGCCGCTGCCGATTTTGTCGGTTGATTGACGGAAAATATTTTTGATTTGAGCCAAAGTCAGATTCGGGTTGGCCGTGAGCATCAGGGCGCAAATCCCTGCCGCGAGCGGCGTGGCGCTCGAAGTGCCACCGAAACCACTCGTGTAGCCCAGCATCATCTGGCCATTGTGGTCAATCTCTACGGTAGCGGTTGTGATGCCGACGCCGTCGTTGCCGTTGGTGGGAGCGCAGAGAAAAGCGTTGGAACCGTAAAACGAGTAATCAGAAAATTCGTCGAGGCTGTTGGAGGCTGTGACGCAAATGCCTTCGGGATGGGTGGCAAAGTCGCTGATTTGGCGCGGCACGTTGTTGGAAGCGGGGTTGGCATTACCTGCGGCAAAAAACATCGGCAAACCTTTTCCGCCGCGCCCTTCACGGGCAATTTTGCTCAAATAATTGAAAACGTAGGTGGAAAGCGGCACAGGTTTCGGGAAACCGAGACTGCACGAAATGATATCGGCGCCGTTCAGGAGCGCATGCTCGAAGGCATTTTTAATCGCTTCGTCACTCAGAATGTCGAGTTTGATGGGAATAATTTTGGAATTGGGCGCTGCCCCGAGAATTCCCTGGACGTCCCAAGCCCCTGCTGCGACGGCTGCGCAGGAAGTGCCGTGACTAAACACTCCCCAACTGCCGTCGGAAGCCTGAAACCAGGGCGAAGCATCGGTGCTGCGGTTAGCGGCATTGAAGGCGTTGCGAATTTTGGTGCCATCGCCGCGCAGTTGAGGATGTTCGGTCGCGAAACCCGTGTCAATCACCGCGATTTTGATATTTTTTGAACCTAAATTGCCCAAAAACGCCCAAGCCTCTTTCACTTTCGCATCGGCGCCACGTTTGAAATGTTGCGAACCGAACACAGCGTTGGGGATGTCCACAATCGGAATGGCCGTGCCTGCATTTTCCAAATGCCACTGCGTGGCGATGAAACGCCCGGTGGGTAGCGAGAAATTGCCAGCCACCGGCTTGGTCAAAAATTCGGGCTCAGCGATTTGCACGATTTTCTTTTTCTGCAATAACATGGCGCACTTGATCGGGTTAGGCGAAGAGGGCGTGACGGCCACCCGGTAAGCGTCGGCATGGACGACTTCGATCACATTTAGGCCAAATTCGTCCATCAAAGCGCGTTGTTTCGCGTCGTCGGTGCCAGGCTTGAACTCAATATAAAGTTTGCCAGTCGGTACGAACGGCACATCTTCTTCGCCATCCACGTACCAGACATGGGTACCAACAGAGACATCGGGCTGGGCGCGGAGTTCGTCCAACTTGTTATCGAGATTGCGTTTGACGTTGAAAACCTCGAATATATCAAGGTCTTCCGGCGGGGCGACGGCGCCTCGTTTGGCTTTTTTCCCGGCCGCTTTTCTCGAACCGGGTGTGTATTGCACAGCGCCTTTGGTTTTGCTTTTGGTCAGGCTGATAGTGACGCCGCCGTAGTTGAAGGTCGCTTTATTGACTTTTTTTGTTGCCATCGGAGATGTGGGTTTGCAGGATGAATAATTTTTTCAGCGTGACAAAAGTAAATGATTCGTCGAAACTTCAACTTTCTGAAAACCGGCAACTTCTGAAAAGTTTAAGCACTGCAAATCAGTCTTTTTTAAAATTTTGAAAAATGCAATAATTCCCTTCGCGCCTACGCTGTAATGGCAGTTTCCACCAATTTTTTATCAACCTGACATTCCGTATGCAAAAAATCCTCCTTGCCGCGATTTTTCTGCTGGTAGCCACTTTTTTGCCAGCTCAAAACCCCAATACTGCTTCCGTTTTTTTTGAAACCGACCAGTACGAACTCTCGCCCGAAGCCCGCCAAACGCTCGATGCGCTGGCCTTGCAACTGCTCGCCGCACCCGACTATTCCGTGAACATCGAAGCCTGGACCGACGACCGCGGCACCCCGGAGTACAACCTGCGACTGGCAGAAAATCGCGCCAAATCCGTACAGGTATATTTGGCTGAAAAAGGCCTTTTGCTCACCAAAACGTCGGTGCAAAGTTGGGGCGAACGAAACCTCGAATACGACAACGCCACCGAAGAAAACCGCCAGATGAATCGCCGGGTGGATGTTCTGGCAAATCCCGTTTTCTTTTCGACTTTTTCAGCATTGCAAACCCGGCTGTCCGCCAATTCGGAGCAAGTGCTGACAATTCAGCCCGACCAATCCCAAACCGTCACGGCTGCCAGCGGAACAATGGTCGTCGTACCGGCGCAAGCCTTTGTATTTGAAGACGGTACGTCGCCCACCGGCCCTGTGGAACTCATCGTGCGCGAGGCTTTTTCGCCTTCGGATTTTATTTCGCACAACCTCACCACGACCAGCGACGGCAAGATTTTGCAGACAGGCGGCATGGTCTATATCGGCGCGCAAGCAGAAGGTCGCCCGCTCGTATTGGCCGACGGAGCGGCACTCACCGTCGCGCTGCCGACTCAAAAAGTGGACCCGAACATGGAGTTATTTTACGCCCAACAAACTGCCGACGGCAACATCAACTGGCAGCCGGCAGGCCAAAAATTCCGCCAGACGCTCGAAGATCCCAAGGTGACGCTCGATATTGACCCGGCGTTGGGCGCCCGCATTATGGCGATAAAAGTGCCGGTTTACCCGGCGCCGTCCATTCCTGTTTTTAACGGAGAAATGCCACACGAGCCGCGCAGACCCGTCGCGCCTTACAAGCCGCGTACGCCGCAAAAACCCGTTTGGGAGCAAGTTCAAAAAATGTTTGGGGCAAAAAGTGACGAGCCTTTAAAGAAAAAAGACGCCAAAAAAGCCGATAAACACTATCAAACCCTTCTTGCAAAATACCAGCGCGACTCCGCAGATTACGTGCGGCTTTACAATCGCTATTTGCAAAATGAAGCGAATTACGAGGCTGCCAAAGTAAAATTCGCTGAAGATCGCCGCTATTGGCAGGAAGAGTTGAAGCGCCGCATTTCCGCCATTCGGAATTACGAGCATCAATTGTATCTGCACGAATATTCTGTTGCCTTGCAACTGGCGGTAAAACGCGTGGGAAAAAACATCCAGCGTTATGAAAATTACAGCAATCTGGATTTTGCCGTCCATACCGCAGCGACTGATCATTACCGGCTCATGCAAAAAGAGCAGTTTCTTAAACGCGGCAAACGTGACGACGTGACCGCCGAGATGCTTTACAACAAATACATCGGCTACAAAGTGATGGAGAGTGCGGGTTTTAAAGATTTGTTGTCGTTCAGACGCTATGAGGGTTCACACCTGGAATATTCCGATAGCCGGGAGGCCATTAGAAAAATGCACGCGGAGACGGGTATTCGACCCATTTCCGATAGCCTTAAATCTGAAATCAAGGAACGCCGCTTGCTTTCTGCCAAAACGCCCGGCCAGGCCGACCGCGCCATCCGTGCCTATGTCGCCGACGTGACCCGGCTCGGCTGGATCAATTGCGACAAATTCTACAACGACCCCGCAGAAAAAATTCAACTGGCCGTAAACGAAACAGAAGACGCGACCATGTATGCGCTTTGCCGCGATCTCAACAGTATCCTGCCGCTCACACGCACAGGGGAAAATACCTATGTCGTGAACGGCCTCCCGAAAGGCCGCGCAGTTTCTATCGTGTCCATCAAACTGAAGGACGGCGTGCCACATTTGGCCTTGCACGAGACAAAAGTTGGGCAGACGGACGACTTAAAAATGAATTACCGGAGCCTCACAATCAAGGACTTGAAGGAAGAATTACAGCGATTGAACATTTAATTTCACCTCTGAGCCGGAAACAACAAAAGGGTCGGAGCGAATGCTCCGGCCCTTTCGTTTGCGCTATATCCTGAAAAACAGGTTTTTACTTCACGTCAGCAAAGAAATCTTTCACTTTGTCTTTGTGAACGATCATCTGCTTGTAAGTGTATTTGCCGGTAACCGGGTCTTTCACGGCTTTCACCACTTTCACGTGGTCTTTGCCGGAGCCTGCGTTGGCGGCACGCTGAGCAACACGGGCGTTTTTGGAAACTTTCTTTGCCATAACCTTTGATGAAAGTTTAGATGGTTGAAATGGGTTGAGGAGGTTTAGGAGGTTGAGCAACTAAGCTTTTCTCAACCTTCTAAACCACTCTCAACGAGTTACTTGATTTCACGGTGTACCGTGTACTTGCGCATGATGGGGTTGTATTTTTTCAACTCCATGCGGTCGGGCGTGTTCTTGCGATTCTTCTGCGTAACGTAGCGAGAAGTGCCCGGCAAACCGCTGTTTTTATGCTCGGTGCATTCGAGAATAACCTGAATGCGATTGCCTTTGCTTTTCTTTGCCATGACTTGTTTTATTGTTCATTTCGCAACGCCGTAGGCTGCGAAAAGGAGAATTTGAAAATTGAAAAATGACTTAGCAAGCGGGTTCTGTGCCGTGATAAATGATTTCGCCTTTTTTCTCCAACTTCTTGATGTACTGATACAAACCCAATTTGGAGATGGTGCGGATGGCCGAAGCGCTTACTTTCAGCGTTACCCATTCGCCGGTTTCCGGCATATAAAATTTCTTCGTCTGAAGATTCGGGTAAAAACGCCGCTTCGTTTTGCGGTTGGAGTGGGAGACGTGGTTGCCGGTAATCGGCTTTTTACCCGTCAGGTCACAAACTTTAGACATTGAACTTTGATTTGAGTGTTCTAATTGATGTTTTCAAAAAATGAGGATGTATCGCAGAGTTGATACACCCTCAAACACTTCAACTGTGGTGACTCCGAGAGGACTCGAACCTCTAACCTTCTGATCCGTAGTCAGATGCTCTATCCATTAAGCTACGGAGCCATTTTTCGGGCTGCAAAGATAGAACGAGGCAATCCGAAAAACCAAACAGGATTTTAAAATTTTGGAAATTTTCTCGATACGACGGTTTTATTCCGCCCGATGCTCATTACATACACGCCTGCCGGAAGATCTTTGGCGTCGTATTTTATAGGCTGCGGCTCGAATTGCTGCGGTTGTACTTCTTCTTCGTGCATCAATTGGCCCAACATGTTGAATACGCGAAAGGTGTATTTTTCGAAGGTCGGCGTCCTGTAAAAAATCTCGAAACTGTTGCGTGCGACCGTCCGGACTTCCAAAATGGAAAGTTCGCCGGTCAGTCCTTCGCACAGTTCCTGCACTGCTTTCATCGAATTGCCGATGTGCAAATAGCCTCCTGTGGTGGAGCGTTCGAGCGTTGTTTCGATCTCCACATTATCCAGAATGACGTCGCGTACCCGGCGTGCGCAGGCAACGGGATTGGAGAGCGCGTCCTGTGTGAACAAGTCGCAAGGCAACGAATACAGGAGTGCGACAGCGCCAGTCACGTGTGGCGTAGCGGCAGAAGTCCCTCCCAAAGTGGCGTACGAGGGATTGTTCGCGCCTAAGTTGGCAGTAGTATAAGTTTCGTTGCCAGGAGCACCGAGATCAATCGAAATATCGCCATAACCGGTGCTGGGCATTTTGCTGCCGAGTTTGTTCGTATTGTTTACGGTAATTAAAAATTCGCTGGTACAAGTTGTCGGCATGTCGCCTACAACGTCAACGTTCACGTTAGCATTGGAAGTAGCGCCTACGCTAAGAATACCGACTTGCCCGATGGAGTCGTACACGGCGCACCACAGCGGGTGATCTTCGGCTTTTTCCTCATTGAGACCGAAAGATGCGTTGGTAGCGACGATAAAAAAACCTTTGGCGCCATTGGTCTGATTGTACAGCCGACGCGCTTTTCCAGTGTAATTGTATGCCGCAATAATTTCGGACTCAAACTCTACGTTGCTGATACCCAGCAGTTTGACGTTCCAGTTGACACCCGTGACGCCCTGGCTATTGTTGCCTTTGGCGCCGACAATACCTGTGACGGCCGTGCCGTGATTGTTGTTATTTCCAGTGCCGTCGCCGTCGTTGCGCGCGTCCCAGCCACCGAAATCGTCCACATAGCCGTTGTTATCGTCGTCAATATTATTATCCGGGATTTCTCCCCAGTTGTACCAGCGATTGGGCGCAAGGTCGGGGTGTGAGAGCAGGATGCCTTTTTCCAGTACAGCCGCCACAATCGTGTCGCCTTTGTTGGAGTCGCGTGTGTACATGACGCCGCCTGTGGCAGATTGCCATACCTCATTGGCGCCGATGAGCGTCATGTCATCCTGTCGCCACCATTCGGGGTCGTTAGGCTCGAGGCTGCGTTCGGCGACGCGGTGGTTGAACTGGGCCGACTGAATGCCGGGGATACGACGTGCGTTTGCAAGAAATTCCGTCGCAACGACCTGATTTTCATCAAATTGAAATAAAAAAATATTCCAATCGGGAGCAACGGCACGACCCAACCGTACTGTACCACGACCCGCTTCGTTGAGCACGGAGAGCACATTTTGGAGATTTGCACTCCTGGAAAGTTGAACTAAAATTTCACCCGGACGGCGTTCAGGCTGAACGGGCGTATCGCTTCTGTCGGTATTTTGTGCGAATGAAACATGGAGCAAAAAGAGCAGTGCAAATGGGAGTAAGTAGCGTTTCATAATTGAAAATTTGTCTGAGTAGGCGGAGTGATAGACGTAGGATTGTGCGGTCAAAGTAAAGTTTAAATCAGGAAAAAGTTGATATTTTGAAAAAACAGTTTTGTTGAAATCAGGCCAAATTTAAAATTTCCCGCAGTTTCTGAAAATACGCCGCCGAATGAAGCAGCCGGCTTCCGTACCACGAAAACATCTCTCCGTCAACAAGTTGAATCCGGGCATTGGGACATTTTTCCCGCAACGGCCCGAAGTGTTTTTCGGCAAAAGGGTACGGCTCGGACGACAACAGGATGACTTCGGGCTTGGCCTCGGCCAATTCTTCGAGGCTGATTTCCGGGTAGCGGTTTTTGTGGGCAAAAACATTCTCAAAACCCGCCACGCGCAGCATTTCGTCAACAAACGTGTCGCCACCCGCTGCCATGTAGGGTTTTCGCCAGATGAAATAAGCAACCGACGGTGGACGGTTCACGGCAGACGGTACACGGTGAACTGCAAAAGAGGCTTTTATTTTTTCAACCAAATATTGGGCTTCGGCGGCCTTCCCGACCAACTCCCCTACCCTCGCCATCATGTCGTAGGCCTGCGCCAAAGTTCGCACGTCGCTGAGCCAGACGGGGAAATGTTCGGCGAGCGCTTCGATTTGAGCGCGTTCGTTTTCCTCTTTGTTGCCGATGATGAGGTCGGGGCTCAGGGCATTTATTTTTTCAAAATTCAAAGTCTTCGTGCCGCCGACGCGGGCTTTTTCCCGAAACCATTTTTTAGGATGAACGCAAAATTTCGTGATGCCAACGACTTCATTCTCAAGACCTAAATCTGCCAGCAACTCCGTCTGCGACGGTACGAGCGACACGATGCGGCGCGGCGGCCAGGCAGGAATTTCGATGTTGCGGTGGAGTTGGTCGGTGAAGAGCATGGCGGTCATTAAAAGTCATTAGGGGGCATTGAAATTGGAAGTCATTAAGGGTCATTATTGAGGTCATTCATTTCTTCAAAAATGACTTTTAATGACCTCAATGACTCTCAATTTCCCTCAACCTCTGCCGTATCGCCTCATACAAAACGATGCCGGCGGCGACACTGACGTTGAAAGAGTCGAAATCGGTTGCCTGCGGGATTTTGACGACGGCATCGGCCATTTTTTGGAGTTTCGGGTGAACGCCTTCCCCTTCAGACCCCATCAGAATCGCCGTCGGTACGGTGAAGTCGGCTTCAAAAACGGGTTTGGAACGCTCGCCCAACGCGGTGGCAACGACTTGTACGCCAGAGGCTTGCAACATTTCCACCGTGCTGAACAGGCTCCTGACCCGGCACACCCGAATCCGCGCCAGCGCCCCGGCAGAGGCTTTCATGGCTTCTTCGTTGGCGGGCGCAGAGCCGGACTGCGCAATGACGACGGCATGGACGCCCATGCACTCCGCCGAGCGGCAAATCGCGCCGAAGTTGCGCACGTCCGTCACGCCGTCGAGCAGGACGAGCAGGGGAACCTGACCTTGCTCGAACACGAAGGGCAACACGTCGTCGAGCGACTGAAACTCCACCAACGCCAAATAAGCGACCACGCCCTGGTGCGCGCCTTTGGTCATTTTGTTGAGTTTTTCGCGTGGCACGACCTGGAGCGGGATGCCGTGTTCCTTAGTCAGGTGGCGAAATTCCTTTTCCATGTCGCCGCGTATGCCTTGCTGGAAATACACTTTTTCCACCGCTTTTCCGGCGCGAATGGCCTCCGCGACGGGGTGGTGGCCGTAAATCAGGTTTGCGTCTGCCATTATGTAGGTTGCCGCGCCAACTGAAAGTTGGCGATACGGGGCAAAAATAATTTTTCCCGACGGGTTGGGTTTTTGGAATTTGGAAATAACTTTGCGATTCAAAGTGTTTTCCAACCGCCATGTTAAATCTATAACTCGATGGAAGGCAATGATTTTCAATACGCTACAAAAGTCTGGTTGACTGGAGTTTTAGGAGGTACAACAATACTCCTTCTTTGTTTTTTTAAAGGCTTGGGTTTTCTGCTAAATACGGAGGGGTACAGATTTATGATGAGTATGCTTTTTTTCGGTCTGATTTCCTCCGTGCCAAGCTGGCTTTTTCTCTGGTTGAGCGTGATATGGAGTAATCGTTTGAGTTGGTCAGATTTGTCCAAAAAGGGTTTGTTATTCGGCATCGCTACTTTGCTTTCGATTTTTCCATTCCAAATCTTCTTCGGTTTTTTGGACACACGTGATTTGTTTTTTGTATTACCCTACTGGCTATCAATCTCTTTTGGCATTTTTTATTTTAAACTTCAAACGCCGGAATTGCCGTCTGACCAAACTTCCCAACCATGAGCAACAACGACCAGCACCTCGAACACCTCGCCGAAATCCGCGCCCTGATGGAGCGCAGCACTCGTTTTTTGAGCCTGAGCGGTTTGTCAGGCGTGTGGGCTGGCGTGTGCGCGCTCGTGGGCGTGGCCGCCGTGTACGCCTATTTGGAAATCCCGATTCTGGCGGCGCTGGGCGGCAGTTTTTATTTCGACAAAGCAATCAATACGAATAAGTGGGGGATGGATTACAAAAGTGTGTTCGTCCTCATCGCTATCCTGGTGTTAGCAGCGGCGCTTGCGGGCGGGTGGTTTTTCACCGCCCGTAAAGCCCGCCTGCGCGGCGAGCGCGTGTGGGACGCGACTTCGCGGCGGCTGCTCACAGCGCTGGCGATTCCGCTGGCGGCGGGCGGGGTGTTTTGTCTGGCGCTGTTGTATCGCGGATATTTGAGCCTGCTCGCGCCTTGCACTTTGATTTTCTATGGGTTAGCCTTGGTGAACGGCGGCAAATTCACCCTCCGCGACGTGGAGACACTCGGCATTCTGCAAATCATACTTGGCCTGCTCGGGGTGTTTTATCCCGGCTACGGTTTGGAAATCTGGGCGCTGGGTTTTGGTTTTCTCCACATTTTTTACGGCCTTTGGATGTATTACAAATACGATACACGGCGCACGGTACACGGCTGACGGTCGTGATTTAACAGCAAAATGTAAATCCGAAAAACAGCAAAATGTAAAAGTCCGTATGCCGTGCACCGTCAACCGTCAACCGTGAACCGTCATGAAAGAACTGCTCACCCAACTCAATCCTGCTTTCGACCACCGCAACCGGCTGGGCATCATGTCCGTGCTGGCGGTGAACGACTGGGTGGAATACAACACGCTGAAAGAATTGCTCAACCTGACCGACGGCAACCTCGCCAGCCATTTGAAACCGCTGGAAGCCAACGAGTACATCATCGTGCGAAAACAGTTTGTAGGCCGCAAACCACAGACGACTTACGCGGCAACAGAAGCGGGAAAGGCAGCGTTTAAAACGCACCTGGACGCTTTGGAGGAATTGCTGAAAATCAGCAGAGACGACGATTAAAAAGCAAAAACACAAACAACTATGAATTTTTTCAAATCCCGCTTCCGCGACGAGCGGCAATTCCGGCTGTTCGCCATGCTTTTTATGGCTTCTTTTTGCTGTGGCCTGTTGGTACTGGGCCGTGCCTATATCAACCGGCACGACCTTTCTCATGTGAACACGCTGAAAGATTTGTACTGGTTTCGGGCGCCGACTTTCTTTTTTCTACTGTGGAATTTGTTCCTCGCCTGGATTCCTTACCTCGCAGCCTTGAACGTGGAACACATGCAGCGAGCCGGCAAAAAGTGGGGGTTCCTGGTGCTCGGGCTCCTGGTCTGGCTGGCTTTTTTGCCCAACGCGCCCTACATCATCACCGATTTTATTCATTTCCGGCACCGGCCACCCGTGCCATTTTGGTATGATCTGGTCTTGTTTTTCACGACGGCAAGCCTCGGCCTGATGCTTGGATTGCTTTCACTGTATGAAGTTCACCTTGTTTTAAAACGTTGGTTTTCAAAAACTTTTGCCAAATTTCTTATCCTGTCGGCCATTGGCTTGTGCGGGTTCGGTGTCTGGCTCGGGCGTTTTCAACGCTGGAATTCCTGGGACATCGTGACACGCCCCGACGCTTTGCTGCGCGACATTGCCGATACATTTACAACCCGGCACGAATTGATGCACGCGGCAGGTATTTCCACCTTACTATCGGGTATTTTACTGGTAGGGTACGGCTTGCTCACGGCCATGCTCGACAGCAAGTCCGAGTCAGGCAAAACGAGGTTGTCGAGGTAAAATCACCAGGCGTTCAGCACTTCGGGTTGTTCCTTGTAAAGTTCTTTTACGGTGGGCACGAGCCATTCGCCGCCGAATGTGATGGTGTGATGGTGGGAAAAATAAATGATCCAGTCGAGGCTGGCATCGAAAACAACCCCTTCGTAAATGCCTCTGAAAATTTGATCCGGGGAAATTTCAAACAACCCCTCGTCGCAATCCAGCAGGTAAAGCGGAGTGGCAAGGTGTTCGCGGATGACCTGGACGATTTTTGGCTTTTTTTCCTCCGACATTCCGTTTAAAAAAACGACCTGAGAGGGTGCGGCTTCGGTAAGCGGATTCCAGAAATTAGAATCGAAATTCCATTTTTCCTTTAAAAAATTGCGCAAACGAGCAGATTCTTCGCCGCGTACTCGTTTAGGCGCGTTGCCGTTCAACAGCAGTTCGGGCTGCAAAGGGTCGCCGGGAAATAGCACCGGTAATTCGCTGGCAATCGTCCGGGCCGATTTCTCCACTACCCGGAAAAGCGAACGCAAATACTCCGGCACATTCGGGTCAATCGGGATATGCACCTGTTTTTCACGGCGGCCAATATGGATATCGAGCAAAAACTTGACCGGCGCGGCGGCAGCGATGCGTTCCACCGTTTCGAGTGCAAGGTCGGAGTTAAAAATCGTATAGTGGTACAGGTAGTTGCCGGAAAAACGGTCAGTTCCGCGCGGGATGCCGTTGCAGGTGGACTCTAATGCCGCCTGAACAGGATCGAGATAACCGGCAGTGAGGTCGTCGTGCCAGGGAGCAGAGGCCGGGTAGCCATGCCAGCGGCGCATTTGAAAATGCAGGGTCAAAACCAATACTTCTTGCGGATTGGGTTTGCGCCAGCCATTGTTTTGCCATTGAGCGCCAGAATTGCGCAAGGCGGTTTCGGTATCTGTTCCGGCGGCAATGGATTCGACCTCCTCGTGATCGGGCGGCAAGCCGCACACACCTGTCTCAGTACGGAGTTCAAGCTCCGATTCTGCTGTCAGGCGGACGTAATGCCAACGGCTTTCGCGCTGTTGATAAAGGATTATGCGGAACATATTCATGGGGAAAGGTAACGCGGATATGGTATTTTAGGGAAATAATGTCAAAAACAGAAAGAAAAGTTCGTGCCAGTATTTAGCAACGAAACACTAACGGCCTTTCCGAAGCGTCCGGAAAGGCCGTTGTATTTTATAAAGCCTGTTTTTTTTGACTTTTTAATTGACAACAATCTGTTCCGTAAAGACCTTTTCTGCTTGCTGAATGTGGACTATAATCGTGCCTTTTGCGTATGCCGAAAGGTCGAATTGCTGGCTGTATTGCCCGTCGAAAGCATTCAGTTCTTCGCGAAACAGCTGACGACCGGCCATTTCGTAAAGGGTGACAATGGTAGCGACCTGTTGCGCTTTGAACTCGACCGTCACCTGCCCTTGAGTTGGGTTGGGGAATACCCGGAAAGACTGGAGTTCGAGGTTGCGATCTTGCAAAACCGGCTGATTGTCGGGAGTCGTATTCACCTGCACGTCGCCTTCGTTCGCTTTTCGGATGGTGATGATGCGGTTTTCACGCAAGCGTTCCTGGTCTTCTTTGTCCCAGTTCCAGGTGAAAAAACGACGACTTTGGTTGTTGCCATTTTCGTCGGTGTCCCAGATGTCTACGCGGCTTTGGTCTTTGCAAGCCTTAAGGGTAGCCTCTGCCATCACAACCTGGTTTTCACGCAGGTATTCCACTGCGATTTTATCGCCGACGTTATACTTGGCGATTTCATTCCAAAGGTCGTCGTGCCCTTGTATGCGCTGGCCATTGACGGAGGTAATAAGGTCGCCTTCTTCCATTTGGGCTTCACGAGCCGCGCTTTCGTCCGTAAAACCGGTAATTTTGGCGGCGCGCTGATCGTTCACATTGGCTTCGCTGGTATAAACGCCGAGGCAAGCTTCTTTGTCGCGAATGTTGATATTGAGGTCGTCGAGGTTCACATCATCTGTACTCCAACTGCTCCAGTCCCATGATTTTTGCTCGCCCAAGGTGGCTTCCACGACGCTGCGTTTGCCGCCGCGTTCGTAAGTCACACGGACTTTTTCGCCCGGTTTGGTGTAATCCATGAAGTCACTGACATCCTCGAAATCGCTAATGGGGGTGTCATCGAGTTGGAAAATCACGTCGCCGTTTTGCAAACCCGCTTTTTCAGCACCTGAATTTTTGGTAATAGTGACTGCCACACCGGGCTTGTCCTCATCATCATTGCCTTTGGGCGATACGCCGAGAAAACCCTCCGGCTCTTTGTCTTCATTATCTAATTCGTCGCGCGTGATGAGTACAGCTTCTGCAACTGCTTCTTTGCCGTTGCGGGAATAGGTAATTTTTACTTTATCACCGGGTTTGGCCTTTTTTATAAAGGCTGAGAGGTCGCTCCAGCGGTCGGTTTTAGTGTCATTGAGTTTGAGAATCTTGTCGTTGTCGCGCAGGCCGGCCTTGTGTGCTGCCGAGCCACGCACGATTTCCACCACCAAACCCGGTTCGTCGGCTCTTTCGTCCGAGTCTTCTTCTACGCCGAGAAAAGCGTCTTCGTCGTCATCCTCGTCGTTGGAGTTGTAATTGTAATTGTAGTTGCGCTGCTGGCTGGGGGAGCGCTTCACGATGAGTGATTTTTCATCGTCGCTGCCTTGTTCTACGCGCACTTCCATCTGGACGTTATCGGCTTTGTTTTCCTGCATGTACTTGTCCACATCGAAGTTTTCGGCGGCTTTGCCTTTCTTGATGATGGTTTCGGACGTTTCCGTTCCGTCGGCCTCTATGGTGCGCTTGGTGATGGTGATAATTTTTTCACTGCCGGTAGCATTTTGCTGAGAGAACAGCGGCGCGAGGCACCAGGGCATTAAGACGAATGCGGCGGCGAGAATTGTTTTCATAACTTTTGTGTACCTTGTTTTTGTCGTGAAAGAGGAGGTTTTGCTTTGGAAACGCAGCAAAATGACGGCGATTTCGGGGAGAAAGTTGCTACGAAAAATTTCGTACTTCAAAAGTCCGACTTTGACTTTAGCGTAATTTTAACAAATGACGCAAAGGACAACTTCACTTGGTCGAAGTTGCGCCGGGAATGATGTCGGAGAAAAAATTTTCGACAGGCGGCAGGAGGCAGGTCACGTAGAGGTGTTTTTAACGGTTTCAAAACCGATTTTCCAGTTTTGAGTATAAAACTCGACCTGCTGCGCGATTTGAATCGTGCAGCAGGTCGAGTTCGGATGATTTGACATTCTGAATTTACCGCAGGTCTTTCAAAATTCTATCCAGCCGCGTCGTATCCACCCTGCCGACGGCCCAATCCACCGAGCGGTGCGAGAGCCAACGTCCCAGAGGAAGTTTGTCGCGGTCAGGCGTTTTGTAATCTTGCAGTACGAGTTCTTCCGGCTGGTTGTCGGCAGGCATATTTTCCCGGAAATAATTTAGCCACCAGGTAGAAGTTCCCTGAATGGTCGAGAAACCGACTGCGGTGATGGTTGCCGTCGTTTGATTTAAAGAATTTGTGACCGTTTCCGAAGGTTCGAGCGCGTCGTTGATAAGAAATAAAACTCTGATTTTCAGTCGCTTTTTTATCGCAGGCGGGATGTAACCTGCGGTATCAATCTCCTGTTTCATACGCTGGCAAATGCGGTGCATGAGCGTCAGTCCCATGTTTTCAAATAACCCGCCGTCCATAAAATTGCCCGTGTTTTCGATGTAGGTGTAGGCATTCATGATCGGAAATAACTGGCTCAAATTGGTGGACGTCACCATCGCAAGCGACTTGCCGGATTTGCCTTTTTCAGCGTCGCGAATAATGTCAATGGCGTCAACAAACAAGGTCGAATCCCAGGCAATCGGGCTGGAAAACCCGGCTTTCCCCGTCTGAATATTGGTCGAAATCGGGAAATACAAGGGCAACCGGGTGTCGGGCTGTTTTTGCTTGTCGTACCAGTATGACAGGTAGGGCAGCATCGGGTAATTCAGAATTTTCCCCCGTTCATTTCCAAGCCGGACACTGTCGCCATTGCTCGAAAAAAACGCCTGATTCAGTCGCTCGAAAGGACTGTCTTCGCTTTTGTCATTTTCATCGAGTCCATGCCGAATGGCATTTGTAAAACCCTGTGCTTCATGGCGCTGGTGTTCGTAATTTCGGTCGAATACGTCGTCTTTAAACAAAGACAAAAAGCGCTTACCGACCTCATTGACAAAGATTTGCATGAATTGCGAACTCAGGTAGTTGCGGCGAAACATCCGTGTGGAAAATTGCCGGTGCAATCGCTGCCGGGTATTGCCGTCCAAGCCTTCATGTTCCTGCACATAACGCCAAAGGCCGAGCGTAGAGCCCGCTCCGACCGACCCACCGGAAGCCGATGTGATGGCAAATACATGATTTTTAAACTTGTATTTACTCCTGATTTCCATCTGATTCAGCAGTTCGCTCGTCCAAAGTCCGGCCCGGCTTCCGCCACCCTGGGCGGCTACAAGGAAAATGGGAATCTCCGTCGAGTCCGCTTCATTCGCCGCCGAAGCGATGTTGTTTTTATACCATTTTTCAAAATAAACGGAAAAAGGCGCCCGGTCGTCGGCGCTCCATTGCGATGGGACGTAGTTGATGTCGTGAATTTCCGAACGGCGTACAAAAATGAACCACGCAAGTATCAGGAGGGCTATCGTAAGGCTGTATTTCAGCCATTTCCCTTTTTTCAAAACATACACCGCGATGAGCAAATCGTTGAGCATCACAAAACAAGTGATGATAACGAGCAAAACGAAAGTGGGCGAAAGGACATTGAGGTCGTTCGCCAGCGACAACACGAGCGTGCCAGCCACGACCGTCCAGAACACGAACCGGTAGTAGCGCCGGTGGGTTTTGTTCAGACCCGGATTTTGAGGGTCGAGCCGTGCCTCCAGATGTTTGAAAATACCGCCCAGCAGCGCCATTTGAATCAAGATGCCCAGCCCGACGAAATAATAATTCCAAAACACGGCACGCGCTTCTTTCCCGATCCAGACCAGCAGGAACACCAGCGCCCAGTTGAAACCCATCAGCGCCTGCATCCGGCCGATTTTGAACTTGCTTTTTTCCATCATCCACCACATCAGCCCAATACCACCGACGATCGTCGCCAATACAAGTGCAAAATACCAGCCGTTGAAATCACGCTTCGCCTGCACCCAAATCATGGCGACACTGTAAAAAATCATCGGCAAAGACGCCACTAACAGGCCGCGATAGGGGTTATTGGCCGTCACCCGGCGCAATTTGTTAAACTCCGCTAACCCCTCTTCCGTGTCAGGATTTATTTTTCTGAAAAAAGGCAAAGGCAAAAGCCAAATCGCCATCGCCAGCAAATAATACACGAACAACATTGCCGCCGCCCGAAAACCCGGGTAGCCGCCTACATCGTCGAAGAGGCCGTAGAGCAATTCCCAACCCTGCTTCACGCCAAACATGAGCAGGGGAACAATCAAAATCCAGATGAGGGAAAAAATATTGCCGCGTAAAAAACCGCCCGCTTTGTCTACAGAAATATCGGAAAACGGGGCGCGCAGGAATTGGATGAAAGTTTTCGGAGCAAGTGAATTCGGGTTTGCCATGACATTGGTTTTTTGAAAAAAGTGTCTGGCAAAGATGGGTGCTCGCAAGAAGAATGTTGGGTAAAAGGTGGATTAAAAAATGACTAAAATTCGGACAAAAGGGCTTTTCAGGCCAATACCGCAGGACCTGAAAAGCCACTTCTTCTTCTCAAAAGACTTTATTATTTAACAAATTATGCGGAAAAACAGGCGCCGGCGGGGGTGGCACGCGGGTTTCGCCACGGCGGCGGCGCAATTCGAGTTCGAGGCTTTCCAGCCCTTTACGCATGGCCCATTCGTGATTGGCTGAAAAAATAGAACGCAACAGCCAGGTGAGTTTTTTCAACATCGGCTTTTCTGCCGAAATTTTCCAGTCGTAGGTCACGATACAGGAGTCGCCGTCCTGCCGAAAATGCCACACGCCCTCGCCTACAAAATCGCCCGAAGCGCGGAGCGCGAAACCGTTCGGAAAATCCGTCGCCGTCACCCGAAAATCCCAACGCAACGTGTAGGGCAGCCAGCCTTTCGTGTACAGCGATACTAACTTGCCCACGCCGCCGGGCTGGCCTCTCTCGCGCACTTTCACATCGAGATAAACGGCAGGCCACCACTCGGCCAGCGTGTCCACATCTTCAAGGATTCGGTACACTTCTTCGCAGGTGGCTTTCAATTTCCAGGTTGTAATAAAATGATAATCAGCATTTTCATTTCTGAGCGTCATTGAGGCAGTCGTCTGAACGTCGTTGGAGATGGTTTGCATAATGGATGATTGTTTTCGATTTATACGACAAAAGTCCGTTTTCGGATTGTCCAGCGACAAGTTCAATATCTGTTCAACCCCTGCTCATTTTTTAAAAAACAAAAGGCAAGAGGTTTCTCGCCCCTTGCCTTTTGCTTTTCCTTTTTAAAAAATTACTCCTGGTGCGACCGCCCGCGCATGTAGAACCACAAACCCACGAAAGCGATGACAAGGAAAATCGGGAGCAAATTGATGCTGCTCAGCACACTTTGGCCGGCCAGCAACTCGACCGATTCGGCGGGAGTGCCTTCAGCCGTGAGGCGTGCTTTTTCGGCGTCGAGTTTCGGGCCGATAAAAAATGTTTGGTACGCCCAGTTGCCAAGCATGCCCACGCCGCCCATGAGCGAGAGGCCCAAGGCGCCGCTTTTCGGGATGTATTCGTTGACAAAACCGAGCATCGTCGGCCAGTAAAAACAAACGCCTAAAGCAAAAATAACTGCTGCCGCATACAAGGCCGGACCTTCCGTCGTGCGCAGTAAATAAACGCCGATGACGGACAAAATGGCCGACATGAGCAGGATGCCCGTAGGATTGAGCCGGTGAATGAGCGGCCCGCCAAAGTAGCGCCCCAGCGCCATGATGCCATTGACCAGCGCGAGAATGAGCAACGCGTTAGCCCCGGCATTGCCCAGCAATTTGTCAATCCACTGGCCGGTGCTCAACTCGGTATTGGCGGTAAAAAACATGCAAACCGCCATGAAAAGAAACAATGGCGACAACACGGACTTGAACATTTCCGCCGTCGAAACGCCCGATTCCACCCGTTCGGTGCGCGGAAATTCCTGCCCCCGGAACATCCAGCCATAAAGCAAGGTCGGGATCAAAATCAACGCGACCTGGATTTGCCAGCCCAGTCCCAGTTCTTTCATCCCGGCTGCCAGCAATGCCCCGATGACAAGCCCACCCGGAAACCAGACGTGGAATTTATTGAGCATCACCGTTTTATTCTTGGTGTACATGGACGCTACAAGCGGGTTGCAAACGGCTTCTACCATGCCGTTGGCAAAACCGACGAGGAAGGTAGAAATGAACAGCGTCCAAAAACCGCCTGCAAAAATCGTGAGCAACAAGCCGAGCAGATGCGCCCCGAAAGCGACCCACATCAGGCGTTTCATGCCAATTTGGTCCACAAAAAAGCCGCCGAGCGTGGTCGCTACCGGGAAGCCGAAAAAGGCCATGCCGGCTATCCAGCCGAGCTGCGTATCGGAAAGATTGAACTCCTGACCAAGCGGGCCGAGCATACCGGCCCGTATGGCGAAAGTCATGGAAGTAACGGTCAGCGCCACGCAGGAAGCGTTGAAAAGCCGCGAAGGGTTGATGTTGTTCATGTGTGCGAGCGAAATTTTTCGATTTGAAATGAAGAACGGCCAAATGTAGAAAAGCCCGAATCGTTTTCGGATGATTCGGGCTTTCGCTTTTTAAAATTTTTGTTTCGGAGGCAAAAACTTTGTTTGGAAAAACCCTGCTGTAGCCTGGCGCAAGGCCAATTTTATGAGATTTGTTTAATTTTTACAAATTTGAATTTATCGAAAATTAAACAAAAGTGACTCTACGACGTTTAAGTCTTAATTTTCTAACAACAAAACTGTATTACAAACACAAATCCATTTATCATGAAAAAATTCTTTTTCGGTCTCTTCATCGCGCTCAGCGCGGCAGTCGTATTCACCGCTTGCGACGATGACGATGACAACGCAGAACTCAAAAACATTGTGGAACTTGCTCAAGGCGATGCAAATCTTAGTACGCTCGTGGCCGCTGTCCAACGCGCAGGGCTCGTGGATGAACTCAGCGGAACCGCTCAACTTACCGTATTCGCTCCAACCAATCAGGCCTTCAGTGATTTGCTCACTGCACTTGGCTATACCAAACTCGAGGACGTGCCGGTGGATGCTTTGACGGACATTCTGCTCAACCACGTAGTAAGCGGGGAAGTAAGGTCAACAGCGCTGACCACGGGTTATGTTGAAACGTTGTTGCCTTTTGGCTCTACCAATAGCTTCGTCAACAACTATGTTGACCTGTCCAGCGGTGTGAAAATCGGCGGTTCGCAGGTGACAACTGCCGACCTCGATGCCTCTAATGGCGTAGTACACGTGATTAACAAGGTGATCGTACCGCCTACAGTTGTGAATCAGGCATTGAACAATCCCAACTTCAGCACGCTGGTGGCCGCTCTTACGCGCTCCGACCTGGGTGTTGATTATGTGAGCGTTTTGTCCGGCGCGGGTCCGTTCACCGTTTT